>Ga0070730_10001884_pt1 | contig 19613 bp, 20 predicted proteins | sample Coa_R1_3_FD_66447 | JGI IMG/M metagenome (GOLD analysis project Ga0070730, IMG submission 66447) | Surface soil microbial communities from Centralia Pennsylvania, which are recovering from an underground coalmine fire - Coalmine... | ecosystem: Environmental > Terrestrial > Soil > Unclassified ... | reverse complement strand
GGAAAATGGCGTTGACGTGTCATCGGACATGACACCCAACGACATCATCGCCGAGCTGCGGCGGCGACAGCGGCCCTAACTCGTAGTCCGATTCAGGCTCCGTCATGACGCGCCAGGAGCATGGATTGCCAGCGAGCTCGAGCGGCTGCGCAACCTGCTCAACTGGGTGCTGAGCGTTGCTCGGATCGACCGGGCAGTGCTCTTGCGGCACTGCCCGGGCCATGACTCCGTCGTCGAGACGTGCCGGGTAGCTCTTGAAGTGCAGCCCTTCAGTGAGACGCAGGCTCCGGATTAGCTCGCGGAGCAGGTCACGCTCGGGTTCCACATGCTGAACATTCCCGTTGGATTGTCGCTCCAGAGCCAAGCATGCAGCGAATAGAACGCTGGTAGCCCGTAACGGTTGTCGGCCGACGTCAGCATGAATTCCTGCCCAAACAGCGACGGCGGTGCGTCATGGGCAGCGTCCCACCCGGCCTGGAGCGCGACGTATTCGACAGCCGCCAACTGGAGCCGTCCCTGTGGCGTCCGCTGGTAGACCAACGCCTGAGGGCGTGCGGCGTCAATCGTTCCAGCCTGAACAAGAGAACTCTTGACGTAGTGAATGCCCATTGCGCCGGAACCAGGCTGGTCGATGCAGGCAATGTCGGCTGCGTCAGTCAGCAGGTCATAGCCGGCTGCCAATGCCGCCGCCGGGTCGTTGAAGCCCGCGGTGGCATCACGCACGTTGCTTGCGCTCTCGCTCGTGGTAGCCGCGGCGGCGAGGTTCGGCAGAAGTACAGCCAGAATTGTCAGCGTCGCAACCGACGCTGGGATGAGCTTCCTGATCATTGCAGTGTTCTCCTTGTTCGATACCGTTTACCAGTCGTCAATCGGCGCGGAGCGGTTAGCTGATCTGCGATCCGGTGGCTCAGGGAGACGCGTCGCCTCTCGCAACTCGCGTTGAACTGCCGAAGCTCCAGGACGGGCTGCGCACACGCGCAGCGCCTTCTGTTGTCGGGTCTCCCCCGCCAGAAGCAGAAACGCCATAGAGTCTTGTTTCTGCCGGCGACAGCTCGGTCATCAGCGTTGATCCGGAGCCACTATCGACTCGGGTATCACTCGAGCAGCAACGAAGTACCGCCGCGTTGGTAGCGTACGCGATACCACCCGAGACCAACAGGACGCTGAGCCAGGGGCCGATCCAGCGCATGCCGCCGATGAGAGCGGCTGCCTGTCCATTCGCCGTGTGCATGGGCTTGGCCCGCCCTGCGCCCCTGTTGCTTAGCTGTAAAAGTACGGGTCCAACACGGTGACTGGCGTGATGGAATCAATCGGCAGAGTGTTGCGGGTTGCGGCTCTGCGGATCGCTTCCTCATCGGGCCCGTCGTAGATGCAGAACGTCTTCTTCTTGTCCAGGCTCACATACGAGTGGACCCAGGTGACGGCGACTTCGGCGTTGTGGTTCACCACCCCAAGACAGGTACGCGCTCCATCCGGACTCATCGGAATGTGCAGTCCGTCAGCAAACGTGCGCTCGACCATGTAGCGTGGCATCTCGCCAACCTCCTCAAAGAGATGCGGCCAGCCTAGACTGGCCGCACAGTGGCGACATGCGTACAAGCACTCACTTCACCACCTACTTTTCGCGGGAGCGCAGAATCTCGTCAGGCCGGGATGCCAGCAAACATGGTCCCGCGGCGGAGGACCCAAAACGCCACCTGCGCGCGTGACTCCAGGCCAAGTTTGCCCAGCACGTTACTGACGTGGTTTTCAACCGTTCGCTCACTGATGACCAGCGCGTCGGCGATCTCGCGATTCGTTCTGCCGCGCGCAAGGAGCTCGACCACCTCGCGTTCGCGGCGGGTAAGCTGCTCGTCCGCGCGCGGGCGGAGGCTGCCCAGGGAGTTCACCGTGGCAACTGTAGCGTGGCGGCTTTCGACGCGGAACAGGTGCCACATCCCGCCCGGACCCGGCGCGGCGGGCCGACAGTCCGCATCGTCGAAAATGATTCCAGAGCCAGATACCAGATCGCGCACGGTGGTGGACGACAGGATTTCGGTTGGCTTAGCGTGCGACATGATCCACGCTGCGACCTGGAGTGGAACTCCACCGGGCACGCCATCGGTCAGGACGCATTCACCCGTGTGGAGTCCGGTGCGCACGTTCACACCCAACACGAGAGAGTCCTCGACTATGGTCTGCGCGCAGCGAATCGCGCGTGATGGACCATCGAAGATCGCCAGCACGTGGTCACCCGAACGCGTCACCTGGCGACCGCGGTGTGTTTCCAGTGCACGCTGAAGGATGTCGGCATACGCCCGCTGCAGCTCCTCCCAGCGGCGGTCGCCGACGCTGGCCATCACCTGAGCGCTGTCGCAGATCTCGACTGCTAGCGCCGTCGCCAGCACTGTGTCCGGTAGTGATTGAGCGCGGCCGGTGCCGAGGAACGCCTCGATCGCCGCCAGGACCTCCTCTTGAACGCCCACGAACGGCAGGTGCTCGTTTCCGGGCAACTCCACGTACTTGGCACCCGGAATGTGCGCTGCCATATACCGCGCCGCCTCGACGCGCGCGATCTGTTCATCGACACGGTGCACGATCAAGGTGGGCACACGAATCGACGGAAGCACGTGTCGATTGTCGATCGTGCGGTTCATCAGACTCAGGGCTATCGCAGCACCGGGACTCGCGCCCATACGTGTGTAGGTCGCCCACCAACGGATGAAGTCGTCATTGTCGGCCATGCTCGGCGCGCGGCGCCGCAGATCATGACGCGCCCACTCGAGCGTGCCCCAACCACGTTCGATGACCTGCATCCGAGCTTCGATATCGCGGTCGGACACGAACCAAGGCCAATCCGGAGCCCAGCTCCAGCGCGGCGCGGTGCCCACCAGAATCAAGCTAGAGGTCCGTTCCGGATACGTTGCCGCAAACAGGATCGACATCGATCCGCCCTCGGACACGCCCATGACGACCGCGCGCTTGGAGCCGACCGCGTCCATGACGGCGCGAATGTCGTCCATGCGCTCCTCCAGAGTCGGGAGGCCGGCGACACGGTCGGACAGGCCCGTCCCGCGCTTGTCGACCATGATCAGGCGCGAGAAGGACGCCAATCGGCGCAGGAATCGGGCAAACCCGGGTTCCTGCCAGAAATAGTCCAGGTGCGTGACCCAGCCCATGACGAATAGGAGGTCGATCGGCCCGCTACCCACGACCTGATACGCGATGTGCACCCTGCCGCTGTTGGCGTAGTGAGTCGGAGGCGTGGCGGTCGGCTGTATTGGGACTGACATCTACATTCCCACGGATACCTCGGAAGGCTCGCGACCTCGCCACCATCGGCAATGCGTCGCTTCGCGAGCTCGCCGACAATGGAGCAAACTGCGCGGGCCTACGAGCACAACGCATTGGTGAGGAACTTGATCAGCCAGCATGCGCCTGATGCGGATTGGCGCGAAGTTACCGTCGAGGGAGGTGCGCGTGAAGCAGGTCCGGACAGTTGCACTCACTGACGCACCTGCCGCATGAGTTGGCGGACGATCTGGCGGACGCGCGCGTAGCGGAACAGGTGTGGGTGGACTGGTGCCGCCGCATCAGCTGGGCCATGCTTCGATGCACGCAAAGCCAGGACCCGTGCATCTGCCCGTTCAGATGCCTCCTTCATGATCAGCCACGCCTGGCCACGCTCAAGCGCCTGGCGGTCACCATTGGCGGCGCGCTTGCGCGCGAAGAACAGCGGCTCGTGTTCGGCAACGCCCAGCTCTTGGCCCACAGCTGCAGGTTACCCGTAACCCCGAGCTCAGCGGCAGACGGTCACGTTCGCTGCAGGCAGCGGCGATGAGGCGAACGCGAAGAAGTCCACGCTCGCACGCTCGCCGCCGTTTGGTGGCTTCTTTGAGAGGTTCGATAGGGCGGGGAACTTTGGCGAGCTTGTTGTAAGCGGTGCGACGAGCGTCCCCGTGAGGCCGTAAATTACCTGTGCAACCCGGCCTCGGGATTGGCGCCCAACACCTGCGGCACAAACCGGATCACTAACAGGACCTCGATCAGGCCGAAGATCAAATAAATCGCCTGCGTTGATGTGCCTGCATGTCCTACTCGGGAAGGAAGAACGATCGCCTGCAGCATTGCGTCGAACGAGCCTGGCAGCGTGACCCTCACGTGTGCCCACCACCCCAGCCAGGTCTCAGCCGGCGCGGCTGGCCGAAGGTCAGGGCCCGGTCGCTACACGCCTCAGCAGGCTGCGCAACCAGTCGGCTGGGGTGAGCGCGACCACCGGCTGGCGACGGGTGCGACGTGTGCGCGGCTGCCTGGATGGAACCCCGCGCGGCTTCGCCACGTCCAGGGCGCGGATGCCGACGACGCCGTCCTCGGTGATCGCGGCGAGCGTGCCGCCATCGGGCGAAAAAGCCAACCCCGTCACCTGTCCGCCTGGCGCTGCGACCTGGTGCAGGCGGGCCATCGATCCCAGGTCCCAGACGATGACCTGTCCGCTGCGCGTGCCGGCGGCAAGGCGCCGCCCATCCGACGAAAACGTCAGTCGCACGACCGGTTCGTGGATCGGCAATTGATCGATTGCGCCTCCACCGGGCAATGTCCTGAGCTGCACGCACGGCCCGGGACAGAATGATGCCAGCCGCGATCCGTCGGCCGAGATCGCTAGCGCGACGACGGGCGCCGGTTCGGTGGCCGCGCCGACCAGGGCACCTGTAGCCACCGACCAGCAGCGCACGCCCCCATCCGCGGCGCCGGCGGCAACCAGCGTTCCGTCCAGCGTCAGCGCCAGACTACTCACCGGCGCGAGTCCGCCGCGGAACCGTCGGATGTGCGCGGCGTCCCAGACGCGGATGTCCGATCCGCTGCCGCCCGAGGCGACCACCACGCCGGCCGGTCCAGAGCTCACCAGCGCGAGCCGATCGGCCAGGGTGCTGGTGAGTGTCGCTGGGCTGCGCACGGCGGAACTACCGCTGGCGAGGCGCCGCTGCGCGAGCCCGCCATCGGCGCCGAGCACCGCCACGTGCTCGCCCCGGGCCGAGCAGGCAAGGCCCACGACGCGCGACGGGTGCGTCCAGGTCGCGGCGGTTCGTCCGGATGCGGTCTCCCGCACGCAGACCTTGCCGGCGCGGTCGGCGGTTACCACGAAGCGACCGTCCGCCGAGAAGGCCAGCGCCTCCTGGGCCGCCTTGCGGCGGACTTTCCAGGAGCGCGGCGCCGCGGACAGGGGACGTCGCGCCGGCGACGGCCCAGGCGCAATCGCCGTGGCCGCTGGCGGCGTATACAGGCGGTTCAGGATGGCGAGGTGCAGGGGCACGCTGGGTCGCTGCCGTTGCGATGCCGGCGACGGACCGTACAGGCGGTTCAAGATGGAGGCATGCAGGGGCGCGATGGGCACCACCGCCGTCGTCCGCGGCGTGCCTGGCCCGAGGCGCAGAAAATCGTCCAGGCTCGGGATCCGCGCGTAGTCGTCAACGCACACGCGCGCCAGGTGCGCCACGAGATCACGGGTTTCCGAGAGCGCCGTCAGGTCGCGAATCAGCGCTGAGCGGGACGGGGCCGCGAAATCTGCTCGGCGGAAGAGCAGATTGTCGTCGCTGTTGTACATCTGCCACAGCCCGGGCCGGGCGGCCAGCGCACGTAGCGCGACCACCACGACCAGCGCCGAGAAGCGGTCGAGGTTGGCGTCGAACTGGTCGTGGCGGCCGGGGTGCTGGTAATTCGGATCGCCCGCTTCGCTGGCATTCAGCCCGCGCAGGGCGGGCACGAACATCCCGTCGTAGTCCACCAGGCGCAATACGCCAGACGGGTCGACCAGGATGTTGCCGTGCTGCAGATCGCCGTGTGCGACGCCGTGGCGGCCCAGGTCGGCGACCAGTTGGACGAAGCGCTGCTCGAGATCATGCAACGCCGTCGGACGTCCGAGCCGCTCTTCAACGGCCCGGTTGAGCGTGCGGCCGTCGAGCCACGGCATTTTCGTCACGGGGTACCACGCCTGACCGACCCGCACGCCCGCGGGCAGGTAGGCGATCTGGACGAAGGCGTCGCTGCGCAAGGTGAGCAGCGTCTGGCTGATCGCGGCATACCGCTGGGCGCGATCGACCGCGTCGCGATGGAAACAGCGCACGGCCCAGCGGCGGGCGCCCTGGCGGAGTTGATAGGTCACCGCAAAGTTGCCGGCCACCGCACGCGGCAGGCCGAGGCGACCGGTAGTGACGCTTGCCGCGCGCAGCTCAGGATCGGCGAACGCCGTCGACGGATGCTGGACCGCCGCCTGGTAGGCGACGAGGTCAGGTAACCGCACCGTAGTCAAGGTCGATGCCCAGCCAGAGCAGCGAGACGTCGTCGTTGCGCAGGCAGCCCGCGCTGCGCAAGCGGCGAGTCCAGGACCGGAAGCCGGAGGCGGTGCCGTCGAAGTCCAGCGCGGCCAGGGGCGGATCACCGCCAGCGCGCACGCGGCTGAGGAACAGCGCGGCCAGGGCATCGGACATCAGCAGAAACGTGTCGCCGGGCTGCCAGGTCCCGTCGGCCACGACGATCGCGCCCGCGCTGCGCAGCTCTCCATTTGCGGCCGGTCGCGAGCCGAGCAGCAGTGGCCGAACCGTGAACTGGGAAGGGTCGTTCAGTGGGATGGCCGTGACCAGCGCGTCCCCGCGGATCTGAAAGAGGCAGCAGTCGCCGACGGCGAGCGCGCTCCAGTGCTGGTCCACACCCAGACTCAGACCAACCAGGGCGGCGAAGGCGCCTCGGCGGGATTGTTCTTCGGCGTACCACGGCAAGCGACGGCGGCCGACCAGTTCAAGCCAGCGCGCCTGGGCGGGCGCGAGGTCGTCCTCGAGTGTGGGTGCGTCGAGCGACCCACCCGTATAGGCATGCACCAGCAATTGGGCCCACAGCCGCGCAAACGCGCTGGCCGAGGCGCCGTCGGCGACGGCGTAGCGGTAGCCGCGACGGCTGGTGGCCACGGCGTCCTCGTACTCGGCGGTGCTCGAGCCCGCCCTGGGCAGTTGATACACCCGGGCGCACGGTGCCAGCGGACGTGCGGCGAGCACGCTTGTCGCGCTAACGCAGATTCGCCGGCCGCGTGCCGATATCCAGGAACTGTATGACCGCCGCGGCGTCGGCGTTGAAGACAAACCCGCGGCTGCCGTTGGGCACTTCGTAGCCCTCCTGGCGGGCGGCTGTCTGCAGATGGGGCGGCAGCGGGCTGGACATGCTGAACAGACGGCGTGCGAACGAGTCGGCCAGAGCCTCGTCGGTCGCTGGAAACTCGACCGAGGGCGCGCGGCGCTCGGACAGGTGCACATTGAAGAGCAGGGTCGAGCCGTCGTCGGTGCCCAGGCTGCGCAGGCGCTCGGCGGCCGGAGCGGGATCTCCGTCGGTCGCTTCGCCGTCGGTGATATTGAACACCACCGGCGGGAACGCACCCGGATGTCGGCCGACCCAGTCGCTCAGCGCCATGTGGCCCTGCGCCAGCGCCTCGGTCATGGGCGTGCCGCCCTCGGCGCGTGGATCCACCCAGATCGGAAACTTGACGGACTGCTCGACCAGACCACCGGCCCCGTCGGACACTTTCTGCAGTCGGTCCTCGACGCGCAGCGGCTCATCGGCCAAACGGCCGATTGGAACGATGGGCAGGTTGGCGACCGCGCCGGCCAGGGCCGGCGCGACCTTGCCGCCGCCGTAGCCGAGGACGCCGACTTCGAAGTAGTCGCGCACACCCTCGTCTTTCGAGCAGCGGATGACCAGCGACGCCAGGAGCCGGTTGAGGATGGTCGCCAGTTCGTCGGCCTTGCTGCGACCGACGGAGCTGCCGAACGGGTCGGCCATCGACCCGGACTGATCGACGAGAAACAGGAAGCAGGTGGGATTCGAACGGCTGATCTCTGCCTGATAGGCCATCCACGCGGTCCTTTCGTTCGACAACCAGCCTAGCCCGAGCCAGCGGCTCGCAAGGCATGCTGACGGTCACGATGCCGCTTCGATCTCGCCGCGCAGGCAAGCCAGTCAGTTGCTAGCGCCGCTCGGCTCGGGGACAGTTCATCTTCGTGTCTCCGGCCGACCACGTCGTGATCGTCCGCAATGGACTGACTGCTGGCGGCGTCGACTCGTGGCCGGACGTCCTCCAGCGCATCACCGACGCAGTGTCGAGCTGATTGCCTGCCGTGAGCGCCAGACCCGGTCTCAATCGGTCGACCTGCAAGACCCTGAAGTTCGCGCCTCGCTGCTCGGCAAGCAGCTCGCGAATCAGGAGCGCGTCGCCAGGGTTGGCCTCAATCAGGAGGACTTAATGTGCTCGGAGGTCGAGGTAGTCGGGAAATGCCCAGAAGCCCGGACGCCCCGGCTGTGGGCCCTGCTCCAGAGCGCCCTCCGCTCGCGGGCGAGCGCCTCCAGTACCCTCCGCGTAGGCCCGATCGGCCGGTCGCCGCCAGAATACCCGCTTGAGCCGGCTAGAGGTTTGTCGCCGCGCGCTTGACGACCTCGCGGTGCAGGCGCAGGGTGCCGCCGCTACCGCCAGTCTGGGCGCTTACGGCGATGTCGCCTTTGAGCACGTACGGCACTTCGTCAAGTTGGAAGGCCTTGTCCCCGCCGAGGTCGGTGACCGATTTGCCGAACAGCGCCGTGGACTCGAAAAACTTGCGGGTGAATAGCGTGACCAGGGTCGAGTTGGCTCCCCAATGGACTTTGCACGTTTCAGTCGAAGCGCCAGGGCTGTCGGGCGGCTCTTCGGTGTGGGCGACGCGTTCACGGCTCACCTTCGTATCGCCACTGGCAGGTCCAGCGGAGGATACGGCCGCCAGCGCCGCGCGCATGTCGTCGTCGGTGATCACCGAACACGGGTCCATGCTGGCGGGCGTCCGGCCGCTGGCCGGGGCGGCTGCCGGTGCCACTGCTACCGGGTTGGCGACCGGTGCGCTGGTGCCAGCGGATTTCGCGGCCACCGCTGCCGTCGGCACAGCACTCTGGCTATCCAGTGTCGGTGTGGACGGCAGGGTGGCAGCCGATGTCGGCGCGCTGCTCACCGTCGGCGACCCGCTGTTGCAACCAACCACCAGGCTGAGTGTCGTACCCGCCAACGTCGCCCAGACCAGACTGCGCGTGCGCGCCCGAGACAATTCTCGCATATTTCTGAGGCCCTCTCCTGTCGAGCGCAGCCTCAAACCAGGCGGCGGTCTAGTGTGAGTCTAGCCGTAGATGTTGCCGGGGGCCCAGCTTATTGAGGCTCCCGAATCCGAGGATTGACACCCGTCAACCCAGCGGCCGCACGCTGCGATCCTCCCGCATTTCCAGCGACTGGCTAGTCGTCAGCGGTGGACCGCTCTGGTACGAGGCGAGCGCCCGACATCGGAGAGCGACCTCGGCGTTTGCGTGACCCAGCTCAGCTGCCTCGATGCTCAGATCGTTATCTGGCATGGACGACGGCGGCGCTGCGTATACAACGCGCCAGGCCATGCACTTTATCTCCATGGAATCTCGAGAGCGAGCGGAACATCGATAACCACCGGGCGGGGGTCCGCCAGCGCTGTTTCGAGGGCGGGTCCAAGCTCGTACGCTGAGTTCACGCGCAAGCCTCCGGCGCCAAACGCTTCGGCGACCGCGACAAAGTCTGGCGTCGCCAGATCGGAGGCAATCAGACGACCGAAGCGGCGGCGCTGATGCATCCGCATCGCCCCATAGCCGCGGTCATTGCACACGACGATGATGATGTTTGCCCGAGCCTGCACGGCGGTCGCCAACTCTGGCAGGGTAAACATGAGCGCGCCATCGCCGCACAGGGTGACAACTTGACGGTCCGGAAATGCAACTTTGGCGCCGAGAGCCATTGGCAGGCTGCTGCCGAGGGTGCCGTATGTCCACGGCAGGTGCATCGACCGCGGGGCATAGGCCGGGAAATGGCGCGCGGCCCAGTACTGGATCAGGCTGTCGCAGAAGACGATCGCGTCACGTGCGAGCCCGGTCCGCAGGTCATGCAGCAACCGTATCGGTTCGGGCCATGCGCTCGCGGCGGTGGCGTCCAGATCCCGGCGCAACCCCTCCAGCGCTGTTCGCCGACTGGCACGGCCATTGCTAGCGCGGCCCTGGAGCTCCTGAAGTAGCTGGCTGAGCACGATCTTCGCGTCACCCGCGAGGGCGATCTCAGCCGGAACGTTGCGGTTGAGCTCGTCCGCGTCAGCGTCGATGTGCACGACGGCGGACGGCAAGGGCAGCGTCCACTGACCTGTGTCCGTCGCGCCGAACCGCGTACCCACCGCCAGCAAGACGTCGGATTCACTCAACAGCTTTATCAACTCCGCTTCGCCAGTCCAGCGATTACCCACCGCGAGCGGATGATCTTCGGGAATCGCTCCCTTACCCTGGGCGGTGGTGAAAACAAGCGCATCGAGGCGCTCTGCCAGCGCGAGAAGCTCGGCATGGCCGCCGGCGCGGTGGATCCCCACGCCGGCGTAGATAGCAGGCCTCTCGGCGCGTGCCAGCATGTTCGCGGCGGCGTGGACCATCGCCGCCTCAGCCCCGCGCTTTTGGACCGGCACCGGTTGGACGGGCTCGAGCTCGGTGCTTCCGTTCAGCACGTCCTGGGGAACCTGGACCATCACCGGTCGAGGTCGGCCACGCTGCGCTTCAGCGAACGCTTCGGCAATGCTCGGTCCGATATCGCGGACGTGCATGGGTCGCGCGCGAAATCGCGTCGCAGTTTGAAATACCTCGAGTTGTCCACGCAATTCGTGCCCGAACCCGCGTTCGACTTCCAGGTACGGCGACCCGACGTGACTGGCGATCAACACGACCGGCGAAGAGTCCGACCAGGCTTCGGCGACGGCCGTGAGTGCGTTGGTTGCCCCGGGCCCGGCCGTGGTGATCGCCACGCCCGGCCGACCAGTCGCCCGCGCGTAACCATCCGCCGCGAAACCAGCCGCCTGCTCGTGGCGAACGACGACATGCTGAATCTGGGGGGCGGCGTCGTACAACGCGTCGTAGAGCGCCAGGTTGTGCACCCCGGGCATGCCGAATACGACCTCTACGTCGTGGGCCGCGAGCGCTGCCACGACTGCTTGACCACCCGTCATGCGGGTCATGTGTATCGCCCCCAGAGTTCAGGGATTGAGTAGGCCAGCTCCCAAATCAATTCCTCGACGGCGATGGTCATCGGACTCTTCGCCACCACACGTGCTTGGAAACGCCCGCTTCGTGAGCGCCATCGTACAGTCCGGGTCGAGAGTGTACAGCTCAGGGAAAAGCGTGTTGCCAATGCGTGGTCGCCCGAGGTTGCCGACCATGTCGAACTCGCAGACGCTCGAGTTGCCGACGGCATGGTCGATGCCGCTTCACACGAGCAAGCCAATCGTGCCAGCTCCGCGTACGTACAGGCTCGATCCATGGTCGACCCGGCCTTAACGGATGGCGTGCACGCTGTTGGGGGAGCCTCCGCAACAGCCCGAGTAAGATGGGACGGTCATCCTGGTGGCAGACGGTGGGTAGAGCTTCAGCGGGCAACTACACAAGCCTTGGTCGGCGGCCAGCCTCATCCATGGGTGCGTGCAGAAAGGATCACGACAATGAGCGAGCAGGGTGATCGCGGACCTGTCCAATCGAACGGTGTGCGGCCTACGGTGAGTCGACGCACCTTGCTGCTGCGGACTGGCGGCCTGATCGGCGCCGCCTGGCTGCTGGAGGCGTGTGGGCCGGCTGCCGCGCCGGCGCCGACCATCGCGCCCGCCGCGGCACCGACCACCGGGCCGGCGCCAGCTGCCGCGGCGCCAACCAGCGCTCCCGCCGCCGCGGCGACCGCCAAACCGGCCGCACCAGCCGCACCGGCTCCGACCACCGCGCCGCCGGTGATCGCCGTGCCAGCCACCGTACCAGCCGGGGCCGCCACCGCCACGCCGAAGTCTGGCGGAACGGTGGTCTGGGGTGTGTCCTCCGATCCGGTCACGCTGGCGCCAATCGGCATGAACAATACCTCCGCCGCCGAGCCAGGTAACCTGGCCTACGAGTCGCTCGTCCGCTGGGATCAGAACCTGCAGGTCCTGCCGGCGCTGGCAGAAACCTGGGAGACCCCCGACAACAAGACGTACCTTTTTCACCTGCGCCAGGGAGTCAAGTTCCACAGCGGCAAGGAAATGGATTCGGGCGATGTTGTGTACTCGCTCAACGCGCAGAAGAACCCGCCGCCGCCAGGCAATACCAACGCGTTCTATCCCAAGATCGAGAGCATCGACGCCGTCGACAAGTACACCGTTCGACTCAACATGGCGCAGCCGGACGGCACGGTGCTCGGCTACCTGGCCTGGAACATCTACTCGCACATCATCCCCAACGGCTTGTATGAGAACTCCGATCCGCGCAGCACCGCGGACGGCACTGGTCCCTACAAAATCACCGAATTCGTGCCCAACGATCATGTGACGCTCGTCCGTCACCCGAACTACTGGCGAACCGGGTTCCCCTACCTGGACGGCATCACGATGAAGGTCATGACCGACCAACAGGCGCGCATCGCCGCGTTACGCTCTGGAGCCGTTGATGGAGTCTCGGTGTCCGCCGACGTAATTCCAACCTTGAGCAGCGATCCCAACCTGAAGGTGCTGAAGACGCTCACCGCGGGTTTCCGCGAGATGCAGATGACCATCAAGGGTGACGGCAAGCCGTGGAACAACGTGAAAGTCCGCCAGGCAGTCAGCGCGGCGATGGACCGTCAGGAGATCCTCGACAAGGTCTACGCGAGCGACGGCAAGTTCACCAGCAAGATCCCCGCGAGTTATGGTGATTGGCCGATTCCCGACGCCGACCTGCACTCGAAGTGGGAGAAGTTCGACCTCGCATCGGCCCAGCAGTTGATGTCGGATGCCGGCTTCGCCAGCGGTTTCGCCGTGACCCTGCAGGCCATCTCCAACCCCGACGACTACACCCAGATCGCCGAGATCATCAAGTCGCAGATGGCCAAAATCAACATCGACGTGACGGTCCAGCCCCAGGAGATCGGCACGTTCGCCACCAACAACGCCGCCGGCACCTTCGAATGGGCGCAGACCGGCCGTGGCATGCGCGGTGATCCAAGTGGCTATTTCTCGGATTTCGATCCGGCTGGCTCGATCTACAAAGCCTGGTTCCAGGGCGGATATAACAACGCTGAGCTGACGCAGTTGATCAGCGATGCGCTGGGCAATCCCGATCAAGCCGCGCGCCACACCCAGTATCGGCGCATGCAGGAGATTGTCCTGACCGAGTGGCCGACGATTCCGGTGGTCGACCCCACCCTGTATCAAGTGGTCCGTAGCCGCGTCCAGAACATGTACGTTTCGATCGACGGCACCGAAAAGGGCCTCGCCGAGGCCTGGATCAGCAGCTGAAACCGGCTGGCCGATGACCCGTTACGTCTTTCAGCGCGTCTCCCTGATCATCCCGACGCTGCTTGGGATGACCGTGCTCATCTTCTGCCTTGTACGGCTGCTGCCGGGTGACGTGGTGACGGCCAACTCTGGCCCAGATGCCAACACCAGCGCCGCGACAGTGGCGCGGGTACGCCAGGCGCTCGGCTTGAGCGATCCGCTGCCTGTCCAGTACGTGAATTATCTCGGTGGTCTGGTGAGCGGCAACATGGGCAAGTCATTTCTCAGCGGCGAGCCCGTCAGCACTATTCTCGGTCGAGCCATCCCGATTACCCTCGAGCTCGCCGTCCTTTCGGCCGTGCTGGCCATCCTGGTCGGCGTCCCGCTGGGCATCATCTCCGCGGTACGGACTGGCACCAGGCTCGATTTTGCCGCCCGGGTGGGCGGCCTGATCGGCCTGTCCCTGCCGAATTTCTGGATCGCCACCCTGGGTTTGTTGATCAGCTCGGTCGTCTTCCACTGGGTGCCGGCCGTCACCTGGATTCCATTCTGGACGGACCCGCTGGGCAACCTGGCCCAGGTTGCGCTGCCCGCGTTTGCGCTGTCTTTGAGCACGCTGGCCATCGTCATGCGCATGTCCCGCGCGAGCCTGCTCGAGGTCCTCCGTGAAGACTTCGTGCGCACCGCGCGGGCCAAAGGCCTGGCGTCCACCCCGGTCGTGTTCGGGCATGCACTGCGCAATGCGCTGATCCCGGTCGTCACCGTGGTGGGCACCCAGGTCGGCGGCTTGATGGGTGGCGCTGCCATCGTTGAGACCATCTTCGGCTTGCCAGGGATTGGCTACTCGCTGGTGCAATCGATCTACCAGCGCGACTACCCCGTCATTCAGGTCGCGGCGGTGTACCTGGCAGCCGTGTTCGTGCTGGTGAACCTGGGCGTCGATCTCCTGTATGGCGTTATCGATCCGCGGATCCAGCAGCACTAGCCTGGCAGGGATCGTCAGCCCGTCCGCCGTTGCCGGACCGGATCGGCGACGATCGCAGGTACTCCTCAGCCTGGCCCACAATCCAATCGGCCTGGTCGGAGTCGGGATCGTCGGCGTGGTTATTCTGGTTGCGCTGGTGGGCCCATCGCTGTGGCGGATCGACTATTCGGACCAGAGCTTCCAGCGTCTGCTGGCGCCGGCTGTCGCTCACCCGATGGGCACCGACAACCTCGGGCGCGACGTGTTCTCGCGCGTCATCCATGGCGCGCAGGTCTCACTCCAGATCGCGGGCATCGCGGTGGTCGTGGCGCTGGTCGTGGGCATGCTGATCGGCGTCGTCTCCGCGTTGTCTGCCGGGCTAACCGATGCGCTGCTGATGCGCTGCGTCGATATCCTGTTCGCGATTCCCGGGCTCATTCTGGCCATCCTGATCGCGGGTCTGCTTGGCCCCAGCCGGACCAACGCCATGCTTGCGGTCGGGATCGTCTATGCGCCCGCGTTTGCTCGCGTTGCACGCGGCACGTCGCTATCGGTGCTCAGCCAACCGTACGTCGAGGCCGCGCGCTCGATCGGCGTCAGCCATCTGCGCATGATCCTGCGCTACCTGTTGCCGAATATTGCCGGCAGCATGATCGTGCTGACCTCGGTCTATCTCTCGGCGGCGATCCTGACCGAGGCCGGCCTCAGCTTCCTGGGCCTGGGCACCCAGCCGCCGGAACCGTCCTGGGGGGCGATGCTCAACGCGTCGCGCACGTATATGGAGATCGCGTCGTGGCTGGCCATCTTCCCAGGGCTGGCGATCATGCTGGTCGTGCTCGGCTTCAATTTCCTAGGCGACGGCCTGCGCGACATCCTGGACCCCCGCTTGCGCGACGCCTGACAGCTGCCGGTTGGAGGTTGACCTCGATCGCGGCGGTCCGCTGGCCGAAGCGGATCGGTCGTGGCGCCGAGATGATCCGCGAAGCGTGTCGATTTGAGTGAGGCCTGTTCGACGTGAAGGTGAAAGCGAAAGGAGAACGCACTCGTGGCAACCACTTACGTCCGTCGCATCGCCCTCAGTGACTCGGCCAGCCTCCCCATTCCCAAGCGTGCAAGTCGCAAGCTCAGCGCCTCCGTGTGGACGCTCCAAGCGCTCCTGGCGCTCATCTTCGTGATGACCGGCGCCATGAAGCTGCTGATGCCCGCTGAGATGCTGGAGGCTCAGTCGCCATTGCCGGTAATCGTGTCGCGATTCGTCGGACTCTGCGAGCTCGCCGGGGCGCTCGGGCTGATCCTGCCTGGCCTGCTGCGCATTCGCCCGATCCTGACGTCCCTCGCCGCCGCCGGCCTGGCGGTGCTGATGATCTGCGCAACCATTCTTACCCCGATCCTGATCTCGCCAGACCCGTTGACAATGGCCCTGCCAGCAACAGTGGGTGTGCTGGCAGCATGTGTTTGCTACGCTCGCCTCCGCCTTGCGCCATTTCGCGCCCGCTAGCCGCCAACTTACTCCCACCAACGGAGGACATTCCCATGGGCAACGTCGTCGTGCATGAGTTCACCACACTGGATGGCGTCATTGACACACCAACCTGGACGTTCGACTTCGGGTTCGATCCGAACATGGGTACGGCGATTGCCCAGATCATGGGCGACTGCAGAGGGCTGCTTCTCGGACGTCGTACGTTCGAGATGTTTGCCCCGGCATGGTCTGCCAGGACGGCGGCAGAAGCCCTGGTGCGCCGTTCATGAACGAATCGCCCAAGTACGTTGTGGGCTCTGCGCTGCAAGTTGAGTGGAACAACTCGAGGAGCCTTGGTGCCTACAACAAGGATGCGATCCGTGAGCTCAAGGACCGCACGGAGGGTGGGCTGTACGTGAGCGGCAGCGGGACGCTCGTGCAGGCGATGCTTGCTGACGCGCTTGTCGATGAATTGCACCTCTTCGTTGTCCCGCTGACCGTGGGTACGGGGCCACGGCTGTTTCCTGAAGGCCAGCCGGCTGCCAAATTCGCGCTCGCGCGATCCGAAGCGTATGACAACGGCGTCCTGTACCTCGCCTACCGACCGCTCCACTAACCAATTCACACGGAGGCAGAAGATGGGGGACCCCGCACCTCGCCAGACCAACCCGGCGCTCGCGCAGCTCGCTGTCTTCGAGGGCGAGTGGCAGATGGAGCTTGCCAACGCGTCGTTTCTGCCCGACCCAGGCGCGACGGTTCGCGGCCATATGTCCGGCTACTGGGCACTGGACGGCGCCTTTCTCGTCATGCGCCAGGGCGACCGCGAGCCCAGCCCGCCCGCCGCGCTCTGGCTAATCGGGCGGGATGAGGCGCTTGACGGCTACGAGGTGCTGTACTTCGATGCGCGCCACGTCTCGCGAATCTACCGCATGAGCTTCGTCGGCAGGACATGGAAGATGTGGCGGGAGGCGCCCAGCTTCTGGCAGCGGTTCGAGTGCACAGTTGCTGAGAACGGTTCCAGCATGGCTGGCCACTGGGACAGGTCGATGGATGACGGAGCAAGCTGGCAGCACGATTTTGACGTCGCCTACGTCAAGAAATGCGCTTGCGCTTGATGAGATTGTCGACCGGGGTCGGCAGGCGTGTTTCAAAGTCCAGCAATTTCGCCCAGTGCGGCTCGATGCTGATTCGCACCATCTGCTGATACAGCTGCATCACATCCTGGCGTTGCATCTTTATCCTCCTGGTGCAGTGTGTGAGCTGGAGTCCGCGAACTCAAGGGTCTCGTTCGGCGGCCCGCGCGCGGGCCGCCTGACGGACCAGGTGATCGCGTTCGGCGACGTCGGTGGCCCCACGGGCGGCATCCGCGTACGCCGCGGCGGCCGCAAGGAGGTCGCCGCTGAGCTCGAACAGGTAGCCGCGCACGGCGTGCCAGCGGTGCCGCTCGCCGAGCACCTCGCGGAGCCGGTCGGTCTCGCGCAGCCCGGCGGCGGCGCCCTGGACGTGGCCGACTGCCACGGAGCGCCCAAGCACCGCGGCGGGGTCCTGGCGCACCGGGTCGTCGGTGAGGGCGACGAGTTCGTCATACCAGGCAAGGATCTGCGGCCAGTCGGTTTCCTCGGTGCTCGCCGCGTCGTCGTGCAAGGCGGCGATGGCGGCCTCGATCTGGTAGCGGCCGGGGCGCCCGATTGCCAGTGCCGACTGCAGCACGCGCACGCCATCGGCGATCTCGCGCGTGTCCCACAGGCCGCGGTCCTGTCGGTCGAGCGTGACGATGCGACCCGCTGAGTCGCGTCGCGCCGGGAGGCGGGCGTGGTTGAGGAGCATCAGCGCGAGCAGCCCGCGCGCCTCCGGCTCCTCGGTCGCGAGGGTGAGTTGGCGGGCGAGTCGGATCGCCTCGCCGGCCAGGTCCACCCGCCCGGCGTGGCCGGCCGTGTAGACAAGGTAGAGCACGCGCAGCACGACGGCGAGGTCGCCAAGCTGGTCCAGGCGGCGCCCCTGCAGGGTGCGCTTGGCGCGGCTGATCCGCTGCGCCATCGTCGGCTCCGGCACGTAGAAGGCGTCGGCGATCTCGCGGGTCGTGAGACCGCCGACGGCGCGCAGGGTCAGTGCCACCTGGGAAGCCGGCGCGAGGTCGGGGTGGCAGCAGCAGAAGAGCAGGAAGAGGGTGTCATCGCCCTCCTCGGTGGCGTGGCTCGCGTCATTGGCGGCGGGCCGCGGCTCGGCGTACGTCGCCTCCTCGCGGCGGTGGCGGGCGGCCTCGCCGCGGCGGGCGTCGATGAGCCGCCGCGTTGCGACCGTCGCCAGCCACGCGCCCGGGTCTCGTGGTGGGGTCGACGGCCACGCCCGCAACGCCTCCAGGAGCGCCTCCTGGAGCGCGTCCTCCGCGGCATCGAAGTCCTCGCCCCGCCGGACCAGGCTCGCGAGCACCCGCGGGACGAGGGCACGCAGCCCGTCCTCGTCCAGGTGTTGCGTCGGTTCGTCGGTCACGCCGGACCAGCCCTCTCAGGGCGCCTCGGACATGACCTCGCGAACGTCGATCCACTCGTACAGTGGATCCCCGCCCGGACCGGGCTCGGATGAGACGTAGGCCGCCAGCTCGAGTGCGCGCTCATATGACTCGACGTCGATCATGTACCAGCCCGCCACGAGATCGCTGGTCTCGGGCAGCGGGCCGTCGGTGATCACTGGCGCGGCGTCCGGTCCGCCGTAGCGCACCCAGGTGCGCGCCGGCGTGAGCGCCTGCGCATCGACAAACTCGCCGTTCCGCTCGAGCAGCTCGCTGACATGCTTGAGGAAGGCCATGTGCGCCTCGACGTCCGCGGGGGCCCACTGGTCCATCGGGGGTACGCGACGGTGCGGCTCGGGGCCGCCGCGGTAGTGCTTGAGGAGCAGGTACTTCGGCATGCTGGTCTCCTTAGTTGTGGTGTGGGCCGCGCCTGGCGTGGCCTCAATTATCTGAGCGGAGCCGGTCCGAGCTTCTCGACATGGAATCACTCACTCAGGGCACAGATGCAAGCCCTTAACGCAGAAGGGCCCCATCGGAGACGCAGCCTGACGGGCCGTCAGTTCTCAGCGAACGCGTCGGGTTGCGGGCGTCCCTAGCGTGACGGTGTGAGGAGCGCCAGCTCTTGCAACGCCGCGAGGCCTGGCGGGGTCGCGGCGCCTGGCGGGGGGGACTACCAATCGCTTCTGACACGCTCACGTCGGTGACCCGGTCGTGCGGTCCAGCGGCACGAGGCGGGTAGCCCTGTTGATACGTGCCCGTGAACTGGATCACCTGTATCTCCGTCACCTGGACCGATCCGCTCTGCGGTACAGCCAGATCCACGTCAAACCGTTGCCAGGCAATGGAGTAAGCTGCGCTTGGGCCGCAGCCGAGTGAGCGCCACCCACGACGACGAACACCAGCAAGCAGATTGCCCCGGTTACGCTCGCAAAACCTGTTTTGCTTTTGGGCTTATCCCCGCGCTGCGCACCGTCGGCAGCGTCCGTTACGGCAGTTGGCGAGATGCGTGAACCTGAGGTAACCGTTGTCTGTGACCGTCACGGCTCACCGCCGACGTCTCTTTCTGCGCGTGCCGTCGGAACTCGACCAGCCGTTCTGCCAGATTGGCGAGGCGCTCCTGGACCCGCCCGTGGATCGTGCCGGCTGGGAACTGGCCGTCTGCCAGGCGCTTGCCGGCCGGCAGCCCGGTCAACAGCGCGAGGCCTTCGTCGACCGTTCGAACGGCCCAGACGCGGAACGTCCCCGCCGCCACCGCATCGACGACGTCCTGCTTGAGCATCAGGTGCTTCACGTTGGTAGCCGGGATGATGACGCCCTGATGCCCATCGAGTCCCTGGAGCGCCACCGGAGCTGGTCCGTACGGAGGCTCAGCGCGGA
>Ga0070730_10001883_pt1 | contig 19619 bp, 14 predicted proteins | sample Coa_R1_3_FD_66447 | JGI IMG/M metagenome (GOLD analysis project Ga0070730, IMG submission 66447) | Surface soil microbial communities from Centralia Pennsylvania, which are recovering from an underground coalmine fire - Coalmine... | ecosystem: Environmental > Terrestrial > Soil > Unclassified ... | reverse complement strand
GGTCAACGTGTTTGAAGCCATCACCCGCAACGTGCTTCGCGCCGTGGACGGTATTCCGCTTTACGGCTTTGGCGTGTTGACCATGCTGCTGAATTCCCGCAACCGCCGCCTGGGAGATTTCGTGGCCGGCAGCCTGGTAGTGCATGAAAGCGCCACCCGCGAAGCCGAGCTTTTCTTCAACACCTCGGCGCAATCGGGTTCCGCCTTCCATCAGGCCGCGTCCCTTACCCTGCAGGAAGTGGAGCTGATGGAGACTTTTCTCGCCCGCCGCCTGGATATCCCGCCCGACGTGCGCAAAGTCAACGCCGCCCGAATCGCCCATATGATCGCCACCCGCCTGGGCATTCCTTCCGAAGCCCGCCCCGAGGACAATGAGAACTTCCTCGAAATCATGGTCCGGGAATTCAGGAACCGGGCCACCTTCCGCGGCAACTAAAAATTCATCCCATTGTTTTTGCCTATCGTGTATTGTTCCTGCACGGAGACAAACACACATGTCCAGTACTTTTGCAGGCATTGTCCTTGGCCTGATCGTCTGGTTTCTGGTGCGCTATCTGATGGGCGGCATTTACACCGTCAATCAGAGTGAGCGCGCGGTAAAGACCAGTTTTGGACGCGCGGAGCGCATTTCCGGCGTCACCACCGCCACCAGCCCTATTGCCAGCGGCCTCGACGCCGACGAGAAGCAGCGCTACAACTATCCGCAGGTCCGCGTCATTATGCCGGGCGGCCCGTATTTCAAGTGGCCATGGCAAAAAATCTATAAGGTCTCGGTCGCCACTCAAACCGTCAATATGGCCTTTGATCCCGAAGCGCCTGCCGCGAACCAGGGCGGCAAGATACTGGAAGCCGTCACCAAAGACCAGTTGAATACCGGCCTCACCGGCCAGATTCGCTATCGCGTTTCCGAACGGAACCTCTACGCCTATCTGTTTGGCGTAAGGAACCCAATCGCGCACGTGATGGGCTACTTTGTCTCGGTGCTGCGCGAGCGCATCGCCACGTTTGAAGCGCCGCCGGAGCCGGGCAGCACTGCCGGACCGGGCAGCAGCGGGATTTCCATCAATGATCTGCGCAAGAACCTCCGTGACCTCAACGAGCACATGGACCGCGAGTGCGCATCTTCGGAAGCGCGTTACGGCATTGTCCTCGACGCCTCGCTGATCACCGGAATCGATCCGCCGCCGGATGTGGAATCGGCTCTCGCGGCCATCAATACCGCGCACAACATGGTCTCCTCGGACATTAGTCTGGCCCAGGCCTCCGCCGACCAGCGCATTGAGCTGTCCAAGCGCGCCGCCGAAATCGAAACCCTCAAGGCCCAGGCCGAGGTGCAGCCGCTCACCGCGCTGGCCAGCCAGCTGGCCGCGCTCAAAGGGACGGGCGAGGGCGCTCTGCGCGCTTACGTGCGCAACGTTCGCCTGGGGCTTTTCGGCCAGGCACAACAGGTTGTTCTGGAGACAAAGCGATGAACGTCATTCTCAGCGCCGTAATCACTTTCGTTGTCGCCATGGTGGGTGCGCCCATCTTCTTCGGGCTGCTGCGCATTTTGGGCATTTACGCCATCGTCCCCGAGGGCCAGTGCTACGTCTATGTTTTGTTTGGACGCGTGGTGGCGATCATCAAAGAGCCTGGGCTGCACATTCTGCTCTTCAAGATCGGCCTGCAGGCCCCGATTGTCCGCTGGCTGGGGAAACTCTACGTTCTCGATATGCGCATCGACCAGCAGTATCTGCGCAGCCAGCCGGTGAACTCGGAAGAGGGCGCGCCCATGGGCATCGGCATCTGGTATGAGATGTTCATCAGCGATCCGGTCGCCTTCCTTTTCAAGAACGCCGACCCGCGCGGCTCGCTGGCCGCCAACGTCTCCAATTCCACCGTCCGCTGCCTCAGCAACATGAAACTCGCGGACATGCTGCAGAGCCGCCACACCATGAGCCAGACGGTGCGGGCCGAGGTTTCGCCGCAGTCGCATGAGTGGGGATACAAACTGGGCTCCACTTATATCCGCAAAGTGCATTTCCGTGACGTGCAGATGATCCGGCAGATCGAAGAAAAAGTCGTGAACCGGCTGCGCCAGGTCACCTCTTCCATCAAGCAGGAAGGCGCCAATCAGGTCAGCATCATCACCAGCACCGCCGAGCGCCAGGCGGCGGTCGAGTTCGCCAAAGCCGCGGCCATGCGGCCGCGCATCGTGGGTGAGGCTCTCAATCAGGTCTCCGCCGACAGGGATGTGGAAGCGGCCATGTTTGAAATCCTCGAAATCCAGAAAATCGTGGACAGCAAAGCCCGCGTCACGCTGATTCCGGAAAACAGCGGCATCCTGCCGGAACTGCTGGCATCCGCCATGTCCCGTGGTACCGACGCCGGAGCGACTCCGCCCACGCCCAAACAGAAAGGGGCGACAACAAGCTGAAGAAAAACGGCTCGGGCTGGAAGGAATGTGGCTTTTGGCCCTTCGCTCTTGGCTCTTGTCCTGTAGCCATTGGTTTTAGGGGAAATCCCCGGATTAGGCCGTCCTGCCAACGGGCTAACGGCTTCAGTGCCAAGAGCCGTGGCCAAAGGCTAAGAGCCAATAGCCAAAGCCCAGGCGATTGGCTTTTGGCCAGGCTTCCCCAAATAAGAGTGCCTCGCTGATTTTTGGTTTTATCAGCGCTGCTCTGCGTAAATCTGCGGCAAAAGGCCCCTGACTTTGTTAGAGGGCCTTAAACCAGTTTTTGCCCGAACCATTAAGGTAAATAACCGTCATGTACCAATGAATCTGCTTACAGCTTGGGTTCGCATCTTTTTATGTGCGAAAATTGCCGATACGCGCCACTATCTTTGAGTGGACGGAAAGCTTCGTCCTGAATCAGAGTTTTGCGGCCTCGGGGGTACACAACTTCTTTTATGGCAATCGGCTTTGGCTTCAACAAAGCGAAGATCGTCAGTTCGGCGGAACGCTATGTGCAGCAGGGAAAGCTGCAAAATGCCATCGCCGAATACGAAAAGGTCATCAAAGAAGACCCCAAAGACCTTACCATTCTCAACACCATCGGCGACCTCTGCGTGCGCCTCGGGCAGAACGACCAGGCCTGCCATTATTTTAAAAAAGTTGGCGACCAGTACGCGCAAAGCGGCTTTACCGTAAAAGCCATCGCCATTTACAAGAAGCTGACCCGGCTCAGCCCCTCGGCAACGGATTCTCTGATCAGGCTGGCCGAGCTGTACACCCAGCAGGGCTTGTTCAACGACGCGCGCCAGCAGTACACGCAGCTCGCCGACCATCTGCTCAAAGGCGGTGATACCAGCCAGGCGGCAAAAATCCTGCAGCGCATTCTGGAGCTGGATCCCGAAAACATCACCATGCAGTCCCGGCTGGCGGACCTCTACATCAAGCTGGGGAAAAAAGACGAAGCGCAGAAGATTTACTTCAGCGCCGCCGAAACTCTCTACTCGCGCCAGTCATATGCCGCAGCCGAAGAGTCTCTGGAGCAGGTGATAGCGCTCAATCACGCCCATTCCGGAGCGGTTCTGCTGCGCGGAATGATTGCCGCCGAGTCGGGAAACGCCAAAGCCGCCGTGGAATATCTGGAGCAGGTGCCCGATCTCGATTCACGGCCGGACGCTCTGCGCGCCCTGCTGCGCGCCCGCCTGCAAACCGGCAATGTGGAAGGCATTGAAGCCGTAGCCATCAAGCTGTTAAACGTTCACAACGACCCTTCCGGCGTGGACGCGCTGGCCCAGTGGTATCTCGGCAACAACTATATCGAGAGCGGCCTCAAGCTGTACGACAAATACGCGGATCGCTTTCTCGCCGGCGGCAGTTCGGCGCTGAGCGAAGTTCTAACTCCGGTCATCAACCGCATTCATGACAACTCAGCGGCCCTCACGCTCATGCTGCGGCTGCTGCAAATGGCGGGAGACACCTCGCACGTCACCGAGGTCATGGAGCTGCTGGCGCACTCGTATGTGCAGGAAGAGTACTTTACCGAGGCACGCGACCTCTATAAGCAACTGTCGGAGCTTGAGCCGGAAAATCCTCTGCATCACCAGAATTACAAGCAGATGATGGCCCGGCTGGGCGAGGATCCACTCAACCGCCCCCTGAGCATGGAAACAGGCCAGCAGGCGGTGATGGCGGTGATGGCCGATGAGCTCGAACACACCGCGCCGGAAATCCTCGAGAACTACGAATCGTCGGTCGAACGGGCCATTGAAGCGGCGCTCACCGACGCGGAATTATTTGTCTCGTATAACGTGCCTTCCAAGGCCATTGCCCCGCTCGAAGACGCGCTGCCGCTTGCGCCGCGCGATGTCCGCCTGAATCAGCGTTTGGCTACGCTGTATTACCGGGCGGGCCGTTACGCCGATGCCGCCCGCGCCTGTGAAGTGCTGAGCGGCGTCTATCGCGAGCACGGACACGACAGGGAAGCCGACAAATACGCCCAGGCGGCGGCTAATTATCTCTCCCTCTCCGGCGGCCAGCCCGCGACACCTGCTCCAGCCAGGCCTGCTCCCGTGGCTCCTGCTCCGGCAAAGCCAGTTGCCGCGACGCGACCCGCGGCTCCTTCACCTGCTGCTCCCTCACCGGTGGCGGCCTTTATGCCGGAGTTTGAGACTCCTGCCCCCCAGGCCGAGGCCACCATCCACGAATTCAGCTTTGAGGTCCCGGAACACATTGCCGCTCCCGAGGCTGCACCGGCCATGCCATTTTCGGCGCCGGTGGAGGAGCCAATACCTGCTCCGCCTCCGCCGCCCAAAGCACCCGCGGCAAAGCGGGCACAGGAGATTGATCTTTCCGGCGAGTGGGAAGAGATGCTGGCTGCTGATTCCGCCAGCCATGAAGAGCCGCAGGTGGTTGAGGAGACACCTTTAACACCCGAGCCGGCCATTTCTTCTCCGCCCGCATCTTCCGGCAATGCCGAGGCCGCGGCCGACAAGGTGCAGGAGATTCGCTTCTACATCTCGCAGCAGATGTGGGAGGAGGCCAAGAACGGCATTTTTGATCTGGCGTCCATGGCGCCCAACTCCGATGAAATTTCCGAGCTCATGCGCCTGGTTACGTCCGGACAGTCTCAGGCAGCCGCAGAAGCGCCGCCGGAAATCCTCACTGCCGCAATCCCGGAGCCACCCGCCCCGGTGGCTGTTTTTGAAGCGCCTGTATTCGAACCCGAGCCGCCGCCAGTCGCTGCGCCAATACCGCCGAAGCCGCGTCCGGTTATGCCCGAGCCGGCAAAGGTAGTCCCGGCTCAGGTGAAACCGCCGGCTCCGCCGCAGTTTGAAATCCCGGTGGAAGCGGTGCCTGACGAGCCAGTGTTTAAGACGGAACCGCCGCGCGCCGCAGTTCCGCCAGTAAAAGCTCCGGCGCCGAAGCCGCCGGTCATTCCCGTCTCTGAGCCGAAGGTAGTTGCGGAAACAGACGACATTCTCGAGCTGCCGCTCGATGATTTTCTGCCCGCGTCTCCTTCTGGGGCCCAGCCTGCGGCAGCGCAACCCAGACCTCCCGCAGCCGAGCCTCCTCGTCCGGCCGCATCTGCTAAGCCGGCACCGCCTTTGCCACCACCCGTGGCCCCGCCCATAGCCAGGCCCCCGGTGGCTCCGCCTCAGGCGGCCAAAAGCGCTGACGAAGATATACTCGGCGATTTTGTGCTCGATCTTGAGAGTTCCCTGCCTGACTTTGCAGCGCCACCGGCGTCGGAGCCGAAGCCCGCATCAAAACCGGTGCCTGTACCGGAGCCAGAGCCCGTGGCGACAGCGCCGATGGCTGCCGGCACGAATGGCGACATGCAGTCCAGCGAGGCCGCCACCGTTCTCAGTGATATTCTCGCGGCCCTGCAGGAAGACGAACCTGAATTTGCCGCCGAAAGCGAAGATCCGGAGACGCACTACAACCTGGGAATCGCCTTTAAGGAAATGGGGCTGCTCGACGAAGCCATTGGAGAGCTGCAAAAAGTCTGCCACGCGGTGGAGCGGGGCACTGGCTTCTCACAGCCGATTCAGGCTTACACCTGGCTGGCGCAGTGTCTGGTGGATAAAGGCGTCCCCGAGGCGGCGGTCCGCTGGTATCAGCAGGCCCTGCATCTTCAGGGGCTCGATAATGACAGCCGCTGCTCCATCTATTACGATCTGGCCGCGGCCTATGAAGCGTTTGGCGACAGAAAATCCGCCCTTTCCAATTTCATGGAGGTATACAGCTCCAACATCGATTTTCGCGATGTCGCCAGCAGGATTAAAACCCTGAAATCGTAAAATCCTCTATGATTAACTTCCGGTGTCTTCCAGTCGCTTGATTTCTACGCCCAACAATTCCGGGAGCAATTTCGCGCAGCCTCCTGCGTCCGCGGAATTGCCGATCTGGCTCCAGCGCACACTGCTGGTCATTTACGTTTTGTTCTGCATCGAACTTGGCTTGATGCTGGTGATTATCCCCTGGACCCGGCTTTGGGCGGACAACAGCCTCCTGCTGCGCTGGCCCGCGCTCCAGGCCTGGCTGATGCATGGATTTGTTCGCGGCGCGGTCTCCGGTTTGGGATTCATCGATATGTGGCTGGGAATTCTGGAAGCCGCGCGGTATCGTGACCGCCATTGATTTTTTGGGGCCGGGAATGCTTTTTCCTGCCCATGTACTCTGAGGTTCTGACTGCTCCCATGGCAAACGACAATACAACCGACAATAAAGGCATCCAAAACGGGCCGCCGGAGCCCGCGCCCCCGCTGGCGTATCTCAATCCCGAATTTCTCAACAGTCCTGACGGACGTATTCTGCGCATCCTTGCCGAGTACGCCCACCCGCTCTCGCGCTTTCGCCGGGAAAAAATCCAGGACACAGTGGTGTTCTTCGGCTCGGCGCGCTGGGCCAGCCTCCCGGACGCGGAGAACGCACTTACGCTGCTGGAAAAGCCTCATTCAGCCAAACCTGCAGGTTCCGCCCAACCTGCCGATTCAGGCGGGCAGCCGGACGGCAGCGAGCCCGACGCTTTGCAGGCCGCGCTGAAACGCGCACATGCCGCCGTGGAAATGGCCCGCTATTACGAAGACGCACGAAAGCTCGCCCACATGCTGACCACGTGGACGCTCACGCTTCCCGGCAAGCGCCACCGCTTTGTTGTCACCTCTGGCGGCGGCCCGGGAATCATGGAAGCCGCCAACCGCGGCGCGCATGAAGCCGGCGGCAAAACCATCGGCCTGAATATCCATTTGCCGTTTGAGCAGTATCCCAATCCGTACATCACGCCGGAACTGAATTTCGATTTTCATTACTTCTTCATGCGCAAGTACTGGTTTGCGTATCTGGCCAAGGCGCTGGTGGTTTTTCCCGGCGGGTTTGGCACGCTCGACGAGTTATTTGAAATCCTGACTCTGGCCCAGACGCAAAAACTCGCCAAGAAGATTCTGGTCATCATTTATGGCAAAGAGTACTGGAACCGCGTACTGGACTTTCAGGCCCTGGTGGATTCCGGCGCCATTTCTCCAGCCGATCTGAATGCGTTCACCATGGTGGACACCCCGGAAGAAGCCTTCGCCGTGCTGAAAGATGGGCTAATCAAATACCATCTGGATCCCAAATTGGCCCGCCAGGCCCCCGAGGAAGGCCCGGAAATCGCAAAGACGCTGCCCTGATCGCAATCCCGTTACGGTTCGCCAACGGGAAGGGCCAGCAGCAGGAGCAATGTAATTTGAAAGCCGAGCAAGAGTCTTCGAACAGAGGGATGCAGACAGCGCCAGTCCCCAGGAGCGTCGCGTGACTGAGCCGATTGGCCCGGAAGACAGCGTCCTGACGCTCCCCACCGGGCTTCCCCTGCTGCTTTGCTACATCACCGACCGCAGCCAGTTTCCGGGCAGCGAAGAACAAAAGCATGCCAGACTGCTGCAAAAAATTTCCGAATGTGCAGCCGCCGGCGTGGACTACATTCAGTTGCGGGAGAAAGATCTTTCCCTCCGCGAGCTCGAGCGGCTGGCAGAGTGTGCCATGAAAGCCCTGGCCTCCGGCACCAGTACCAGGCTGCTCATCAACTCACGTGTGGATGTGGCCCTGGCCTGCGGCGCGCATGGCGTGCATCTTCCCGCCAGTGATATTTCTCCGAGCGAAGCCCGCGCTCTGTTTGCCCGTGCGAAGAAACTTTCTTCGGCGGTGATTGGCGCTTCCTGCCATTCAGCGGAAGAAGCGTCCCTGGCGGAAGCGCATGGCGCCGATTTTGCCCTTTTCGGTCCAGTCTTCGAGAAAAACCGCCAGGCCAATCCTCACGGCGAGAAGAGTCTGCGTGCCGTATGCCACAGACCCGGCATGGCCCGCATTCCCATGCCGGTACTGGCCCTGGGCGGAATTGATTTGCGCAATGCGGAGCGATGCATCCGCGCCGGCGCGAGCGGAATCGCGGGAATCAGGCTGTTTCAGCAGAACGCAACTGAAGAGATCGTGAAAAAGCTCCGGGCGCTCTCCTGACGACGCGGTAGTCGATCTTCAATGTAAGAATCAGGTCCTTTCCCGCTTGCGGTCGCTCACCAGCCAGTGCAGCAGCGTGGAAATGATCGTAAGCAGAATAGAGCCCAGAATGGCGGCGCTCCAGTCGCGCACATAAAATCCCGGTGTAATCGCGGCCGAGAGCTTCAGCATGAGCGCATTGATCACGATCAGGAAAAGTCCGAGCGTGAGCAGCGTGAATGGAAAAGTAAGAATCTTCAACAGCAGGCCCAGCGTGGAATTGACCAGACCAATCACAATTGCCGCCAGCAAAGCGGCGGTGAAGCTGCGCACCTCAAACCCGCTCACAAAATGGGCCACAATCAGCAGTGACAGCGCATTGACCAGCCAGCGAACCAGCAACCTCATGCTTCCTCCACGTAATTACTGTAGCGCGCGGCGGATGCGGGGTTGCTCAAAATATTTCAGATAGCCTGAGCCGCCCGCGCCTGTTGCGGCAGGGCCGCTTTTGCTTCCCGAATTCCGACATCGATTTCCATATCCAGATCCAGATGCGGGACTTTGGATGCGGAGGCTGTCTCGTAAAACTTCAGACCATCACCGGGCAAGCCGAGCTTCTTCACACACAGCCTTCCGCAGGCAATCTGCGCCATCACCGACTGCCGCTCCATGGGATACGCGGCGGCCAGGCTTTGATATTCAGTGAGCGCCCGGTCAAACTGCTGCAGGGTCTCAAGCCCTCGGCACAAATCGAACCACACCGGAGCCGGCAGCTTTTCTCCGCCGGCATTCAGAAATTCCTGGTATTCCTGCAGGGCGATTTCCGGTTCGCGCGCCTTCAGGTGGGCGCCGCACAGGCGAATGGTTGTTTCCTCGAAAGCGGGTACGTCTCCTTTTCGCCAGTAAACCTGCTGCACCATGCGAAGAGCGTCGGTGGAGAACGGCCTGGCGGCCAGATAAGTGTTCAGGATGGCCAGCGCATCATCCACCCTGCCGTGCTCTAAATGCTCCGTGGCCTGCACGATGGCGGCATCGTTCTTCAAAGTATCTTTTCCGAGCTTTGCCTCAATCGCTTTGTCGGCAGCGTGCTCGAGTCGGGTCACACGCAGCAGAAATGCGATCGCCACGCCAAACAGAAACCCTCCAACGTGCGCCCAGTGAGCAACTGCGCTGGTCGAGCCCCACAAAACACCGCTAAAAATCTCCATCAAAAGCCAAAACGGAAAAAACCAGAAGGCCTTTGCCTCAAAGCGAAAGATGCGGAATCCCACCCACCACAAAAGCTTGATCTCCATGGTGGGAAAGCGCACCAGAAAAGCTCCCATGAGTCCGGCGACTGCTCCGGAAGCGCCGACGAGAGGAGTATAGCTCCCTGGATTCAGCCATGCATGGAATTGCAGGGCCGCTGCGCCCGCAGCAAAGTAAAAGAGCGTATAGATAATGCGGCCCCACTTGTCTTCGAGCACCAAACCGGCTATCCAGAGCATCCACATATTGCCGATCAGGTGCAGCCATCCGCCATGGAGAAAGTTGGCCGTAATGTAAGAAAGAGGGGTGGGATGGGCAGGCACGAAGCCATACTGCGTGACCATGGATTCATGCGTCCGCGTTGAATACTCGGCAGCCAGGGAATCCATCTCCTGCTGCAGTTTTTCAGTATTCTCGCCCATGAACTCCATTCTGGCTTCCCAGGCATCGATCACGTCGCGAGTCTGGCTCTGGGCATGGGCCCATGCCTCGGGTTCATTCTTTTTGAAGTCTTCCACCATCTCCTGGGCGTCGCCGGAAATGGTGAGATCCGGGTGCCTGGCGGCCAGCAGGCGTATGTGTAGCCGCGTCTGGCTGAGCTGCCCGGCATCTCCGGATTCAAGGCCTGAGATCGTCAACAGGAAAACGAAAACGTTAATCGCAATGAGCGCAATAGTAATGATCGGCCAGCGGCGTGCTGACAAGCCCTGGTGTCCGGTTGGAATAATGACCATCGCAGTTTCCCCCCCATGGAAAGCGCCTGGCCTTGCTCGGCTTTGCAAAGTCTAGGCCAGGCCGGTGGAGAATCAGAACTTACGAAGGTAATAATTGCCATTATCTCGACGAATATCTCGAATAGGTTGGATTGCTATTTCGTAAATACCGCCTTCGGCATCATTACGTGGACGCCCTTATTGCCGTCTACCAGCTCGGTAATGTCCACATCGCCGGCCACGCTGATCAGCATGTAGGCATCGTCGCGGCTGAGGTGCTTTTCCGCCACCAGAAAATCGATCATCTGCCGCACGGCCAGGCGCGTGGCCTCGCTCAAATCGTCGTCAAAACCCATGCTGATGTAATGGGTTGGGGTTTCGGCGCGCGGGTAGCCGGCCTTCAGGTCCTTGCGCACGACAAACTGCAGCGTGCCCACCAGTGAGGTTTCGAGCGCGGTGATGTCCACTTCTCCATTGCCCTGGCCGGCATGGCCATCGCCAATTTCAAACAGCGCTCCCCGCGCATGCACGGGCAGATACAGCGTGGTACCCGCAACCAGCTCTTTGTTGTCCATGTTGCCGGCATGAACGCCTGGGGGCGCGCTGTTGATGCGTCCGTACGATTCCGGCGGGGCCACGCCCATGCTGCCAAAGAATGGATGCAGCGGAATCTCCACGCCCGGAGCAAACTTAGCCACCATACGCTCGCGATCCAGAGGGATAATTTTGACGCGCGCATAAGGAAAATCGTTGGTCAAAAAACCAGCGCCGAAGCGGAAGCCATTGTAGGCATAAGGAATCGCCAGATCGATCTTCTGTATGCGGACTTCCAGCACGTCTCCCGGCTCGGCGTCTTCAACGTACACCGGCCCATTGAGAATGTGCCCTCCCGGCCCTTTGTTGGTGACCTCTTTGTAGATATCGCGCAGATTCTGCTGGACCTGGTCCGGCGCGACTCCGGCTTTCTCCAGGCCCATGGGGCTGTTGGTCAGCAGTGTCTCGAAGGTAACGGTATCTCCGGAGTGAATCCGGAGTACCGGCTGGGCGGCGGAATCGTAATAACCCCACGCAACGGTCGAAGGCGTAGCCTTGAGCGTATAGCTGTGTGCATTGCCGGAAGCCGCGACGGCCGGAGCCTGGGCAACCGCGGCGCCGAATGAAAGCAGTAAAACCAGAATGAGCTTGCGCATGTTCCTCCTGTTCAATAAGAGAAGAAATCCTGCCACAAGCAGCCCAGGATGTAAACGCGGCTCTCTTCCAAATGATGTGTCAGCGCCGCAGCAGCGTATTTTCCGGGTCTAAAACCAGAGCTTTGCTCCCAGCAGGGGCGGTAAGCGTGAATTCCGTTTTTTCTTCATCGACAAATACGAACGAAAGAAAATACGAGCCGCCGTCTTTCCCAATCGCATACACCGGCATCGCCGTAACCTGGTCTTTGGCGGCAAAACTCTCATGGATGGCTCCGGTTATCTTCACACCACTCTGTGTGGGGGTAATGCGAGGGCTTTCCAGCGTGAACTGCGGAATGGCCGATCCGTTCACCCAGCTGTCAAAGAACCAGTCCAGTGACTTTCTTCCTTCATACTCTAGGGAGGTTGGCATCACCCGTTCAAAGGCCAGCTGCAGATCGCGGGTGGAAATTTTGTGATTGTCCGAGCGGGCGAGCAGGTCTTTGAGCGCGGCAAAGAACAGGGCATCGCTTTTGCCGTCACCCGCCTGGCGGAGCATGGTGCGCAGCATGTGAATCAGCCAGGTGCCCCGCCCATAGAGTATCGGATCAAAAGCGCCGGGAAATTTTGCCGATATCAGCCGCCTCCCCAGGGTCACGGCCCCGGCATCGCCCAAAATGCCGTTGCTGGTGCTCTTCAGCAGCTCATCGCGATAATGGTCCAGGGCCACGCGCATATCGGCGGGATTGTCCCGCTCCAGCATGAGCAGCGCGCTGTAGTTGGCCAGCGCTTCGATCATCCATTCATCGCGGTAGGAGGCGCTGTTCACCGCGTCTCCCCACCACTGGTGCGCGGTTTCGTGCGCCAGCATGAAGCGGTCGAGGAGCATCTCTATAAAGCGATCGTGAATGCCCAGCGCCTGGCGCCCCTGGGAATCAAGATAGGCAAGGCTCGAAAGATAGATCATGCCCGGCCACGACTGGCTCAGCAGCGCGGGCAACTGGGAAACCTCCAGAGTGGAATAGGGATATGGATCCAGTTCACCGGAGAGAAAGCGAACGGACTTCGCGGCCTGGCCGGCGATTCGCTGCACCTGCTTCGCCGGATCCGGATGCAGCCCGGCCTGAATTTCTTTTTGCTCGAGCGGTGTTTCAATGCTGCGTGCGCCATACACATGGACCTTTAATTCCCCGGCAGCGGCTTCAGCAATTTCGAACTTACCCAGATTGAAGCCTGCGGCAAAAATAGGCTTGTCGCTTACGAATCTGGCGGCCTGCGCTCCCTGGCCAGAGGACCGGTCCATCGGTTTGCCGGTGGCCACCACGGTCCAGCCGGCAGGGTATTCAAAACTAAGATCGAAGCGGGCCAGCGCGGGGCCATGCCCGGGATACCAGCTGCCTCGTGAGCCAACATAAATAAGATCGTCGCCTGCTTCCGACATCACCGGGCCGGAATAGCGAAAAGCAAGCTTCAGCGGCACACCGGCTTGCGAGGGCGAAGGCAGGATTACGGCCGTAAGATCGTTTCCCTGGCGGGCAAGATCGCTGCCGTCAATAGCCTCATTCTGAATAAACTCCGCTTTCTGGCCATTCACGAAAACTTCCGAGAGCTTCAGATATCGTGAAAGCTCAAAAATCGCGGTGCTCTGCCCGGAATCATGCGGCGTCAGGGTGAGCTCAGTATCAGCCGTTAGATCGCTGGGTGGCGATAACTTTGCCCTGATCCGATAGTCGGAAGTTTCAAAGTCCGACACAGTGGCAGCGCTTCCGTGATCACGGGCTTCGCGCACCGACCGCGCCGGAAAGGACACCCACGAGTTATAAAACGTGGTTCCATTGGCCTGTGCCGTCTGGGCCAGGCTGATCTGCTCCGGCGCATGCATATCGAGAACAACGTCAAAGGCCCCCAGCCTGACTCCCGCCACGCGAAGATGGAGAAAACCTGTTTTGTTCCGCGGCAGCCCGGTCATGCTTTGCAGCAAAGGAAGACTGTCGGCGCGAGCCAAAGTGGTAACAGGCTGCGCCCACTTTGCCGCGAACTCCTCCGTTTCCTCCGCGGGCCGAAATCCGGCGCGCAACTCTTCCACCAGCCGGTCGTCAAAAAAGCGCAGATAAGCCGCGTTGAATTGTTCATCCAGCACGCCGGAACCGGTAAAGAGTCCCAGCGAAGAGCGCTCGGCGCGGTTGGGCGCAAACATGAGAATATGGCCTTCACCGGCGAAGAAGCCGCCGGTAATATGTCCATTGACCGGCTGGATGAAGCCGATTATGCCATCCGTAAGAACAATGTGCAGGTCTTCGCGGTCAATCGATACTTCACGAATGCGGTGAATGTCCGCCGGATTCATCGCCGGATTGAGAAGCTGGCGATAGAGGGCCAGAGCGTCGCCTGAAGAAACAGCCGGCTGGCCTGGCGCCGGACATGGAGCGCACACCGCAGCGGCCAGCAGCAAGGCTGTTACCATCGGGTAAAACCACCAGCCCGGCGGAGAGTGATCATTGCTACAATTTTTCAGAGTGCGCCTGATCATCACATTTTGTTGCCTGGCCATTGGCGCGGCCCAGGCGGACACCATTTATTTGAAGAATGGCGCCCGCATTATCGCCGATTCCGTACGGGAAACCAACGGCCATGTGGAATATACCATCGGCGACAACAGCTATGCGATTTCGGCATCTCTGGTGGCGAAGATTGAAAGCGGTCCTGGAGAGACGCCGGCCACTCCCGCCGCCAGCGAAGCACCTCCCCCGGATCGCGAGCAGATGCCGAGCGGCACGGACCTGACCTCGCGGGTCATCCGCGAAGGCCACATCAATGCGGCGGCATTGCGTGAGGTTGAACTGGAAAGTGTGCCCGAGCGCTCCGCCGCTGCGTATTTTATTGCCGCTCAGTTTGCCGAGAAGCACCAGGACCTGCAACAGGCGGCGCATTACCTGCAAACAGCCCTTGGATTCATGCCCGCTAACGGAATTCTGCTCGAAAACTACGGGGCCGTTTTGATCAGGCTGGGCCGAATCCCGGAAGGCCTTTCTTACGCGCAGCAGGCTGTCCATGCCAGTCCCCAGTCGTCCGAGGCCTTTGCTCAGCTCGGTTATGCATATTACAAAAGCGACCGCAATCGTGACGCCATTGCTGCCTGGAAGAAGTCACTGCAGCTTCATCCCAGTGATACGGTGCAGGCCTGGATCGAGCGGGCCGAGCGCGAAACAAAGACTGAAAACGAATTCCGCCAGCAGGAGAGCGCCCACTTTGTCCTGCGTTACGAAGGCTCGCGGGCTACGGAGGGCCTGCGCAATCAGGTTCTGGAAGTGCTGGAAGCCCAATACAGGATCCTCACCAATGACCTGGGGGCCTCACCACGAAACATTTATGTTTCTCTCTATTCGGATCAGGAGTTTTTTGACGTGACGCAGGCCCCAGCCTGGTCCGCGGCGCTGAATGACGGCAAAATTCGTATTCCCGTTTCGGGAATGAGCGCGATTACACCGGAGCTGGCTCGAGTGCTCCGCCATGAACTTACGCACTCTTTCGTGCGGCAGATTGCGCATAACAATGTGCCGCAGTGGCTGAATGAAGGACTGGCGCAGGTTGAAGAAGGGAAGACTACCGGCCCCGTAGGCGTGCGTCTGGCCGCCCTCTATGCCTCGGGCAATCAAATTCCTCTGAGCCGGCTGGAAGGCCCTTTTGTGAGTTTCAGTGGACCGGAAGCTTCCGTAGCTTACGCCGAAAGTCTGGTCGCGGCGGAGTACCTGCGCAGCCAGTACGGTATGACGGAAATTGCCCGGTTTCTAGAGCGCCTGGGAGCTGGTGAATCGGCGGAATCTGCGCTGCGCGCCACCATTCATACAGGCTATGCCGGATTTGAAGCTGAAATTTCCGGCTACCTGAAAAAAAATTACGCTCCATAGCAATGCCGGCCCGGCACCCGCAACACCGGTAAGATCCACTCTGGAGCGCCCAATCCAGGCACTCCCAGAGAGATGCAGGATGTAAGGTAAGAAAAAAACTTTAGAGCGAGTTCTTGCCTTCCTTTTTGGCCTTGGCCCAGCGGGCTTTGGCTGCCGCGGAAAGTCTCTTTTTAGCCGCGGCGGAAAATTTACGCGTGCCGGTAGTCCTGGCAGCTTTTCCGGGCGGTCTGCCCCTTCTGGAAACGCTGCCACCAGAGAGGGCCCGGATTGCTGCTTCTACCTGATCACGCTGTTCAATGAGTTTTGCCAGAATTGCGTCGGTATTTGCCATAGGGTGGCAATTATAAAATAAAAATAGCTAAGTTACAGCTAAATCGTACAAATCCGTAACAAAATTGATTCTGCTGCTATCATCTCGTTCTACACCATGCTATCCGGCGCGGCGGAGTTACTATAGTGACGTCATGCATCTCCGTAGAATTGGGTCCGGCCTGCACTGTCTGCCAGCCGGCTTCTCTGTAAATCGTCACAACCTTTTTCTCAACCTAATCGTGGAAAGGAACCAATCATGAAAATCGCACTTGTAACCGGCGGAAGCCGCGGGCTGGGCAAAAGTATGTGCCAGCATATCGCGGCACGGGGAAATGATGTTGTCCTCACCTATAACAGTAAAAAAGCCGACGCAGATGAGGTTGTGCGGCAGATCGAAAAGGCCGGGCGAAAGGCCGCTGCGCTCCCTTTGAATGTCTCCGACACAAAATCGTTTGCCGGGTTTGTAAAGAGCCTCGGGGAGATCCTGCAGACAAAGTGGCAGCGCAATGACTTCGATTTCCTGATCAATAACGCAGGCTTTGGTATCCGCGCGGCCTTCGCGGAGACTACCGAAGAGCAATTTGACGATCTCATGCAGGTCCATTTCAAGGGCCCGTTTTTTCTTACCCAGAAGTTGCTGCCACTCATGAAGGATGGCGGACGCATCCTGAATATTTCGTCGGGGCTGGCCCGGTTCACCATGCCTGGCTTTTCGGCCTATGCCGCAATGAAGGGTGGAGTAGAAGTGCTGACGCGCTATATGGCAAAGGAGCTGGGAGCGCGCCATATCTCGGTAAATATCGTGGCTCCGGGCGCGATTGAAACCGACTTTGGCGGCGGACTGGTGCGGGACAACAAAGAGATCAATCAGTTCATCGCCTCGCAAACCGCTCTGGGACGCGTGGGCCTTCCCGACGATATTGGCGGGCTGGTCGCATCCATGCTGCAGGACGACACTCGATGGATCAACGGCCAGCGCATCGAGGCCACCGGGGGCTTCAATCTCTAAACAGCAGCGGCTGTCGTGAATAGGTGGTGCGCGACGGCCGCTTTACATCCTAAGCCGCGCCGGCATGCAGGTGGTTATCCGTGGCTCGCTTTGATAACTCAAAAGCCGCAAGGCCCAGCCCCATGGTCAGCCAAAAAATATTGCCGAATTGCGGACTCACGCCAAAGATAAAGTCCACCGCGCCATGCACAAGAAATCCGGCAAGCGTGCCCAGCAAGGCAAAGCCTGTTATGCGATGCCAAGGCCCTTCGGCGCCTCGCAGCCTGAAACCCATGCGGGCAAATGCCGTGACCAGGAAAAAGAACACCGCAAAGCCGGCGATTCCCGTCTCGGACAAAAATTGCAGATAAAGGTTGTGGGCATCGATGTTCTCTTCGACACCGGGCACATAGTTATGGAAAAGAAACTTAAAGTTGCCATAGCCCGCGCCGAGTATGGGATGGTTCAAAAAGATCAGCCCGGCAGCGCCCCAGAGAGCGAGACGGCCTTCGCGGCTCATGTCTTCCGCCGCCTGGTCCTGCCCTCCCTGAGAACGCTCAAAGCCACGTTCCGTGGAGAGTGGAACGGCAATGGCCGCTGCCAGCAGCAGCGAAGCCATCATCGCCAGGATGGTGGCCCTTCGCGGAACGAAATACCATACGCCGGCAAGAAAGATTCCCGCGCAGGCAATCAATCCGCCGCGACTTCCGGTGAGATACAGGGCAGCCAGCGCAACCGATAGAGAAAAAAATCCCATGTAGCGCAAGCCGCGGCTTTTGGCCAGCAAGAGCGTACCCAGAGCCGCCGGAATAACTACGTTTAAATATCCCGCCAGCGAATTGTAGTGAAACAAAAACGAGGTAATACGGCCGGCCCATCCGCCCTGCGCGTCAAAGTTCTGCTCCTCCATGGGATACAGCCAAAAGTACAGGCGGGTAAAATCCTGCGCGAAGGCCTGATAGAAACCGAACAGCGCCACACCAATTCCGGAAATGAGCAGAATAGTAATGGTCCGCGAAATCTGCTTTTCACTGGTGAGCCATCCGGTGGCGCTAAAGAAGAACAGGACATACGAAAGCAGCTTGGCCAGGGCCTTCCAGGCTTCGGGATCGGCGGGCGGCCCGAGAATCAACGACACTACGGCAATGCCCGCGAGTATCCACACACCTTTTTTTACCTTGCTTCCCAAAAGCCACGCCCTGATGGAACTGCCTCTGCGCCGCACGATGAGGAAGACACCAGCAAATAGAACAGCATGCGTCAGCAGGGAAAGGTCGCGAACCGGCAGCGCCCAGGCCAGAGTGGGATTCCAGGGAATGAGCAGGACCATGGCATCGAAGAACCAGGCAAAATTGCGCACGCTGGCCACCGCCAGCGGAATGCACAACGCCAGAATCAGGAAGACAGGCCGCTCGGTGATCAGCGCGGCCATACCGGCGGCAATCGCCGCGATTCCCAGCGGTATGTACAGACTCCGGCCCCGTGACATGGGATTACGCACCTCGAGTTGGCGAATTACATTCATTCCATGCCGTTCATTTTTCTTTTTTGACGGAATAACCCCGCACGCATTAGGCTGCTCCTATTCATTTTTGCATCCACCGTCAGTACCAACCTAACGGCGCAGCCGTTTGGATGATTGCGGGCACGGCTTTTGCCGAAAGCGGTTTTTCAAAACAACAAGGTTTCCTGCGGAAGTATTAGGATACAACCGGGATTAGCAGCCCTCTTGCAGCAAAAGTTGAACGACCATGAGCTCCTCTTTCGACATGACCGCCTCCGGGTTTGAGCGCTGGCGCGGGCTGCCCTTCGAGGCAGTGCAGGGGATTCTCTCCGCGATACGCGGCGCCGTGGCTCTGCCCTCGCCGGCACGCGTGCTCGATCTCGGCGCGGGGACAGGGCGCATCGGCAAGGCTTTTGTGATTGCGGGCGATTTTTATACCGGCGTGGACAGCTCATTGGCCATGCTGCAGCAGTTTCCCGCCGCCGGTGACCGCTGCCATCTGGTGCAGGCGGATGGAGGCCAGCTGCCCTTTCGCGACGCCATCTTTGATCTGGTGCTGCTGATGCAGGTGCTGAGCACAGCCGATTCGCAGAAGATACTTTGCGAGGCCCGGCGCGTGCTTCGCTCGGGCGGCGCCGTGGCGGTGGGCCACACGATGAGGCCGGAAGAGGGAATCGACGCCCGGCTCAAACGCCAGCTTGCCGCCACGCTCGAAGAAATGCACGTTGCCTGGCACGAACCCAAAAAGTCGCGCAGGCAGGCGCTGGCCTTGCTGAAAAATTCGGCTGCGCGCCATGTGCATCTTGGGGCCGCGACATGGAGCGTACACACCAGTGCAAAGGAATTTTTGGAGCGGCGGCGCACCGGCGCAAGATTTGCCGCGCTGCCTGCCGACGTGCAGGAGCAGGCGCTGGCCCGGCTGCGCGCCTGGGCCGAGGCCAATTTCGGCTCGGTAAAGACTGAATTTCAGGAAGCACGCAGCTTTGAGCTGGACATCTTTCAGTTTTGAACTGGGAATTTTGAACTGTGTTTGAAAAAGAAAGCAGGCAATGAAAAATACCATTGAAAATCAGGGCGTACTCTCGGCGCTGGGCGAACAACTGCTCTCCCGCTCGCTGACCGACAACGCCGTACAGAAAGCCACGGAGAACACTCCGGACTTCGCCATTCTGCCGTGGGTCAACGTGGTCAAGATCGGCGGCCAAAGCATCATGGACCGCGGACGCAGCGCGGTGTATCCACTGGTGGAAGAAATCGTCGCCAATCTGGACCAGCACAAGATGATCCTCGGCACGGGAGCGGGCACGCGCGCCCGGCACATTTACAGCCTGGCCATCGACCTCGGGCTGCCCACCGGCGTGCTCACCGTGCTG
>Ga0070730_10001879_pt1 | contig 19629 bp, 16 predicted proteins | sample Coa_R1_3_FD_66447 | JGI IMG/M metagenome (GOLD analysis project Ga0070730, IMG submission 66447) | Surface soil microbial communities from Centralia Pennsylvania, which are recovering from an underground coalmine fire - Coalmine... | ecosystem: Environmental > Terrestrial > Soil > Unclassified ... | reverse complement strand
GTTTCTTCGTGTCGCGCGAGTAGCTGAACACGACGTCATGGCCGGCACGCGCCCAGATGATGCCGAGCTTGCTGCCCATGCGGCCCGAGCCCAGGATGCCGATGCGCATCGTCAGATCCCCGTCATGCGTTCGAGCCGTTCGGGATAGCGCGCGCCTTCGATGTGAATCCGTGACGCGGCGCGATCGATCTCCGTCAAGTTGTCCGCTGTCAGCTCGACGCGCGTCGCGCCGATGTTCTCGTCCAGCCGCTCGAGCTTGCGTGTGCCCGGAATCGGCACGATCCATGGTTTCTGCGCGAGCAACCAGGCGAGCGCGAGCTGCGCCGGCGTCGCGTGCTTTGTTTTGCCGATCCTGGCGAGCAGATCGACCAGCGCCTGATTCGCCTTCCGCGCTTCCGGCGTGAAGCGCGGAATCGTGTTGCGGATATCGGTGCCGGTGAACGTCGTCGTCGCGTCGATCGTACCGGTCAAGAACCCTTTGCCGAGCGGGCTGAACGGCACGAAGCCGATGCCGAGCGTCTCGAGAGTAGGGATCAGGTCCGTTTCGGGCCGCCGAAACCAGAGCGAGTATTCGCTTTGTACCGCGGCCACGGGCTGCACGGCGTGCGCGCGCCGGATCGTCTGCACACCGGCTTCCGACAGCCCGAAGTACTTCACCTTTCCCGCCTGGATCAGGTCCTTGACAGCCCCCGCAACGTCCTCGATCGGCACGTTCGGATCGACGCGATGCTGATAGAAGAGATCGATCGCCTCGACGTTCAGTCGCTGCAATGACGCGTCCGCGACCTGCTTGATGTGTTCCGGCCGGCTGTCGAGTGCCGGCGCGCCGCCGACGCCGCGCGGATCGTACTTGGGATCGAGGTTGAATCCGAACTTGGTTGCGATCACGACGTTGTCGCGGAACGGGGCGAGCGCTTCGCCGACGAGCGCTTCGTTGGTATAGGGCCCGTAAACTTCCGCGGTATCGAAAAACGTGACGCCGCGCTCGACCGCCGCGTGTATCAGTGCGATCATGTCTTGCTTGGGCGGAAACGGCGCGTACGAGAAGGTCATCCCCATGCAGCCGAGGCCCAGCGCGGAGACTTCGAGGTTTTTGCCGAGTTTGCGCGTTTGCATTGTGATCCCCCTCACGAATTAAGCACACGGCCCGGTGGTTGGTGGCCTCCGTCACGCCGCCCGCTCGTACCGCCCGCGATTTTGGCGCTGCTGCTCAGAGCAAAGCCGTCGAAAGGCGGCGACGCAGAGCCACGGGGCTACGGCGGTAGGGCCGCCTTGCTCGCCGGGCCGCCAGCATGGATGCTGACGGCTTTTTTATTTCCGGGAGGATACCATGAATTTCCGATTCAAGCTGTCGCGGCGCCTCGCGCGGATAAAGCCCGTTGCCGTGTTCACCGGCACCCTGATCCTTGGCTGCAATCTCTCGAGCGGCCCGGTCGTCGATCGCATCGAATCCATCAGCGTCGCGCCCATCCGCATCGCCCTCATGCCGTACCAAACCGCTCCGCTCACGGTTGTCGCCGTCTCCGGACACGGCGATAGCACCGCGGCCATGTCGCTGCAGTGGTCGACCACGGGTGGAACGATCAGCAACAACGGCATCGTCAAGGGCGTCGACTACATCACCTACACGGCGCCCGCGCAGGCCGGCAACTACCTGCTCGTCGTGACGACCTCCTACGGCACGCCCGCGGACACCGCCCGCATCGGCGTCACGGTTACCGCCGTCCCCGTGAACACGGTTGCCGTGGCCCCCAGTAGCGTCACCCTCGCGCTCAGCGACACCACGACGCTCCGCGCCACCCTCACCGACTCGACGGGGAGCGCGCTGTTTGGTCGCGCGATCACGTGGACCTCGAGCAACGACACCGTGGCCTCGGTTCTGGCGACGGGGTTTGTGCGGGCAATGGGAGTGGGGACGGCGACGATCACGGCCAGCGTCGAAGGGCACAGCGGCACCGCGACCGTCACGGTCACACCGTGAGGGTGCGCTAGCGCAAGAAGCGTTCAGCCAGCTGTTCGAGCCGCTCGTTCCCCTCAGCGCGGGCCTGCACCAGGATGCGCTCGACGAGCGGCTTCAGCTTCGGTTCACCCCACCGATATCCCGTCGCCAGCTCTGCGCTGTACGAATCGCCGACGTTGGCGCCCTCCAGCAGCGCCATGGCGGCCGCCGAGTCATAGCCAGGATCGGTACGCGGCGGCAGATTGTAGTGACGTTCCGGCCCGCCGGGATCCTCTTTAACGAATGCGCGCGACATGTGTGCAAACTCCGAGGAGAACACACGTACGTTACCTCCGGCGTGACCCTGACTCCAAGCTCCCGGCTCCTGCTGCTCCTGGCATTCGCGGCCTGTAGCGGCGCACCCTCAGGCCCGTTGCAGCCGCCCCCCGGGCCCGGTACCATGCACGTCCAGATCACAGGCCACGTGACGCACGACAGCACCTGGTCTGCATTCGGCGAGTTCCGTGACGTGCTGGCCACCGATTCAGGCGACCTTTCGTTGCTCGGCGGTCAAAGTTTGACGTCGAATCGGCTGCTGAACGTCGTTTTCCCTGGTCGGCTCGATACGGGTTCGTTCGCCCTGGGGCGTTATGTCTACGGCACGATCCCCAATTATCCCGCAGCGGCCGTGGTCATGGACACATCGTTCTATGCCAGCGTGCCGGGGGGAGTCATCAACATTTCTGAGGCCGATTACCCGCCACGCCCCGGCCTGGAGCCCGGGCTATTGAAGGGCGCGCTTATTTTCCACGCGGTGCGATTGAGCCCCCGTCCCGGCGGCGTACTGCTCGAGACGGGCGACACGATCACGTTCAGTGCGAACTTTGCGGCACACTGGTTTCACTACCTGCAGCCCAACGTCTCCGTCATCCTCTCCGGAGGCGGACCGTTGCTCGGCTCTTCGCTCGTGTCGCTCGGACAGTCCGCCGATGACGATCATGGTGGCCGCTTCGTCTCGTGGGAATCGGATTTTGACGCCCTGGCCGGGCAGGGCTTTCCGTATGAAGTCTCCCAGGAGTTCCGGCTTGCCGCTCCCGCGATTGGGACGTTTCCGCTGGCACCGGTGACCCCACGCATGTACGCCGATCCCACGCAGTGGCCGGCGGCCTACTCGGCGCTCTACTACCGCGACGATCCGCGCGTCGCGTTATCAGCCGGGGGAACGCTGAATGTCACGAAGTTCATCGCGCCGACGGAGGCGTACTACGGCGAGATTCACGGTACGCTCGACGCGCCGCTCGCGCTGTGGGCCAATGACACGACGGTCACTGCCGACACGGTGCGCGTGTCGGCGACGTTCGCGATTCAGCTGTGGCCGCTCGGCGGGATTCCGACGACGCAGCGATTCCCGTCGACCACCCGGAAACTCGGGAATTAGTCGGGTGCGGAAGGGAGGGGCGCAACATGCGGCGCCCCCGACACGCTGTTACGACGGCGGAATCGTCATCTCGATCTGGTCCCCCGGCGTGACGGTGATTGTCTCGGTACGTTCGTTTTGCCCGCCGATCGGATGCAGTAGGAACCGCACCTGCGGTGAGAGTCTCACGATGTCGTCGGGAATCGTGAGCACGTCAGTCGAGTTTCCTCTCACCGTCCCAAGCCGCGTGCGCGTGCCGGAGCCGAGCACATAGACGTCCAAGTCGTCGATGCTCTCATTCTGCACTTTCACCGTGGTCGTCACCGTTTGGCTTTGGGTCGTCGCTTTGGTCCCGCCTTCCGATTGCGGCGCCGGCCGCGCCGGTTTGTTCGCGTAGCCACCGCTGCATGCGGCGAGAAGAACGGCGATGGAGACAAGGCTGCCTTTCATGGGTTCTCCATGTTTGGGTTCCGCGTCGTTCCTACACCGGCGAACCGCAGTATCTTCTCGTCCTCATGAAACCGATCTCGCTCCTCATCCTCTCGGCGTTGGCGGGTACGTCCGTCGCGCCGGCACCAAGCCAGGCTCAGCAATCGTTCACGCTCGAACAGGTCATGAGCGCGCCCTTTCCGGAGAACCTCGTGGCCGCACCCGCCGGCGGGGCGGTCGCGTGGGTGTTCAACGACAAAGGTGCGCGCAACATCTGGGTAGCCGCGCCGCCCGACTATCGTGGTCGAGCCATCACGAGCTATCCGGACGACGACGGGCAGGAGATCGGCGAGCTGCGGTGGACGCCTGACGCGAAGTCGGTCGTGTACGTACGCGGCGGCGGCAAGAACGATCGCGGCGAATACCCCAATCCTCGGAGCCTGACGAGCGGCGTTACCCAGGACGTGTGGGTCGCCGGACTCAGGGGCGCTGCGCCCCGGCGCTTGGGCGAAGGTTCTGGTCCAGCCGTCTCACCAACCGGCGATCGCGTCGCGTTCGTTCAGGGGCGGCAGGTGTGGTGGGCATCGTTGACCGACACGAGCGCCGCCACGCAACTGATTCACGCGCGTGGCTCCGCCGGCTCGCTGCGGTGGTCGCCCGACGGCAGCAAGCTTGCCTTCATCAGCGACCGCGGCGATCACGCGTTTGTCGCGATCTACGATGTTGCGACGAAGTCGCTTCGCTTCTTGGATCCCAGCACCGATAACGATGGCGAGCCGGCGTGGTCGCCCGACGGTACGCGCGTCGCGTTCATACGGATTCCCGCCGGCGTCGGCGCGCTCCCGTTCACGCCACAGCGCACGGCGCAACCCTGGTCCATTCGGGTGGCCCGTGCGACGACGGGCGTTGGACAGCAAGTCTGGATCGCCGACACGGGCAAGGGCAGCGCGTTCCGTGAAGTCACCGCTGCCAATCAGATCGCGTGGGTCGGGGCCGGCGAACGCATCGTGTTTCCCTGGGAGAAGGATGGATGGACGCATCTCTACAGCATCCCGGTGCAGGGGGGAGGCGGTGCGGCGACGCTGCTCACCCCCGGCGCGTTCGAGGTCGAGGATGTCAGCCCGAACGCGACAGGTACGCAGGTGTTCTTCAGCTCCAATCAGGGCGACATCGATCGCCGGCACGTGTGGCGCGTCGCGCCCGCGGGCGGCGCACCGGTTGCGGTGACGAAGGGAACACAGCTCGAATGGGCGCCCGCCCCGACCAGTGACGGCAACGTCGCATTCATCCACGCGGATGGGAAGAACCCGCCGCGTCCCGCGATCATGGCCGGCAGCGCCGCGGCGAAGGATCTCGCGCCGGTACCCGGCGGATTTCCGGTCGCCGCGCTGGTCGACCCGCAGCAAGTGATCTTCTCATCTACCGACGGCTTGGCGATTCACGCACAGCTGTTTCTGCCGGCCGACATCAGGACAGGGGAGAAACGGCCGGCCGTGATCTTTTTCCACGGCGGCTCGCGGCGGCAGATGCTGCTGGGTTGGCACTACTTCTATTACTACCGCAATGCCTACGCGCTGAATCAGTACCTCGTGAGCCGCGGATTCGTGGTGTTGTCGGTGAATTACCGGAGCGGCATTGGCTATGGCATGGAATTCCGGGAGCCGCTGCATTATGGCGCGCAGGGCGCGAGCGAATTCCGGGATGTCCTGGCGGCGGGTCTCTATCTGCGCGGGCGCGCCGATGTCGATCCACAACGGATCGGCCTCTGGGGCGGCTCCTACGGCGGATTTCTCACCGCGATGGGGCTCGCGAAGGCGTCCGATCTGTTCGCGGCGGGCGTCGATCTGCACGGCGTGCACGACTGGAATATCGAGATCCAGAACTGGGTGCCGAGCTACGACCCGGAGAAGCAGGCGGACGCCGCGAAGCTCGCGCGTGCGTCATCGCCGATCGCGTATGTGGACGACTGGCGCTCGCCCGTCCTGCTGATTCAAGGCGACGACGACCGCAACGTGCAGTTCAGTCAGACGGTGCAGCTCACGACCGCGCTGCGCGCCCGGCACGTCGCGGTGGAGCAGCTCGTTTTCCCCGACGACATCCACGATTTCTTGCTGCACGCCGACTGGTTGCGGGCCTACACGGCGGCGGCAGATTTTCTGCAACGCAAATTGGGCAGCCACTAACGGAGGAAACGTGCGCAAATCACTCCTGCTCTCCATCAGCGTCTTCTGTGCCTCGTCGCTCGGCGCGCAGCAACCGGCGCCGCAAACCAAGCTCTCCGTGCACTGGGAGGAATTGACCGCCGCCGATTTCAAGGACGGCATCGCGCGCGCGCAGGGCACGTGCCTGTTGCCCTTCGGCATTCTCGAGAAACACGGGCCACATCTGCCGCTGGGGAACGATCTCCTCAACGTCCGCTACGTCGCGCTCAATGCCGCCCAACAGGAATACGCGGTCGTCTTTCCCGAGTACTACTTCGGCCAGATCTTCGAGGCGAAACATCAGCCCGGGACCGTTGCCTACAGCCGCGGACTCGAATTCCAGCTGCTCCAGGAGACGACCGACGAGATGGCGCGCAACGGATGCAAGAAGATCATCATCGTGAATGGGCACGGCGGCAACAACAGCCTGTTGCCCTATTTCGCGCAGTCGCAGCTCGAGTCGCCGCACGATTATGTCGTCTACGTCCTCGGCATCGCGCGCGGGATGGCGGGGCAGGGACCGGCGCACAAATCGAATCCCGCGACCGACATGCACGCCGGCGAGAGCGAGACGTCCATGAGTATGGTCGCGCGGCCCGATCTCGTGCACCTCGATCGAGCGACGCAGGAATCGGGCGCCGATCAGGCGCGCTTGAAGGATCTGCCAGAAGATCTCTATACCGGCATCTGGTGGTACGCGCGTTTCCCGAATCATTACGCCGGCGAAGGCGCCGCCGCCACCAAGGAGCTCGGCGAATTCGAGGCGAAGACGTGGATCGCCGCCATCGTGCAGGCCATCAAAGCCGTGAAGGCCGATCAGGAAAGCCTACGGCTGCAGAACGAGTTCTACGAGCGCAGCAAGGATCCGCTGAAGACGCCGCAATAACTAGCGCGACTCGGCCGCCTTCAACCCCAACGCGCCGTTCAACCAGCGCACGAGAGGAAGGAGCTTCGCGAAGTCGTCTTGCAGCAGTGCCGCGAGCCTGGGACTGGTGATTTGGTTGTCGCTCAGATCGCGGCCGGAGACGAACGATTGGAACTTGAGCCAGCGGGCCGCGGGGTGCTGCTCGTCGTAGCCCCGCGGCATACGCTTCAGGCAGTGCTCCTCGTCCAGTCCTCCGAAACGCCGCACGAAACCGGGATGCTTTACGATGCGCTCGAACCCGCGCGGGTCTGCGACGATCGCATCACGCAGCTTGCCGAGCAGCGGGCGCGGCGGCATCCAGATACCGGCGCCGGTGAACGAGTTCCCGGGCTGGAGGTGAAAGTAGAAACCCGCCCCGCCGCCCTCAGCGCTGTCGCCTACGCGCGGATCGGCATCGCGATGCCAGAACCAGCAGCCGGCATTCGTCTTGTACGGCGACTTGTCCTTGGAGAACCGCACGTCGCGATAAATCCGGAACATGGACCGCTTGGGATGTCCCATGATTTCGGGCGCGAAGCGCGCGAGCCGCACGTCGATCTCTTCGATCAACTCGCGCATCGGAGCAACAACGTCCTGCTCGTAAGCCGCGCGGTGGGCCTCGAACCACGGCTTCTTGTTGTTGCGCGCGAGGCCGCGAAAGAAGACAAGCGTGGCGGACGTGAAAGCCATCGGTTCAGCCGAGCAACCGATCGATTCTCTGGCTCACGTCATGCAGATACGCCGCGTCACCGCCGTCCAATTCGGCGATCACGCTGCCGCTGTAGCCGATGTCCGTGAACGCGGCTTTCACCGCCGGCCAATCCACGTCGCCGTCGCCGAGATTCACCCAGGAGTAGCCGCCTTCTTTCCGCTTGAAGTCCTTGAGATGGACTTTGACGATTCGCTTGCCGAGCGTGCGGATCCAGTCCTGCGGATAGCCGTAGAGAACGACATTGCCGACGTCGAACCACGCTTGCACCCAAGGGCTGTGGAATTCGTCGATGTATTGCGCCATCTCGAGTGGGCTGAGCAAGAACCTGTTCCACACCTCCTCGATCGCGATGACGACCTTCAGCTCCCCCGCGAGCGGGAGGAGTTTCTTGATCTGCGCCTGCGACCGCGTCCACGCATCGCGGTACGACGTCGACGCATTCACCACCGCGGGCACGAGCAGCACCGTGTCCGCGCCCCACAGCTTCGCGTTGCGCAGCGACGTGCGCATGCCCGCCAGACTCTTCTCTACGACCGCGGGATCGCTCGACGACAGCGGATATTGCCAGTGATCGACGTTCATCACCGAGTCGATGCGCACTCCCGCCGCGTCGGCCGCCTGCTTCATCGCGGCCGCCTTCGTCTCGTCCGGCTCGGTCAGCGCCTGCACGACCGCAAAGCCCGAGTCGCGGACAAGCTTGAACTTTTCGGCGTAGCTGGCGTCGCCGGTCACCATGTCGAACACGAGACCCTTCTTGATCGTCGGAGCCGGGGGCGCAGCAGTCGTGAATTTCAGCACCGAGCCTGCGGCGACCGCTGACACGGTCTTCACGAAGTCTCGACGCGTCGTGGCCATGGGCTCAGCTCAGCTTGTTGAGGTCGAGCCCGGAATGCCAGACTTCCGTCGACTTCAGTAACTCATCCCACGTGACCTGATGGCCCGAGTACGCCGCCGTCCGCGCCATCATGCACGACAGCGCCGACTCGGCGCCCTTGTCGGCCTGGTTGTGGAAGTTCCCGCTCGTGATGCTTGCGATGAACGCTTTCTTCTTTTCGGCGTCCGCCTGATCGAGGTTCGATTTGAACTTGCCGGTCACCGAAAACGCTGCCTGCTGGCCCTCTTCGTTCACAAGCGGCGCCTGCCACGGGTCGTCGCCCCAGATGCCGAGGGGGCCCGTGTAGGGGGAGATCGACGTGCCCTTCGTGCCGAAGAAGCGCTCGCTGACGTCCCACCAACCTTTGGCGAACTGCGTCGAGCTGAACGTGACCTTCACGTTGTTCGGATAATGGAAGACGGCGTTGTAATTGCCGTAGCAATCGCCGTCGCCGGCGGGGCGGCCTTGCCGTCCGCCGGTCGCCGTTACGCGCAACGGATGGCCCTGCAGGACCCAGTTGCAGATGTCGATCACGTGAATGTTCTGCTCGACGATGATGTCGCCCGAAAGCACGCGGTCGTGCACCCAGTTCCGCAGCCGTCGCTCGGCCGGCGACGCGTTGGGCCATGGCGGCCGATCGATGTAGCCGGTGAGATAATAGGCTTCCCCGCACACGATGTCGCCGAGCGCGCCGTCGTGGATGCGGCGGACCATCTCGACGAAGGGCGGGCAATCGCGAATCTGGAACCCGACGTCGAGCGACAGTTTGCCCTGCGCGCGCTTGCCGATTGCCATGACGTGCTTCGCGCCCGGGACATCGATCGCGACGGGCTTTTCGAGGTAGACGTGCTTGCCGCCGCTGACGACCGCTTCGAGATGGTGCGGATGGAAGAAGGGCGGCGTCGCGACGACGATCGCATCGACCTCTTTCGAGCTGGCGATCTGCTCGTACGCGTGCGGCCCGACGAACAGCTGCGACGCGTCCAGTGCCGTAAAACCCTTTGCCAGTTGCACCTGATCGAAGTGGGCGTGTGCCAGGTCGAGCTGGTCCTGGAACAAGTCGGCGAGCGCGACGACGCGAGCGCCGCCGGTGTCGACGAGATTCTGCGCGTCTTCGGTGCCGCGGCCACCGCACCCCAGCAGGCCGACGCGGATATCGGAATTGGCGCGCGTGCCGCGCACCAGCTCCGGCTTGATGAACATCGCCGCGGCGGCGGAAGCGGTGACACCCAGGAATGTCCGGCGATCGACGTCCGACATACGGTCCTCCTTAGCCGTGACGCGGCGTGATCCGTGCCATCACCACGCCGTGCGCGGGAACGGTTGCACTGAAGTGGTCGTCAAAAGTGCCGAGATCGGTGTGCGTCCACAGATCGCGCACGGTAGCGGCGCCGCGGATGCGGAGCGACCACCAGGGCGCGCTGATGGCGGTCTGCAGGGCGGAGCGGTTCAGCAGCACGACGGCGCGCGAGCTGTCGGCGAGCAGCTTCGACCAGACCTGGAGATCGGGGCCCGGCTCTTCGACGATCATGCCCTGTACGCCGAGAGAGTCCTGATCCACCGCGATGACTTCCTTGTTGGTCAGGATGTCGCGCGTCGCCGCGCTCATCGTGCGGACGTCGTTGCCGGCCATGAGCGGCGCGGCCATGATCGCCCACAGGCTGAAGTGCGCGCGGTATTCGTCGTCCGTCATGCCACCGTTGCCGACCTCCAGCATATCCGGATCGTTCCAGCCGCCGGGGCTCGCCGATTGCGCATACTGCGTGTTGAGATCGACTCTGCTGATCATGCTCGCCCAGTAGTCGCCGATGTCGCCGGTGGTACGCCAGAGGTTGCCCGTCTTCGGCCCCCACGTCCACGGACGATTCGAGCCCCACTCGCAGATACTGAAGACGATCGGCCGGCCGGATTTCGCGAGCGCGTCGCGGAATTTCGCGTACTGCGTCGGCGCGTCGAGTCCTTGCGCATTGCACCAGTCTTCTTTGACATAGTCCACGCCCCATTCGGCGTAGGTGCGCGCGTCGATCTCCTCGGAGCCGTAGGTGCCGGGCCGGCCCTGGCAGGTCTTCCGTCCCGCGTCGGTGTAGAGACCGAACTTGAGCCCCTTGGAGTGCACGTAGTCGGCGAGCGGCTTCATCCCGCCGGGGAACCGCACCGAGTCCGCGACGATCTTCCCCGCGCGGTCACGCGCGACCTGCCAGCAATCGTCGATCACGACGTAGCGATAGCCGGCATCGCGCATGCCGCTCGCGACGATCGCGTCGGCCGTCTCCTTGATGAGCTGCGCGCTGACGTCGCAGCCGAAATGATTCCAGCTGTTCCAGCCCATCGGCGGCGTGCGCGCGAGTCCGTTGTCTACAGGACGCAGGCCGAGTAATAGCGCGCTACCCAGCAAGGCCAGTCGCATATTCATCAGAAAACCACCGTCTGAATGGAGTGGGGAGGCGTGTGGACGGTGACTGCCGCATTCCCGACGCGCAGATGATAGTCACCGGCATGGCTCGTCTCATTCATGACCACGACCGCAACACTGCCGTCCGGATTCACGAACCCCGTCGCCAGCAGCATGCTGCGACTCGGCGCGACCGCGATGCGTCTGGCGCCGGGCCGAATGAATTTCGCAAAGTGTCCGATGTAATAGTAGGAGTTGGTGTAGATGAGCCGGCCGGTGCGGGTATCGGCGTGAATCGGCGCGAAGCAGTAGTTGCCGACGTGGTTCGGGCCGCCCGTTTCGTCGAGCAGAATGTTCCAGTCGGTCCAGCCTTCGGCGCCGGAATTGAAGTCGTGGATCATGGAGCGGCCGTACGCCTCGCCCAGGCTCCAGCGCCCGTACGCCGTCGAGTCGAAGTTCGCCGGCGTGCCTTCGGTGAAGATGATGTGTTTGTTCGGATAGAGCCGGTTCACGAGCGCGACGTTGTCGTACATCTGCGTCCCGCCCGACCAGCTCTCGTACCAATGGAACCCGATTCCCCACGCGTACTGCGCGGCCTTCGGATCGTCGAAGATCGTCTGCGCGCGCTGGACGATGAGATCACGGTTGTGGTCCCAGACGATGATGTTGACGTCTTTGAGGCCGCGCCGCCGCATCACGGGGCCGAGATAGTCGCGCAAGAAGTCGCGCTCGGCTTCGGGCTGATAGATGCACGACTCCCAGGTCTGCGTGGCCATCGGCTCGTTCTGGATCGTGATGCCCCAAATCGGCACGCCGGCCTTGCGATAGCTCTCGATGAACTTCGTGTAGTAGAGCGCCCACGCCGCGCGGAACTCAGGTCTCAGATGCCCGCCGTGCAGCATGTCGTTGTTGTCCTTCATGTACGCCGGCGGACTCCAGGGACTCGCGAACAACTTCAGGCGGTTGCCGCTCGTCGCCATCGCGCGCTTGATCAGCGGAATCTTGAATCGGAGATCGGGCGCGATGTTGAAGGAGCTGAGATCCTTGTCGCCTTCGGTGACGTACGTGTAGCTCGCGCTCGAGAAGTCACAGCTATTGAGGTTGGTTCTGCCGAGGGTGTAGCCAATGCCGCGGTCGGGGCTATAGTAGGCGGTCATGACCTCGTCTTGCCGCGCGGCGGGCAGCTTGGCGAAGGTCTCGGCCGCCGCGTCGGTGAGCGCACCGCCGATGCCGATCAGCGTCTGAAAGGTCCGCCGCGGCTCGACAAAGACGTAGATCTGGCCCTCGGAGATCGGCTCGACGTCCTTGAACACGAGCGTATCGGGCGACAGTCGCTCGCTCGTGCTGTCGGCGGTCGTGTACACGATCGCGCGCTTTCCGAGCACAGTTTGTCTGAGGCGCGCTTCGACGGCGGGGGCGGGACGCTGTTGCGCGGCGAGCGACGTGAGGAACAGCACGGAAGTCAGGAACACGATCCAAGTCTCCCGGATGAGTGGGGATAACTTACCTCGCATCGTTGTTCATGGCAGCGAGGCGCGCCGCGCGACCTCGAGGCCCGAAATGCAGGCCGAAAGCCACAACACCCCGGCGCCAAACCCTCCAATCACGTCGCTGAAATAATGAACGCCGAGATACAGCCGGCTGAATCCGATGGCCAGGACGAGAACGGTCGCGGCAATCACAATCGCCGTTCGATGGTTCTTGCCCGTCGGCAGGTACGCGATCACCAGATATGCGAGCATGCCGTACCCGATCAGCGAGCCCATCGCGTGGCCGCTCGGAAAGCTCCAGCTTTCCGAAGAGAGAATGGCGGAATGCACGGGCCTCGGCCGGTGGATCGCGGTCTTGAGCGCCTGATTCAAGACTCCGGCCCCCAGGTACGCCGTGAGCCACCCCTCGAGCAGCAGCCACGCCCTCCGAATCGCGAGCAGCAGCGCGACGAGCAGGCCGAGTGCGCTCAGCGTGATCCCCGTCCCCAGCCGGCTCACGTCAACGGCGATCGCGTGACCGGTGGGCGTGGCATGCGCCTGAAGCCAATTGAGCAACGACAAGTCGAATACGGTTATTGGATCGTGGTGAATGACGTCTTCAGTGATCGCGGCGAAGATCCAGAGGCCGATCAGGCTGATCGCGAGCCCGATGGTGAGGTGCAGGCCGAGGTATTCGCCGCGCGCGAAGCGACGAGCGATGAACGTCCAGACGCCGGGATAGCGCGCCTTGAGCCGCTGCATGGCGCGTGTCGCGATGAAGCGTTGCCAGCCCCGGCTGATGCCGGCAAGCAGCCGGCTGCGGTTCGCTGCGAACCAGCGCGCCGCCAGCACGAGCGCGACCGTAAGCGCGAGGAGGAGGGCGGCGGCGAGAAGGGCGTAGTGGATGGGATCTCTCTCTTAGAGAGCGTAAATCAAGCCGATCCCACCCGGTCTGGCGAATGCGAACCGCAGGCGCTGGTGCCGTGATTGCGCCCTGGCATGGAGCCACGGCACGGCGATTCCGGTAGCTGAGCCCATGAGCGCCCCGACGATCACGTCGCTCGGGAAATGGCGTCCATCTGCCACGCGCTCGATCGCGACGCTCGTTCCGACCACGCTCGTCACGACCCACGGCCACACCTTTTCCCCGTAGCGCAATCGCATCGTCATTGCAGTGGCCACGAGCCCCGCAAACACGAGCGAGGTGTGCCCGGAGTAGAATGATCGATAACCGCCCGGTTGGTTGATGAGGTTGGGATCGCCTGCATAGGTGCGGGGCAGAGGACGTTGCACGATGTACTTCGCCGCGGTGACCAGCGCGCCGTTGACGACGAGCGTCTCGGTGAACACTTCGGCATCGGCTGCCCAGACGTCATTGACGCCGATATCGACCGCGTCGAGCACGAGCGGCAGCACCATGACGGCGCCGGCAGTCGCGTCGCTCAAGCGACGCGCGCCGGGATTTTCATTGCCGATCGCGCCGCGATCGAAACCGTTCACCTCCTGGGGATTGCACGGACAGCGCGGCGTGATGAGCCGGCCCGCGAGCGCGTACGGCACGACGATGCCCAGGGTGGAGATGAGTGTGACGGGAGCATCTGCCGCGAGCGACAGGCGATAGACCGACCGCGGGCGCAGGCTGTCGGACTGCGCCGTGATCCCCAGAGCCACGAGGAGGAGCAACATGCTTCCGAGTGTTACCCGGCTACTGTGACTACGTGCTACGCTGGCCGAGCTGCTGGCTCGCGCGCGCCGCGCGGGCTGCACCCGAGCGGCGCGGCATCTGCAAGCGAACGGCGCCTTTACCGATTGAGCCAGTACGACAGCTTCACGAGAAACAGGTTGTCCGGCCGCAGGTTGAAGAGATCATTCAGGTCACCGCTGAAGCCGCGTGTGCCTTCGAGTCCTTCCGATCCCTGGCGTCCCTGGCTCCACACCACGAACAGCGCCGATCCCGGCCGATATTCCCAGCGGAAGACGACGTTCGAGCGGAACTGCTTGTAGTTGAAGCCGCCGATGGTGTTCGTGTACGCCGTGTCGTTGTACGCCTGATAGCGGCTGTTGTAATCCGCCGCGCGCGGATTGCTCGAGAGCTCCCGCACGTTGCTGTACGTCCCCTTCGAAATGAACGGCTGGGCATAAACCTGCAGCGTCATGTTGGCGCTGAACGGATAGGTCAAGCGCGCCGTCAGCGCGAGTTGCTTCTGCTCGAGATGGCCGAAGAGGTAGTGATTGACGTTGCTCGAGTCCGTATTCGTGCCGAGCGGCTGAATGTCATTGGTCCGGCGCGTGTAGCTCGGCGACAGCGCTGCCGTCACCCGCGCCGCGATCTTAAAGTCGATCTCCGGCGAAAAGTTGAAGCTGTGCGACCGGCCGCCGTCGCCGCGGAACCAGTTGAACCAGATGTAGGGCACGATTGCCTTGCGATCGTCGCCGTTGATACCGAGCCAGGGCGAAATGTAGGAATTCTGCCGCACGGACGGCCCGCCGCGCGCGCACGAGTAGCAATACGTCGTGCCGAGCTGGCCGACGGTTCCCCCGAAGTGCAGCGACCAGGTGTTGCGGAACGTGGTATGCGTGTTCGTGTTGAACGCGCGCTCTTCGGGAAGCCCATCGGTCGTCCAGTATTGCCACCAGTTGAAGTTCCACTGGAAGCGATTGTACAGCTTGCGGGTGTGGCGGTCGAAATAACCTGCCCACGTGCTCCACGCGATCTGATCGGCGCGCTGGAGATATCCCAGGTCATTGATCTCGAGGCCCGGCGAGCGGCGCTCGAAATTCGACTGGAAGAGCAGGTGATTGCCGCCGACCTTGCCGAACTGTAGCGCTTCGGCGTCGCCGGAGAGAGTCGTCCGGGTGGAATCGAACCGCATCGCGTCGGGCCGCTGATAGTAGTGCGTCGCGTCACGCTGCGTCGCCGCGATCGCCTGCGGACTGCCCGCGACTCGGCTGTAATCGAACGATCCCGACAGCTCGTAGCGCCCGCCGGGGAAACGATGGCGAAAGTCGGCCGCCGCGACGTAGGCGCTGCTGTGCAGGTACGGAGCGCTCCACGAGTCGAGACTGCGATTCACCGCGGTGATGATCCCGCCGATGCTCGATTCGCCCTTGCGCAGGTCCTGCCGCAGCCGCAGCACGCCGTAATTCGTTGCCGGCTCGATTGTGACGCCGCCAACCCCGGTTTCGTGCTGCGTTACCGCATCCAGCGCGCCGATCGTCAAGCCGCCGGGTGTCCGTCCCGTGAGCTTGCCGGCGCCGAGAATCGTCGTGAACGCGGACGATGTCGTGTCGTTGTAGGTGCCCGCCAGCTCCGGCGCGCGGCCAATGCGCCGCGAGTAGACGAGTCCCTCACCCGTACTGCAATCGTTGACGGCCGTGCAGTTGACGTTGAACTGGAACGTGCCGGCGCCCTGCACGAAGAACGGCCGTTTCTCCTGGAAAAACGTCTCGAAGGCCGAGAGGTTGAGCACGCCGGGATCGGCCTCGACCTGACCGAAGTCGGGGTTGATGGTCGCGTCGAGCTTCAGGTTCGAGGCGACCAGGTACTTCAAATCACCGCCAACGGTGATGTCCTGCTGGCGGCCGATGCCCGTGCTGGTGAAGTGCGACTGATTCTTGGTGACGAGGTAAGGGGCCGCCTCGAGCCGCCGCGGCGCCTGAAGATTGTCGAGTCCGTCGATCTCCCCGAATTGCGACACGAAGCCGGCCTGCGACTGCCGGAACAGCGGCCAGCTCACCCGCTGCGAATAGCGATAGATGTCGCGGTCGACCGTGAACCCGAAGGTGTGACTGCGCTGGCGGCCGTACGGCAGCTGCGACAATGGAATCCGGAACTCGGCCGTCCAGCCCAACGAGTCGATGCGCGTGGCGACGTCCCACACGGCGTCCCAGGCGAAGTCCTCATTGCCGTCGTTATAGATCTGCGCGTCCAGCTTCACCCCCGACGGATTCACCCCGAACTCGAAGCCGTTACGGCGGTCGTGATAGGAGTCGAGAAACAGCCAGATCATGTCGCTGGGGGTGAAGTAATCGCGGCGGGCGAGAACCGTGATGATGCTGTCGGGGTGAGGATCGAACGCCCGGACGAAGACGTACAGGTTCGCGGCGTCATAGGCGACCTTCGCTTCGGTCGGGAGCTTTGGCGGGCCGCCCTCGGAGGGCCGCCATTCCTGGAACTGCGTAATGGGCGTCGCTTCGCGCCACACCGCGTCGTCGTCGCGACCGTCGATGACGGGCGCCTGCGTGGCGTGTGTCGCGATGACGCTTTTGCCTTCCACCGGCGCCGAATCGGCGGCCCGGCGTGACGGAGTACGGTCGGCAATCGGGGCCTGACCTACAAGTGTGACGGCGGCGAGGAGTGGCAGTCCAAACAGCATGCAGTTGTCCGAGGTGGTTTCATCGTTTGATGACGCAACCCCGAAAATGGTTGTTTCACCGATTACCCCAAAAAACAGACCGGCTCCTGATTCAGGAGCCGGAAATCTGGATAGGGGAGCCCGCGGAGGTATTAGGGTTTTGTCAGGGATCTAACTCCAGCAGGGCAAACGTCCCGGGCAGGATGGTCGGCCGGGGGCGAGGGCGGTCGGCCGTGGGCGCCGGAGGAGGGCCGAAATCGGCGGTGACGGTAAAGACGCGATGCGTCTTTTCGTCGATCTCCATGGTGCGCGCTCCCCGTTTGGTCGCGACGTTCCCAACGACCGTGAACTTGGTAGGCGAGTCCTCGCGGATCACGGTGAGCGTGCCGTCGCCGTTCGAGGCGAATGCGAGCTGCGTGCCGGGATCAAAACGGCAGGCATCTATTCCCTGGCCGATCGGCACCGCGGCTACGACCTTTCCCGTCGTCGCATCGGAAATGGCCATCACCTGATTGTGGCAGCCGCTGAACAGCAGGTGATGCGCGCGATCGATGGCGAGGCCGGACGGAGACTGGCACGGCGCGAGCGACCAGCGACGCGTCACCTTCATCGCCACGGCATCGATCTCTTCGACCATGCTCGAGTCTTCGAGATTGACGTATACCTTGCCGTCGCCGCTCGACACACCGAACTCGGGTCCACCGCCCAACGGGATGTTGCCGATACGCTGGCCGGACGCGGCGTCGATCACACTGGATGAATTCGCGTCACCGTTGAACGTGAAAATGTGCTTGGTCGCCGGATCGAAGATGATGGCGTCGGCGTCCACCGCGGCGGTCGTGCGGCCCAGCACCTGCAGGCTCTTCAAGTCGAACACGATGACGCTGCTGTCTCCGCCCGAGGTCGCGAAGCCTTTCCCGGTGGCATAGCTGAACGCCACGCCATGCGCGCGGTTCAATCCCGGGATCTCGGCGAGGACCTTGCCCGATTCGGGATCGATGACCATCACGCGGTTCTGCCGGGCAACGAACAGCCGGTGGCCGACGGTGTCGAGCGCGATGTAGTCCCACCCGCCATCGCCGCCGAGCGTGGACGTTTTGGCGACGTGATACGATTGCGCGCTGGCGGCAACGATCGGCGCGCTGAGCAGGAGCAGAGGACGCCACATGGTTTTGATTAGCTGGATCATAGGATATCCCGAGTAAGGGGTAGGGGCGCAGCATGCTGCGCCCCTACGTTTCGTTTAACGCGCCAAGTCCCTCACCACGCCCGCGAGCATTCGCACCTTCGCCGCATCGGCGGAGCCTGTCGCGTCGCGGTCGAGCTGGGTCGCGAGCGACGTGAGCGAGCTCTTGCGCCGCGCATCGGTCGCGTGCTCGGCGCTGGCGAGTAGAGTACGCACGGCGCCCAACCGATCGCTCGTCAGGCCTTTGGACCGCTCGAGCTGATCCACGTACGCGCGCGCCACGACGAAACTCGCGGGCCAGACGAGCCGCTGCTGATCCTGCACGTTCTGATACGGCAGCTTCACGAGCTTCGCGGCGTCGATCTCGTTCTGCGTGAGCTGCGCGCTCGGCTGCAGCTCCAGCACGTCCAGCCCGCGCATGATCTCGGTGCTGTAGATGTAGCCGTTGTACCAGTACGCCGACCAGCTGCCGGCGATCTCGAGCTTCGTCGAATCCATCGGACCGCGATCGAAGTAGGCGATCTCCGTGGGATGCGCCGGATCGCTGAAGTCGAACACCGAGACGCCGCCCTGATACCAGCCTTGCACCATGATGTCGCGACCGGGCACAGGGATCAGGTTGCCGTTGTGCGCGACGCAATTCTCCGTCGTCGTCTGCTGCGCGGGCATCTTGTAGTATCCCTGGAATTTCAGCGCGTGCCTGCCCTCGACCGTGAAGATCGCATCCGCGCCCCACTCGGGCCGGTCGGTTGCGCGGCAGCGCGGCGCGATCCCGCCGCCCCATTCGTCCGTGAAGATCACCTTGCTCGCGTCGTTGTTGAACGTCGCGGAGTGCCAGTAGGCGAAGTTCGAATCCGACGCCGCCGCCAGTCGCACCGGATGCGCCGGATCCCGGATGTCGAGGAGCAAGCCGTAGCCGGCGCAGGCGCCGCCGGCGAGCCCAAACTCCGGATACACCGTGATGTCGTGGCACTGGTCGGGTCCGTGGCGAACGCCGCCGGGCCCCATCGGCGCGAGAAACTCCGCGTCGATGATGCCCTGAATCGAGCCGCGCAGCGCCGCGCTATCGGCTCCGTTCGCCGCCGTACGACCATTGCTCCGGGCGATGCTGTCGAGCATCGGCTGCACGAACGGCGGCGGCAGCACGACCGGCAGTCCCTGGAACTTGACGACGAACGCTCCCTTGGCCGACGCGGAATCGGCGAAGCGGGCGGCGGCCGCGGAATCGGTGGGCGTAGCCCCGTGCGTTGGCGGCGCAACGAGCGCCTCGAAGATGCGCGGGCGGCTCACGATAGCCGCCTGCTCGGGATGCGCGACCGGCACGCGAATGATGTCGATGCGGAAGCGCGCGGAGGCCGTGTCTTGCTCGGGGAGGGCGGCGGAGCAACCAGCCAGCTCCTCGGCCGGACGAACCGGCGCTTGACCCGACACATAGACGTAGACGACGCTCGAGTCTTTCGGATCGGTGACGAGGGTGTGCGTGTGTGAGCCGCGGCACGTCTGGACGTTGGCCACGATCTTCGGATGCGCGGCATCACTGATGTCGATGACGCGCACGCCGCGAAACCGCTGCGGGCTCGCCTGTCCGGACACGCCTTCTTTCCCGCAGTCGACCCGCCCGTTCAGCGACTCACCCGAGAGGAACAGCAGGTTCTTGTAGACCGACACGTCGTTTTGCTGCTCAGGGCAGCTCTCGGCATGGATGAGTTTGGGGTGGAATGGATCGGCCACGTCCCACAGCGAAAAGCCCT
>Ga0070730_10001877_pt1 | contig 19644 bp, 18 predicted proteins | sample Coa_R1_3_FD_66447 | JGI IMG/M metagenome (GOLD analysis project Ga0070730, IMG submission 66447) | Surface soil microbial communities from Centralia Pennsylvania, which are recovering from an underground coalmine fire - Coalmine... | ecosystem: Environmental > Terrestrial > Soil > Unclassified ... | reverse complement strand
GGCGGCTTGACCGCCGCGGTGTCGAAAGTGCTGCCCGCGAACGGCGCGGTGTCCGTGAGGTTCGGCAGCGATAAGGCCACCGGATTCGCGGTGCCCGCACCGTTGGCCTGCGTCGGATGCTTCACCCACTGGGTGTCGCCGGTTTGACCGGCAATCATGGCGATGGCGTTCGGCGTCGACGGGCCGGTCGCCGTCTGATGGAAGTTGTCGAACAGGGTGAAGCGGTCGGCGTACTGCCAAAGGAACGGGATGGTGTCGCAGTCGACGTGCGACATCACCACTTCGCCCTTCTGCTTGCTCTGCAGCGTGGGATTGACGGTCGGAGCCAGGCCATTGGATGCCACGACCGCGGCCGCAGTCGACGCATCGCCGGAAAAGTGCAGTCCTTCCTGGTCGAGGGCGTAGCCGTCGTTCAGCGTATTCGACCGGGTCGCCGCGTCGGCGTGCATGTCGTGGATATATCCGGTGTGACTGTGATCCACCGAGTACAGGTCCTCGGGATACAGCTGCGTGGTCACGCCGTTCGCGTTCACGATGCTGCGCGGAATCAGGAACGGACTGATGCTCGAGTAAGTTCCGTCGACGTTGCGGATCAGCGAGTTGTAGCTTGGAAGCGCGTTCGCCGGCTGAGAGTACAGATCAGCCGGGTTGGCGCCGGTGTAAGTCGACAGGAGTCCGTTGGCGCCCGGATAGGTGCCGAAGTAGTGATCGTAGGAGCGGTTCTCCTGGAACAGCACGAACACATATTTCACCTGCGTGCGCAGCAGCGCGATCTTCCGCGCTGTGGTCAGCGAGCTTTGGTCGGCGATGACGGCCGCCTGAGCGCTGCCGGCCGTACCGGTCGAAGCCGCGAGGGTCAGTACCGGCTCGGGCGCCGCGGGATTCGGAGTTCCGGCAAAGACCGGGGTTATCCCCAGCAAATTCATCGCAGTGACGGCCGTCGTAAAGCAGGCCGCACTCGTCCTCATTCGCGAGCGCTTCATGGATGCACCTCTGGCTGATTTGAATATCCCTGGCCCAGAAGTTAACGCGCTTAAACCTTACTTGATTTTCAATCATGTGAAATTTAGACAACACGCGCAGTTTTCTGCATCGGCGCTTCGACGTGCGCGGCCGCTTCGACGGGCGCGCGATTGCGACCGGGCGCGCGCGATTGCGAAGAGGCGCATTGCGATTTGCCTCGCGGTTGCGAGCAGGCAGCTCGAGCAGCAATCGGTCGAAGGCGGGCAGCTCGGCAGGCAACTCTAGCCTGGCGCAACGCGGCAGCTGCAGCATGCGCCGCGCCGGGATTCCATGCCGGGATTCCATCGTGTGGGTCTGCGAAGGCCGAGGATCGACTATCGAATCGTGAGGCACCGCGCAGAACGGACACGCCGCGCAGTTGGTTTAGTTGACTGAGCCCGCTTCTCGCAGAATGGAGCGCGTATTACGCATGGCCAACACGCTGACGAATGTCGCAATCCGCGACTGGGCGGCGAGGCGGTTGTACTCGGTCTTGTAGACCTCGAGCACTTTCACCGCGGGCACGGAAAGTTTTTCGGACAGCGCCTGTATGGCTCGCTCCGCATCATCATCTGCCGGCATTGACTCCGCCATGGTTACGACCTCCGCTTGTGAGACAGTGTTCTCGGAAAAGCGCGCTTCGTCATAAGGCGCGTACTTTCTCACTGACCGCAAGACCAAGCAACTGTGCGGACCGGCCCGGCGTGCTCGTTTTCCGGGCGGCGTGCCCGGTGTTCGCATCTGCCGCACGTGTCAGGACTCGCGCTCATCTCGTTGATTTTGTGCGGATGGCGTCCGTCGTACGGACCCAAGACTCCTCCAGCCTCGCGGTAGCCGCCCCATTTTGGGGCAGCAACCTGGGCGGTTTTCCGGTCGCGCGACATCTTTTCACCAGCGGGTGAAAATTGATCGCTTGATAACTTAAGCCACTGAAAAATAAGACGTTCCTGCGAATCATCGCGAAAACCGCGACACGCTGACATCACGCGTTTCGTCCAGAATAGTGCAGTCGGCCGGCGATCATGCACCAGGCTGATTCATGCGAAATTATTTTTTTGGAGACTGAAGATGATTGGATTGATTGCCCGCTGGGGCCACAACGTGTTGTTGAGCAGCATTGCCATCCTGACCATCGCCGTGGTGATTATGGCGAAGTAGTCTTAAAAGTAGGCTGATGAGCGGTGCGGAGCGCTTCGGGTTGCTCTCCGCCCCCGCACCCTGGTATAAAGCGCGGCTGTCCCCTTTCGTTCAAGTCCAAAGGTTTTACGTCATGTCGCGAGTTTGCCAAGTCACGGGCAAGGGCCCGAAAACGGGTAACACGGTTTCCCATGCGAACAATCGCAAGCGCCGCCGTTTCCTGCCCAATTTGCACACGCATCGATTTTGGCTGGAAACCGAAAAGCGCTTCGTGAGCCTGCGGGTCACGACTCGCGGCTTGCGCACCATCGAAAAGCGTGGTGTCGACGTCGTCGTCGCTGATCTCCGGGCCTCGGGCGTCAAAGTTTAAGGAGCGATTGAATGCGCGATAAAATCAAGCTGGTTTCGTCCGCCGGTACCGGTCATTACTACACGACCACGAAGAACAAGCGGTTGCATCCCGACAAGATGGAAACCAAGAAATTCGATCCGGTAGCCCGCAAGCACGTCCCTTACAAAGAATCGAAGATCAAGTAATCCTCGACGATTCCTCGGGCGGCGGTTGAGCCATGCCCGAACTGCCTGAAGTCGAGACGACCCGCCGCGGCATCGCCCCCGCACTCGTCGGCAGGCGGGTGACGAGGGTCGTGGTCAGGGACCGCCGCCTGCGCTGGCCCATCGCCGCCAATCTCGCGGCCACGATCACCAATCAGATCGTGCGCCGCATCGACCGGCGCGCCAAATACCTGTTGATCGGATTCGATAACGGGACGCTCATCGTGCATCTCGGCATGTCGGGAAGCCTGCGCGTCCTCGACGCGGACGTTCCGCCCCAATTGCACGATCACTGGGACATCGCGGTCGAATCGGGATCGGTGCTGCGCTTCCACGATCCGCGCCGCTTCGGCAGCGCGCTGTGGACCGAATCGGATCCGCTCGAGCACAAGCTGCTGGCGAAGCTCGCCCCCGAGCCCTTGAGCGATGCGTTCGACGCCGGCTACCTGTTTCGTGCCACTCGCGGGCGTGCCGTCGCCATCAAGCAATTCATCATGAACTCGCAGGTCGTGGTGGGCGTCGGCAACATTTACGCCAGCGAGGCTTTGTTTCGCGCAGGCATCGCGCCGCGCCGCGCCGCGCGCCGCATTACCCGCGCACAAGCCGCCGCGCTGTCCCAAGCCATCAAGGACGTTCTTTCCGAAGCCATTGAGATCGGCGGCACGACCTTGCGCGACTACGTGAATGCGGACGGCATCCCCGGCTACTTCAGCCAGAAGCTATTCGTGTACGAGAGGGGCGGGCAATCGTGCCGCGTGTGCAAGAAGCCGGTGAAGCAATTCGTCCAGGGGCAGCGCTCGACGTACTGGTGCTCTACCTGTCAACGGTGAGTTCCGCGCACGAACCGGTAACTAGTAGACCAGCCCCTCGCCCTCGCCGCGCGGGTCCGATGCCGCCTCGACGTGGCCCGTGGCGTAGTCCCAGGTGATGACTTCCATGTTGCCCCACCGCCGGCTGCTTTCCTTGAGCGCGTGGCCCATGGCCTCGAGCCGGGTGATCTCCTCCGTCGACAGGGCATCCTTCTCGTAGTCCACGACATCCGGCAGATACTGGTGGTGATAGCGCCCGTCTTTCACGACGTCCGCCGCGCTCATGCCGTCGAGGTAGTCGAGCGTTCCCAGGAGCACCATGCTGATGATGTAGCTGCCGCCCGGAGTGCCGATGATCATCACGCCCTTCGGCGTCTCGACGAAGCTCGGCGCCATGCTGGAGAGGCTGCGCTTGTTGGGCGCGATGGCGTTGGCGGCATCGCCCACCAGCCCGAAGGTATTCGGCGTACCCGGCTTGATCGAGAAATCATCCATGGTGTCGTTCAGCAGCACCCCGGTCTTCGGCGGCATATAGCCCGTACCGAAGAACAGATTGATCGAGATCGTCCCCGCGACCCGATTGCCCGCCCCGTCCAGGACGGAAAAATGCGTGGTCTGCATGCCCACGGGCGGGGAACCGATGCCCGGCAGCATGTCGCTCGGCATGGCCTTGTCGATGCGAATGCTGGCGCGCTGCCCCGCCGCGTAATCCGGGCTGGCGAGGAGCGCGAGCGGCATCGAAACGAAATCCGGGTCGCCCAGATATTGCGCCCGGTCGCGGTACGCGCGCCGCATGGCTTCGATCACCAAGTGCTTGCGCGTTGCTGAATCGACGGCGTGCAGGTCGAACCCGGACAGGATATTGAGCGCATCGACCACGGCGATTCCGCCCGAGGACGGGGGCGAGGCCGAGACGATGCGCGCCCCGCGGTAGCCGCCCACCAGCGGTTTGCGTTCGATGACCCGGTACGCCGCGAGGTCCGCCAAGGTCCATATCCCGCCGGTGTCGCGCACGCCGCGCACCAGATCCTCCGCAATCCGGCCGGCGTAAAATCCCTTGGCACCTTGGGCCGCAATCGCTTCGAGCGTGTTCGCGAGATCAGGTTGCTTGATGATGAATCCGAGTTCGGGCACGGCGCCGTCCGCGGTCAGGAATGCCCTGGCGGCGTCCGGCGAACGCAAGATGGCCTCGCGCTTGAAGCGCAGGCCGCCCTGCAGACGCGCGTACAACGGAAATCCGCCGCGCGCCAATCGAATCGCCGGCTGCAGGCTCTGCCTCAACGGCAGTTTGCCGAACTTGAGGGCCAGGTACTCGAAGGCCGCGGGCTCGCCGGGAATTGCGGCCGCGAGGGATCCTTGAGTCGACGCGTTCGCGATGGGATTGCCGGCGCTGTCCAAGTACATGTCGCGCGACGCCGCCCCGGGGGCCTTTTCGCGCGCATCCAACATGGTCTCGAAGCCGTCCGCTTGCCGGTGCAGGAGATAGAATCCGCCGCCGCCCAAGCCGGAACTCGAGGGCTCGACCACCGCCAAAGCGGCCGAAACGGCCACCGCGGCATCGAACGCGTTGCCGCCCTCGGCGAGTATTTCCTGTCCGGCCTCGCTCGCGAGCGGATAGGCGCTGGCGATGGCGCCCTTGTGCGCAACCGCCGGCGGAAGGCCCGCGGACCTTGCCGCGGGTCCCGCCGCGATGGCGAGGATCAGGCAGACGACGCGGAGAGTTTTCAAATCTTGCGGTGCTTCTTCAGCTCGATCTCGACGATCGGGTGAACGAATTCGGAGACGTTGCCGCCCAAGACCGCGATTTCGCGGACCAGCGTGGAAGAGATGAATGTGTATTGTTCCTGCGGCGTCATGAAGACCGACTCGATGTCAGGACTCAGGTGCCGGCTCATATTAGCCAATTGAAACTCGAATTCGAAGTCCGACACCGCCCGCAGACCGCGCACCACCACCGACAGACCGTTCTGCCGCGCAAAGTCCACCGTCAGGCCCACATAGCCCTTCACTTCCACGTTGTGGACATCCTCGAGAACCCGGCGTGCCATGTCGACGCGCTGCTCGAGGGTGAACATGGGTGCCTTGTTCGGATTGGCGGCGATCGCAACGACCAGGCGATCGAAGATGCTCGCAGCCCGCCGGACAAGGTCTTGATGGCCGTTGGTGATCGGATCGAAGGTCCCGGGATAGACCGCTGTTCTTTTGATCATGGCTTCATTGGTTCGTCGCCCGCGCGCTCATTGACGCGGGCCAAATGATACCCCACCTCGCCGGCCGACTTCGATTTGAGAAGCTGCCAGTGCGCCGGCACGCCGGGCGCTCCCGCCGACTTTTCGCTTTCGAGGTACACGAGACCGCCGGGCTTGACCCAGCCACCCAAATCCAGCAAGGGGATGTACTCGGTGAGCGCTTGCTGGCCAAAGGGCGGATCCATGAACACGACGTCAAACGGTCCCCCGAAAGGACCTCCGGCCGCGGCTCCGCCGGTCCGCAGGAAGCGCGACGCACCCATTTCCACGACCCGAGCTTTCGGCGTGCCGCCCAACCGCGCCAATTCGGCCACCAGACTCCGGGCGGCGGCCTGGGCCTGCTCGACGAACACCACGTCGGCGGCACCCCGCGACAAGGCCTCCAACCCCAGGGCGCCGGAGCCGGCGAACAGGTCCAAACAGCGGGTGCCCGCGATGTCGTGCTGCAACCAGTTGAACAACGTCTCGCGAACACGATCGGGAGTCGGACGCAAACCGGGCAGATCGGGGAAACTCACACGGCGGCCGCGCCAGCCGCCGCCGATGATGCGGACGGAATTTCGGCCATCCTGCGGCAGTTTGGGCGTCGCGCGGGTATTGGACTCGTGAGGTTTGGACGCCGCGCGGGATTTGGACGCTGCGTGAGGTTTGGACGCCGCGCGGGGTTTGGGCGGCTTGGGAAGCTTGGGTTGTGGCACCCGCCGCATCATACGCTGTAGCATGCCGGCCTCATGATCAACGAAGCCGACAGGGCGGGGGCCAGCGCCTCGTTCAAAGCGCATGACCGACGGAGCCGACGGGGCGGGGCCAGCGCCTCGTTCAAAGCGCATGACCGACGGAGCCGACGGGGCGGGGCCAGCGCCTCGTTCAAGCGCATGACCAACGAAGCCGACAGGGCGAACGCCGGCGCGATGTTCGAGCGTCCATGACGAACGAAACCGACAAGCCCGGAGTCCGCGGCTTTTTCAAGCGCCTGCGCGCCAAATTGAACGTCGGGCCCGCGTGGCTCACCACCGACATCAAAGAACTCCTGCCCGGCCGCAAGATCGATGCGGAGATTCTGGACGACCTCGAAACGCGGCTCATCTCTGCCGACGTCGGCGTCGAGGCGGCCTCCCGGATACTGGACGACTTGCGCAAACGCGTCGCCCGCAAAGAGCTGGCCGACGTGGACGCGTTGCTGAAGGCGCTGCACGCCGCCATGCTGGGCATTTTGAAGCCCGTCGAGCAGCCGCTCGACATCGATCGCAACGTCAGGCCCTTCGTGATTCTGGTGGTGGGCATCAACGGCGCCGGAAAAACCACCACCATCGGGAAGCTGGCGCACCGGTTGCTGCAGGAGCGCCGCACTGTCATGCTGGCCGCCGGCGACACCTTTCGAGCCGCGGCGCGCGAGCAGATCGAAGTGTGGGCCGAGCGCAATCAGGTCCCCATCATCGCGCAACAGTCGGGTGCCGAACCGGCCGCCGTCATCTACGACGGCCTGCAGGCCGCGAAAGCCCGCAACATCGATGTCCTGATCGCCGACACGGCCGGCCGGTTGCACACGCAGACGCATCTCATGGACGAACTCAAGAAGGTCAAACGGGTCTTGGCGCGGCTGGATCCCACGGCGCCCCATGAAGTGCTCCTGGTGCTGGACGGAACCATTGGCCAGAACGCCATCGCTCAAGCTGAAGAGTTCAACAAGGGCTTGGGGGTCACCGGGCTCGTCATCACCAAGCTGGACGGCACCGCCAAGGGGGGCGTCGTACTCGCCATCGCGCAGCGGCTGAAAATACCGATCCGCTTCGTGGGTGTCGGTGAACAAAGCGAGGATTTCGGCGTGTTCAACGCCTCGGAGTTCGTCACCGCGCTGTTGAAATCGGATGGGGGCGCCACTGCCGAGGACGGCCGAACCGGGGACCCCACGGCCGCTGACGGGCGACCTGGGGGCGCGGGAGCCGGGGGCGCGGGAACAGGGCGAGTCCGGGGCTCCGTCGCGGACGGCGGCGTTCGCGGATGATCCGGTTCGAGCAAGTCCACAAGCGCTACCCCAACGGGCGCGAGGCGCTGGCGGGCCTGTCGTTCGCCGTCGAAGATGGCGAGATGGCGTTTCTCACCGGCCATTCCGGCGCCGGGAAAAGCAGCATCTTGAAGCTGATCGCGCTCATCGAGCGGCCCACCCGCGGCCAGGTGTTCGTCGGCGATCAGAACACGGCCGGCATCAAGCCGCGCGGCATCCCGCAGTTTCGCCGCCAGCTCGGCGTGGTTTTCCAGGATCACAAGCTGCTGCTCGACCGGCCGGTCGCGGACAACGTCGCGCTGCCCCTCATCGTGGCGGGGACGCCGACCCGTGAAATCGACAAGCGCGTCCGGGCGGCGCTCGATCAGGTCGGCCTGCTCGGCAAGGAAAAGAGCAAGCCGCTGGAGTTGTCGGCGGGCGAACAGCAGCGCGTGGGAATCGCGCGGGCGATCGTCGGCAAGCCCAAACTGCTCATCGCCGACGAACCCACCGGCAACCTCGATCCCGATCTGGCGCTCGACACCATGCGGTTGTTCAAGCGCTTCAACGAGGTGGGCGTGACCGTGGTGATCGCGACCCATGACGTCCACCTGATCGATCAATTCGGCGCGCGGCGCATCGTTCTGGGCGAGGGACGCCTGGCGGGCCCGTCCACCGCCGCCGCCTGAAGAGCCCGGCGTGAACCTGCAGGCCTGGGTCGCACGGCATGCCCAAACGTTCGTGGGCTCGCTGGGCCGCATCGTGCAGTACCCCGTCGCAGCGTTGATGACGATGGCCGTCATCGGAGTGGCACTGGCGCTGCCGCTGCTGCTCAGCGTGTTGCTGCAGAACTCCCGCACCGCCACCGCGGAATGGAGTCAGGCCTTCGATATTTCCGTTTACGTCGACCGGAAGCCGGGCGCCGCCCGCGCTCAAGCCCTCGCCCACCAATTGCGGTCCAGGACGGACGTGGCGGCGGCACGGGTAATCACGGCCGACGAGGCGCTGTTGCGGTTCCGGGACGCGTCCGGGTTCGACAACGCGCTGGATGCCCTGCTCGACAATCCGCTGCCGGATACCGTGGTGGTCACGCCGACATTGTCCGCCAGCACCCCGCAGGGAACGGCGCTCCTGAAGAATGCCATTGCGGCGATGCCGGGCGTACTGACCGTGCAGATCGACGCGGGCTGGGTCGAGCGCCTGACGGCCATGCTGGCGATATTGCATCGCATCATCTGGCTGACCGGTGCGCTCCTGAGCCTGGGCGTGGTGCTGGTGGTCGCCAATACCATCCGGCTGGATATATTGAACCGCAGGGCCGAAATCGAGGTCCTAAAACTGGTGGGCGCGACCGATGGTTTCGCCCGGCGGCCTTTTTTGTACAGCGGTGTTTGGTATGGGCTCGGCGGCGGTCTATTGGCGGTATTCCTGGTGGCAATCGCCGTAGCCGTACTGACCCGGCCCATCGAGCGCCTTGCCGCGCTGTATGGGAGTCCGTTGCGGTTGCGCGGCCTGGGGTTCGGTTGGGATTTGGTGGTGCTGGCCGCTGCGATCGGCTTGGGGTGGGCCGGTTCGTGGGTGGCCGCGAGCTGGCATATTCGGGCGATCGACCCCAAATAGAGGGCCAGCCCGCGCAGTTTTAAGGGAGGGCCGCTTCCCGCGCGGTTTTAAGGTGCCGCTTTAGTTTAAGTTATTGACTTATATAATTTAATTCTCACGCTGGACGGTTCCCAGCCTTAGCACTCGAAGGCCGGGAGTGCTACCATATGCGTGAGATTTGATTGGAGGTTTTCATGACTACAGCTTTGGTTGCCAAACAGACGGGTTTGATCTTCGCCGGCCCTGTGGGGAGCTTGGATTCCTATATCGACCGCGTGTCGCAGATCCCGGTGCTGGCGAAGGAGGACGAAGTCGCCCTCGCGACCCGCTTCCGCAATGAGGCTGACCTCGATGCGGCGCGTCAATTGGTGCTGTCGCATCTGCGGTTCGTGGTGCACATCGCACGCGGCTACTTAGGCTATGGGCTTCCCATGGGTGATCTCGTGCAGGAAGGCAACGTCGGCCTCATGAAGGCGGTCAAACGCTTCGACCCCAATGTCGGCGTCCGCTTGGTGTCGTTTGCCGTCCATTGGATCCGCGCCGAGATCCACGAGTATGTGCTGCGCAACTGGCGCCTGGTCAAGGTGGCGACCACCAAGTCGCAGCGCAAACTGTTCTTCAATCTGCGCAAGATGAAGAAGAATCTGGCCTGGCTGTCCGAAGAGGAAACGAAAGCTGTGGCGCGCGACCTCGGGGTGGAAGTCAGCGACGTCCGCGAAATGGAACAGCGATTGTCGGCGCGGGACATGTCCTTCGATCCCACGCCCGAGAGCGACGAGGAAGAGGCGTACTCGCCCGCCATGTATCTGCCCGCCAGCAATGCGGACCCGGCCGTCGAGGTGGAGCGCGAGGAGTGGGAAGAGGATTCGAGCGATCGCCTGGTCGTGGCGATGGAGAAGCTCGACGAGCGCAGCCGCAACATCCTGAAGCGCCGATGGATGACGGAGAACAAGGCGACGCTGCATGAGCTGGCCGACGAATACGGCATTTCAGCCGAACGGGTGCGTCAGGTCGAGAGCAACGCCATCAGCAAGTTGAAGGGGTTGATGGTTCCCGCGTAAGCTCCGAGGATGCAGCCTTGCTTTACGAGCGCGCGGCGCCCGCCTGGGGAGTTGCACGGCGCGCCGCGGGCGCCGCTCCCGGCTCACGCCGCGGTCCGCCCTTCGTAGGCCACCGCTTCGCGAAAAGCGTGAGTATGCAACTCGGCGGTGCGCGCCCGCGACGACGCGTAGCCGCCGCCCAACACGATGACCAAGGGTACGCCGCGTCGCCGGACTGCTTCGATGACTGCCGCATCCCGCGCCCGAATGCCCTCCGCGCTGAGCGCGAGCCTGCCGTAGCGGTCGCCGGCAGCGACGTCCACACCCGCCACATAGAAGGCGATGTCCGGCTCGGAGTGCGCGAGCACCAACGGAAGGTTCCGATGCAGCGAATCCAGATACTCGGCGTCGCCCACGCCGTCCTTTAACCCAATATCGAGATCGGAGCGCATTTTGGCGGCCGGATAATTCCGCTCGCCATGCATGGAGAAGGTAAACACTTCGTCGCTGCTTTCGAATATTGCGGCGGTACCGTTGCCTTGGTGTACGTCGAGGTCGATAACGGCGGCCCGTTCGATCAGGTCCTCCGCCTGCAGCTTACGTATGGCAACTGCCACATCGTTGAGAACGCAGAACCCCTCGCCATGATCCGCAAACGCATGATGCGTGCCGCCGGCCAGATTGCCGGCGAGCCCGTCCTCGAGCGCCGCGCGCGCCGCCAACAAGGTCCCTGCCGAAGCAAGGCGCGATCTCTGCCAAAGTGCTTCTGACCAGGGCAGTCCGAGCCGGCGTTGCTCGGGCGTGGACAGCCCCGACGACGCAAGCTTGGCCAAGTATCCGTGCGTATGAACGAGTTCCAGGGTCGACTCGTCGATCGGTTCGGGCTGCAGAATATCGCCGGCGGCCACAGTTCCTTCGGCAAGGAGCCGGTCCTTGAGCAACGGGTACTTGCTCATGGGAAACGGATGACCGGGCGGTAGCGAAGCCTGGTACGACGGGTGGTAAGCACACTTCATTGGCCAATAGTATGGCCGCGGCGACGCAAGGCGAAATATTGCAGCCCGGGGCTCGCCATGGACGAAACGGCACGGTCATCACGGGCGCGTACGATAGATGCGGGATGACCCGACCGACGCACCTCTATGTTTCACCGCATCTCGACGACGCCGTGCTGTCCGTCGGCGGTCTCATACGCGCCCAGCTCCAGGCGGGAGACCGGGTGGTAATTGCCACGGTCTGCACAGCCGACACTCGTTGACGGCACCGGTCACCGGATTGCCCGGTTTCCCGCTCTCCTGCGGGTTACGCCTTGGCAGACTGTCTGCGACGTCCCCACAGACCGAAACCGCCCAAGATGGACAGCAACAGGGGCAATGCGGCGGGTAGCGGAACCGGCGTAACTGCCAGCGTGCCGTTGTAGGTGCCGCTTGAGGTGCCATTTTCCAGGCCGATGATCTGTAGCACGTACTCGCCGGCGGCGGGAGTCGAGGTGTTCAGCGACGTGGAATCCACAACGCCCCCGTTACTCGAAGGCGACCACTTCCCATAGACGGTGCCATTGACGGCGCCCGTGCCGCCAATGGTCAAATTCTGCACTCCGTTGGCCGCGTAGCTATACAAGCGAGCCGAAAGATTGGTAAGTGAAATCTGGCTGGTGAGATTCAGCGAGAAGGCGTATGCGCTGGTGATCGCAGTCGGAATGTCGATCACGTAGGTGTCGACAAAATTGTACGACCGTCCGGCAATCGTGCCGAACGATGACGTGTCGGCTCCCAGGGTGCGATTGAATGTGTAGCTCCCCGCCGAATTATTCGAAATGTCGCTGACCGACACCGGCCCGTTGGCGTTATTGAGGCCATCGCCCGTCTCGGTTTGCGGGGCCGTTTGGGTGCCGCCCGCCATCGACGTGAAGGGCGCCACGAGCGCAGCCCCGGTCGCAACCGGCGTGACGATATCGGCGTGCGCAAAGGCGGCGATCAGTGCGCTCAGCGCGAGGCCCAGTTTTCCCGCCTGGCGCAATAAAGAAATTTTGTGCCTCATACTCTTCAGTCCTTGAAGCTTTCGCTAGCCGTGCCCGAGAAGGGTTATGGATGACCTTGGGGCTGAGATTAGCAAGGGAATGTAACAGGCAAGGCATTGTCGGTCGCTCCGGTCGCACTCGTCGGCGCGATATTGGTATGGCGCTGGGCCCGGCCGCTGGTGGCGCTGGTCACAGCGACTTTGTTCTCCGCATGTCTCTACCGCTACTGGCCGGTTGTCGAGACCCATTTTCAATGGGCTGACCTGGCACAGCAAAGCGGAGCCTACGCCTTGGTCTCGGCGAGCTTTGCGCGATCCTTGTTCGGGAATCGCGTCCCGCTGTTCGCGCAGCTGGCGGACAAGCTGCATGGGCCCCTCACGCCGATTGAAATCGCGTACACGCGCCGTGCAACCGCGGCATGGGCCTCGTTCTATGCTCTCATCGCAATTGCGATCCTGATTCTATTTTTTGCGGTGTCGCCCCGTACCTGGTCGCTTTTCGTGAACTTCGCCGTCTTTGGGCTCATCGTCCTGGGGGCCATTGCGGACCATGCAATTCGCCGCCGGATGCTGCCTCGGCACTCCGACGGCGGAGTTCTCATGGCCATTCGGCGAGCCGTAATCGGCTGAGACGCCGGCAAACCGCCACCGCGCCGTTCAACCCGCGGCGTGGTGTCTCCGAATCCGCAAGCTTGCCAGCCCGCCGCACAGCGCCAGCAGACCGAGATCGAGCGCGCCGCCTCCCCCGGTCGACTTTGCCGGGGCTACGGTGGCGGTAACGCTCACCGATTGGGTGGTCGCGCCGCCCAGACCAGTGCAATTCAACACATAGGTCGTAGTCGCGGCGAGCAAAACCGTCTCGGAAGTCGAACTCGTCGCCTTATTGCCCGTCCAGTTTCCGCCGCTGGCCGAGCAAGTGGACGCATTCGTGGCGCTCCACATCAATTGAATGTTGGTGCCGACGGCGGCGCTCGTCACGTTGGACGACAGGGTGATGGTGGGCGGAGAATAGACCACCGACGTAGCATACAAACCGAATTGCTGGTCGGCGGAAGGGGAGGCAACGACCGTTAACTGGTAAGTCCCGGGCGACCCGGCAAACGACAGTTTTCCGCCGCCGAACGCCTTCCCTGCGACTGATGACCCGCGCGACACCACGAGTCCCAAACTGTCGAATGCCGCGGGAAATTTCAGGTCCGTCAGGCTGACGTCGAAGCTCGCGTTGTCGGCAACGGTCACCGTTTGCGCTCCGAAGAGCGCGCCGGCGCTGCTGACGATCTGAGTCTTGTCGTAGACCAATGAGGCGGAGGCATCCGTGGACTGAATGTTCACGTCAAAGAGCCCATTCGGCGAAGTGCTGCCGCTTGCCGGCGTTTGCGCACTCACCAGCAGCACGGCATTGCCGGTACTCGCGGTAAACGTCTGCGTCGCCGCATTCATCGGATGGACTTCAAGTGCGCCGTTCTGCGCAACCGCGAACTGCAGTCCGCTCAGCTGCGCGGGAAATTGCAGATCCGCCGCCGTCGCCTGATAGACGCCGGCGGTCAGAGGGGTGACGAATGCGTAGGCGTAGTTGTTGCCGGAAGGTCCGACGCCTTGCGCGGCGGTGCACAGAGCGGTCGAGCCGGCGGCAACGTCCGCGCTGAAGGTACCCGCGGTGGCACCCATGCTTCCGTAGGTCCACAGCGCAAGGCTGCCGGCGGGGGCGGCAAGGCTTTGCGCACCGCCTGCCGCGTTCGCTCGGCCCACGAAGGTTCCGCCGGAAGTCAGCAACGCACTCGCGCTTGCGAGCGGACCCGGGAAAAGATAGTCCGACACCGTGAGCGTGACCGATTGTGCGGACTGACTCGAACAGAGCATCGGCGCGCCGAGAAGACCGACCGGTACGGCAGTACTCAGCAACGTCGTTACGCCGTCCGGATCGGTGATCGTGATGCTGTACAAGCCTTGTTGCAGCGCCGGATCCGCTTGCGCAATCGAGAGCAGGTCGTACTGGCCCGGGCTCAGCGTGATCGCGGTGCCGCTGGCGATGGCAGGCGTGGTCTGGCCCGGCGGAATGATCGGCGTGATTCCTTGAAACAACGCCACGCTGGGATTTGGGGTCGTGTTCGGATTCAACGCCACCGGAAACTGCAGATCGGTAAATGTGAAGGTGTACGAACCCGCGGTCATCACATTAAGCGGTGTGCTCAGGGTCGAAATGGTCGGGTCCTTGGCGGAACCCTGGGCAGTAATATTTCCGGTAAACGAGGGGCTCTGTGCTGCGGGCTGGGATGCGATGCAATTCGAAGGATCGGACTTCGGCGCGACGCACACGGAAAATGTACCCACGCTCGACGTCGCATCCGGCGCACCGAATACGGCAATCGTGAAATTTCCGCTGGCCGCCGGCAGGGACACGGTCGCATTGGTAGCCGGCGCCGTCAACTGCGCGCTACCCGCGATTGCGCCCGCCTGAGTCACCACCACGCCGGCCGACGCCAGCTCCGCGGGAATTTTCAAATCCGTCAACGTCACCACGAGGTCGGGGGGCGGGGTCGTGGCGGGCGTGATGGTGAACGAGCGCTGGGTCGGTGCGGCCGCGGTGCTCGCGCCCACCAACTGCGTCTGCGCGGGAAGCGGATCGGCCGCGTTGGCTGCGCCGAATGCGCAGCACGTGGCAAGCACGGCGAGTCCCATCGCGGGCATCTTGATCATCGAGAGCTCCCAGATCTTGGATATTTGAATGAGGAACGTGCGAGCGAGACTAATGAGCGGCCATGACGATTCGGTTACCCGGCATCATGTTTTGGGGGCCGTATCGGAAGGCAACTTGGCCAGTTTGTCGAGCGTGGCCTTGGCTTCATCGAGGCCCGAAAATTTAGCTCCGGACTTGACCGCGCGGGTGAGATTGTCGAGTGCCTGCGCGGTGCTGCCGGACTGCGACTGCGCCATTCCCAAGTGGTACAACACCACCGGCGCATCGGGCGACTTGGACGCGACCCGCTGAAGGACCGGCACCGAGGCGGCCGCTTCGCCATGTTTGAACAACACCCAGCCATACGTGTCTAGAAAGGACGGGTTGGATGAATCCGCAAAACGAGCCGACAACGACTTGGCGCGGTCGAGGCTCGCGGCGTCCTTCCCATACGTCACGAGCAGCATGGCCAAGTTGTTCGCGGCCACGTCGGAGCCTGGGTTGCGGCGGACGATCGCGTCATATTCGCGAATCGCCTCCTGCGGTCTTCCGATTCCCTCCAAGTACGACGCAATCTCGATGCCGACCGGCTCGGGCTGGGCGACGGCGGATTCGGCCTTGCGCAACGTAGCAAGCGCCGCGTCAGTATCCTTTGCGGCGGCCTGCGCCGCCGCGAGGCCGCGGTACGGCGCAAACCAGGCCGGAGCGCGCTCGATTGCAATCTTGAACGCGCCTTGCGCGCCCGCCAAATCCTTTTGCGTCAACAGCACGTCGCCCTTGATGTTGGGCGCGAACGCATTCTTCGGGTCCGCCGCGGTCAGATCGTCGAGGCGTCTCAAGGCCTCCGGCAAGCGCTTCGTCGCGACCAGCAATCGGATCTGCGCCTGCAAAGGTTCGAGTGCGTCCGGTTGAAGGGCCGCCGCCTGGCCGTACAAACGCAAGGCTTCGTCGTTGTGCTTCGCCTCCTCCGCCAGCATCCCTTCGTACAGGTAACCGGCGCCCATCTTCGGCTGTGCTGCGACCAGACCTTCGGCGGCGGACCGCGCCGTCTCAAAATCCTTCGTCGCGGCGCTGACCCGGAACAGCGAATCCAGGGCTTCGATGTTGTTCGGCTGTTCTTTCACCAAGTACGTAAGGATCGCCTTCGACTGCTCCGGTTTGTTCAATTGTGCCAGCAGCTGAGCGAGATCGAGGCGCAAGCCGGCATCGCCGGGATTGGCCTCGACCGCCCGCCGCATGGTTTCCTCCGCTATCGCCGGCTCACCGTTCGCGAGATGCGCGCGCGCCAGGGTTCGCAGTACACCGATCGAATTTGGCTGATCGCGCAGCACCGTGCGAAGATCCGCGATCGCGGCCTTCGGGTTTTTTTGCGCGAGTGCGATATCGCCGCGCAGAATCAGCGCGTCTGTGTCGCGGGGACTCTTGGCCAGCACCTCGCCGACCAGCTCTTCCGTCCCCTTGATGTCATTGCGTTGCGCACGCAGGCTTGCGAGATGATCGCGCGCGGCAATTCCGGCGGCATCCATTTTTTCCGCATCGATGACCTCGCGGTAGATCTTCTCGGCCCGCTCCTCCTGCTTATTGGCCAGGTAAAATTTCGCCAGGGCGAACTTCAGCTCGAAATCCCTCGGGTCCGACGCGATCATTCCGTGCAGCTCCTTCTCCGCGGCCTCCGGCGAGCGGCGAACGGCGAGGAAATCAGCCAGCGACAACTTCAGATCCCGGTCTTGCGGAGCAGCTTTGATCCCGTCCCGCAGTACCCGCTCCGCCGCATCCAATTGATTCTGATGTCCGTAGAATTGCGCCAGCCGGATGCGGTGGCTCTTGTCGGCGGGCCGCAAAGCCACGATTTCCAATAGGACTCGTTCGGTTTCTGCCGGCCGATTTTCGCCGGAATACACTTGTGCCAGAGCCAGACGCAAGTCCACCGTCGAGGGGATTCGATTTATCGCATCCTCGAGAAGCGACCGGGCCTTGTCCGTCGCCTTGGTGGAAATATAAATCCCGGCGAGGGCCGAGACGGCATCTTCATTCTGCGGATCCAGCCGCACCGCTCGCTCCGCATCGGCCTGTCCTTCGCCCAGCTCGTTCTTCTGCACTCGCGCCGCGGCTCGGAGAGTCAGCAACTCCGAGTTGTCGGGATGTCTTTCAAGCGCCGGTTTGATCAAGTCCAACGCTTTATCGGGACCGCCGGCGAATAGATATACACGGGCGAGGTTCGTCCGCGCGCCCAGGTGATCGGGGCTCACGTCGATCGCACCTTGATAAAACTGCGCGGCCTCGCGGACCTTGCCCAGCTTCTCGTCGACGACGCCATTCTCGAATCTCGCCTCGGGATCGAGAGGAGCTATTTGCAGCGCGTTCTGAAATTCGACCCGCGCCTTCTCGTAGTTACCGGCCACCAGATAGGTTTGGCCCTTTTCGAGATGTTTGGCTTTTCGCGCTTGGGCGCCGCCACAAGCGGATAGCGCCATCACCGACAACCCCAACGCAACGACGGCAGTGGTGGGGTTCAGGATGGTACGCGACATGATGCAAGTCCGGGTTGCGAGGGCGGTAGAGTGTAGGCAGGCCACATGACGGTCGCGTGACGAATCTGTTGCCACCAGTCGCCCGGATGCTACGTCGACACCAAGGGTCGAAGCACCAAGCCCGTCAGCACCATTGCAACGGCAATTCGCAGCCACACCACACCGAGCTCCACCCGACTGATCAGGACTTCGATGGCGTAGAACAACGTGACCAGTTTGGCGATCCCCGCCGCACCGCCGTCCGGCATCGCGAAGGTGCCCGGCAGACTGGGCACCACCAGCGCAACGAACAATATGATGAGATCCAACGGCGTCAACACGAAGCGCCGATCCGGCGACAACCGCAGCCGAGTCACCGTTCCAACGGCCGCAACCCCTATGGCTGCCCACCCCAGGGACCCGAACACGCGGTGTTCGGGAAGTACGGCGCCGTCCAAGTAGACCAATACGGTGGCCGTAATGTAAAACGCCGCCTTTTCGATGATGTTCAGCGGCTTGGCGCGCAGCGTGGCCAGCAGGATGCCGGTAACCCCAAGCAGCGCCAGGAGAAGCAGTTGCACGTCGCCGCTCAAACTGGCGGTATCGATCAGGATCAAAGCGGCATAGACGCCAACGGCAAGTGCCACGGCCAGGTAGGACCACCGCGGCAGATTTTGCGGCTCGAGCATCTTCGAGACGAATCGCGCGAGCGGCCGCTCTTGCCTTGCATCCGGTGGGCCGCGGAGATGCCAGCCGCTGCGAGCCGCCCTGTGAAAAATCGTCAGCGACACGGCGAAAAACACCACGACGACGCCCAAAATCGCGAGGTCCGATTCGTAGCGCATCCAGTAAGCGAGCAAGAACAGGTCGGCTTGAACGAGGTAAATGACCATGACGGCTTCATGGTGGCCGAATCCCAGCGCCAGCAGCTTGTGATGGATATGGTTCTTGTCCGGACTGAAGGGTGAGCGTCCTTCACTGACTCGCTGCACCATCACGCTCAACGTATCCAGTATGGGCAGCGCCAACAGCAAGATCGGCGTCGCGGCACTCAAGGCGCTGGTGCCGCTCTGCGTCGCACGCAAACTCAACACGCCCACGGCAAAGCCCAGCAGCTGACTCCCCGCGTCCCCCATGAATACGCTGGCCGGAAACGTGTTGAAACGCAGGAACCCCAAGATTGCGCCGGCGAACGCCAATGACAGCGCGGCGGTGACGAACTGCCCGCTGCTATGGGACAGCATCGCAAGCGCACCCAAACAGAGAAACGTGGTTCCTCCCGCCAATCCGTCCAGGCCGTCCGCCAGATTGATGGCATTTGTAATGCCCACCAGGAAGAGCACCGTCAGCGGGATCGAGACCCATTGGGGCAGCGGCACCCGCTCGTCGAGCGTAATGGAATGGATTTGCGCGTCCCCGGCGACCACGACGATCAAAATTGCCAGCAACTGACCTGCGAGCTTGATCCGGTAATCCAGATCGAAGCGGTCATCCGCCGCGCCGAACGCCGCGAGCACTCCCGCGGCGATCAAGAAGTATTGAACGTTGGGATCGAGCGGGATCACGATGATGGCGGCGACCAGGACGCCGACGATCATGGCAAGGCCGCCGATGCGGGGAATCGGAATGGCGTGCACTTTGCGAGTCCCCGGTTTGTCGACGATTCCCCACCTCGTGGCCACGCGCGCGAGAACGGGAAGCCACGCAATGGTGACCACCATCGCCAGCAGAAACGGCATGATGTACGGCATACGGCCCTAGTCGGGAACGTAGCGGGTCAGCGTGGGCGCGATCCGACCCGCAAGCTCCGTCAGCTGTTGGTCGGCCTCCGCCTCGCTGGAGGCGGGCGGCAGAGCAACGATCAGCCGCACGAGTGCACCGTCGGTGCGGTGGCGCGTGAGCGCATCCCGGAACAAGTACCACTTCACCAGGAATTCGTTGGTAATCACCCGGCCGCGCTGTTGAAACCAATAGTAGACGAGTTGGCGCTGATTGCCGAGTTCGATGAGCGTGCGATTGACGCGCAGTGGCCGGCCGCCGATCTTCACGCCACTCAACGTTTG
>Ga0070730_10001876_pt1 | contig 19645 bp, 22 predicted proteins | sample Coa_R1_3_FD_66447 | JGI IMG/M metagenome (GOLD analysis project Ga0070730, IMG submission 66447) | Surface soil microbial communities from Centralia Pennsylvania, which are recovering from an underground coalmine fire - Coalmine... | ecosystem: Environmental > Terrestrial > Soil > Unclassified ... | reverse complement strand
ACTACTGGGAAAGCTACTTTTACGGGGAAAAGGCCGTTCCCTGCGCGCCGGCCGCATTGTTGAGCTTGAGGCCTACCTGGGCGCCGATGACGCTGCCGCCCATGCCGCCGCCGGCCTTACCCAGCGCAACCGTGTGTTATTTGGCCCCCCCGGACGCGCCTATGTTTACCTGACCTACGGACTGCACTATTGTCTGAATATCTCTTGTATGCCTGAGGGCCAGGCCGGCTGCCTGTTGTTTCGGGCAATCGAACCACTGGCTGGATTTTCCGCAATGGCCAAAGCACGCGGACTAACGTTTGCCACTGCTAAAGAACCGCAGACTCTGCGGCTGCTCACCAGCGGTCCGGCGCGCCTGTGCCAGGCGCTGGAGATTACCCGCGAGCGCGACAACAATCGCGACATGACCTCGCCTGACTCCGGCCTCTGGATCGCCGATGATGGATACAAAGTGAAAAAAGTCGCCGTTACCCCGCGCATCGGTATTACCAAATCGGCGGCGCTTCCCTTGCGCTACTACATCGCAGAAAACCTCTTCGTTTCGGGAATGAAGATCAAAGGGTGATGAGTCGGTTTGAAGTAGTTTGGCCGGCTCAGCAGGACTTCTCGCACTTTTCAACTCTGGGTTCGCGGCCGTTTGGGCTCGTGCCGCAGGCTATGGCCTTCGACCAGGTTAAAGAGCTCTTCCGCGAGATTCTTGGTGTGGTCGCCGGCCCGCTCCAGCGCCTGCGCGATGAAGAGAATGCTTACTACGTCCGCGCCGTTGCGTTGCCGTTCCAGATGACGTTGAAACAGGGATTGCCGCAGTTGGTCAAGCTTGCTATCCATGCTGAGCACCTCGCTTGCCAGCTCCAAATCTCGCGCTGTAAAACCTTCATGGACTTTTTCCAGCATTTTCTGCAGAACCATGGCCATGTCTGCCATGTGTTGAGTATCTGCCCGCGCCAGATGCTGCAACATCTGGATGCGCTGGGCCACGTAGTAGATGAGGTCTCCGATGCGTTCGAGGTCGGTAATAAATTTGAGACATGCTAAAAGCTCACGCGCCTTGTCTTCCGACACCTGCGTGATGGCCTGGGGCAGCCTCTCATCGATCTGCCTTTCGATCTGGTCCAGCTCTTTTTCGCAGTCTTTGACCGCCAGCGCCGCCATTGCCGAGCGGTTCCTGATCAGATCGCCGATGTTGTAAGCGGCGTCTTTGGCAATGAGACATCCTTTGACGGCCAACGCGGTCAGTTCGTGGGGTTTTCCTGTCTTACTCTTGCGAGGACTCATGGAGGAACAAATTCCTGATGTTCAGTCAAACTGAGGTAGAAACATCTTTGTCTTAACAATAAAGAATAGCAGGATATATGCCTGCGCGAAATTGATGCGCTTGTTTTTTCATCGGGCCCTGTTGACATTCATTCAAAATTTAAAGACTGTCATCCTGAGCGAGGCGCTTGCGCCGAATCGAAGGACCCCCGAGGAACTGTGCCCCTAAGTTGCTTCAGGGAATTCTCGCATTTATTTTCGCTTCTATCGTTCGCATGGAATGACGTTTTGCCACTTCACTTTTTCTGCCAAGTTTCCAGGCGATTCAAAATCCGTGTAGGAATGCCTTGCTGCGACATTTTAGAGTTCATGCATTCTCGGGGTGCTTCGACTCGGGCGTTCGCCCCTTCGGCAAGCTCAGGGCAGGCTCTCGCTCAGCATGACACTCGTTAAAAATTGAATGCAATTGGAGAGTAGCAAAGCTGCATCTCTATAAAGGACGTCAACAAACGCCGCACGTGGCCGGCTGCGGACTACAGCACGATGTTATCAATCAGCCGGGTGCTTCCCACAAACGCCGCTACCGCAACCAGCGCGCCTTTGGAAATATCAGCTACAGGATCAAGAGTTTCCCGATTGACGATCTCTACATAATCGAGGCGCACCGCGGGCTCATCTCGAAACACATCTTTGGCTGCTTCCATCAGTTTGCCGGCATTGCGCTCGCCCCGGTCGGCCAGGGTCTGCACGCGGCAGAGCGCCCGATATAAAACCAACGCCTGCTTGCGCTCGACGGCGCTCAAATAAGCATTGCGTGAGCTCATGGCCAATCCGTCCATTTCGCGGACCGTAGGCACGACCATGATCTCCACGCTGAAAGCCAGATCGCGCACCATCTTCTGGATGATCGCTACCTGGGCGGCGTCTTTTTGTCCAAAGTAAGCCACATCGGGCTCAACGATGTGAAAAAGTTTAGAGACTGCGGTGGCCACTCCGCGAAAGTGCCCCGGACGCGTGCGCCCGCAAAGCTTATCGCTGAGGCCCTCGACCGTTACAAAGGTGCTTGCGCCCTGCGGATACACCTCATCTAAGGTTGGGACAAACAGCAGCGAAACGCCTTCGGCTTCCAGCATCTGCTGATCGCGCTCCAGGGTGCGCGGATATTTGGCAAAATCTTCGTTAGGGCCAAACTGGGTTGGATTTACGAAGATGGAAACTGCAACTGTTTTGCACTGAGCGCGGGCAGCCCGCACCAGCGCAAGATGGCCTTCATGCAACGCGCCCATAGTGGGCACAAAGCCCAGGCGCTGCTCGCTGGTTTTTGCAGTGCGGCAGCGCGCGCGCATCTCTTCGATGGAATGAACGATTTTCATTGTGGGCTTTGGATCATCCTGATGGGATCGCGCGCTGCGCTCGGCTTGAGAATTCACTTGAGCATCACGGCTTGGGAAATCCTCCGCACACAACTTTAGCCTCGTCCCAGCATTTGGCGCAAAAGATCTTGAAGCGAGCATTCACAAACCACTGCTCGCAGGGGTCGCCCTTAAGAGCGACGAGGGCCTTCGCACTTTAAGCACCAGGCGCCGGGACGCGCCGTATCCGTGTCGTCACCCCAGAAGAAGCCTACCTTTTCGCCACGATCAATTGCGAAGGCAATGTGCTCGCAAACCAAGCCAATACCCTGCCTGCCGTGCGAAACACAATCGATTTGCGACTGACCTTCCCCGGCAGCGTCCATAGAGAAGATTCTACTTTCGCAGCGCGCGTTTGCGTTCCGCGATGCACTCCAGCGTTTGCCGCGTCTCGGTGGGAAGATGATAGGACTCTTCGTCGCTGGGAAACGCCCCGGATTCAACATCGGCTTTGTAGTTTTCCAAGGCATGCTTGATAGTCGCCGCCGCGTCGCCGTATTGCCGCACAAACTTAGCGGGCGGCACAAACGTCAGGTTCAGCATGTCGTGCAGCACCAGCACCTGTCCGTCGCACTCGGGGCCGGCCCCGATGCCGATGGTGGGCACATGTACTTCAGCGGTGATCATGGCTGCTACCTCGCGCGGCATGCCTTCCAGAACGATGCAGAACACGCCGGCGCGCTCCAGCGCCACGGCATCGCGCACAAGCTGTTCGATATCAGCCAGCGTCTTGCCCTGCACTTTGTATCCGCCCATCAGGTGCAGCGATTGCGGAGTCAGGCCGATGTGGCCCATCACCGGAATCTCGGCGTCGCGCAGGCGGGCGATCAATCCCACACGTTTTTCGCCGCCTTCAATCTTCACTGCCTCGGCGCCTGCTTCTTTGATGAAGCGGGCGGCATTGCGCAGCGCATCTTCCGCGCCCAGGTGATAAGAGCCATACGGCATATCGGCAATCAGCAGCGCGCTGCGGACAGCGCGGCGCACGGCGCGCGTGTGGTGCAGCATCTCATCCACGGTGATGGCGAGCGTGTTTTCCTGTCCCAGCACCACCATGCTGAGCGAATCGCCGACCAGCACCATATCAATGCCGGCCTCATCCACCAGCCGCGCCGTGGGATAGTCGTAGGCAGTCATGCAGGTGATCCGCTGCCTGTTTTTTTTCTGTTGAATGGAGTGGACTGTAACTTTAAGACGTGGGCTGTCCTGTGGTTCGTGCGAAGTGAAGCTCATTTTACCTCCAGTGCAGTTCCGCACAGCGGATACCGTCTGAAAACAGCTCTCGTTTCTCAGTTGCCAGTTCCCAGAGAACCGGAGCTAGGTTCATTGTAGAACTGGCAACCACTTCCTGCAAAGGGATTTTGTTGAATTCCGGCCATAAGGCCCGGTTTGCGTGATTTTTCGAGCATTGACTGCGCCTCCGGAGATGGGAAAACGATAGCGTGCGTCATGAATATGAGCAGGGTGTTTATGACCGGGAGCTTCCAGACAAGTGCCCGCATGAACAATTTATTTGCGCGTCAGCTTGCCCGCGTGAAGCTGCTGCATCAATCGCTCGGGATCGTCAACGTCTGATTCGATGCGGACGGTGCCGTTTAGCAGATACAAAACCGCATACGGGATTCTTATGAGGATGACACACAAGAACCAGAACAAGATCCAACTGCCCTCGAATTCGTAGCGAACGATTTTTGACATTGCGATTCTCCCGGTGACCGCTAAGCCGGAAATCCATCCCAGCACGCACCATGATAGTGATAACAAAACAACCGGCGCAAGCCTGGCCGCGAAAAAACGGGCCTTATCCGATCTCTGCCATTCATTCTAATCTTTGAGCTTGCCTAGTCTTTCGTTAATAACGACAATATTCGCACTATGGGAACAAAAGACAAACGCGTAGATGAATATATCGTCAAATCGGCGGAGTTTGCCCAACCCATTCTTCGCGAGCTGCGCGAGATTGTTCACGAAGGCTGTCCGGAAGTAGAAGAAGCCATAAAGTGGCGCTTCCCTGCATTCATGTACAAGGGAATCTTGTGCGGCATGGCCGCGTTTAAGCAGCATTGCGCCTTCGGATTCTGGAAGGGCAGCCTGATTGTCCCCGGTAAAGAAAATAATGCTGACGCCATGGGCCAGTTCGGACGGGTCACTTCAATGAAAGACCTGCCGCCCAGGCGTGTATTGCTGGTCTACGTCAAGAAAGCCAAGCAACTGAATGATGACGGTGTAAAGTCACCGACCAGGTCAAAGCCGCGCGGAGAGAAGAAAGAATTGGCGGTTCCGGCATATTTCACGACGGCCTTAAAGAAGAACAAGAAGGCGCTCGCTACCTTCGATGCGTTTCCCTACGGCAAGAGGAAGGACTATGTCGAATGGCTGACCGAAGCCAAGACCGATGAAACGCGGGAACGCCGGCTGCAGACTTCGGTCGAGTGGCTGGCGCAGGGGAAGTCGCGCAATTGGAAGTATGAGCGGTGCTAGACGTTGCCGCAACTTCTCTCCTCTACAATCGTTCCATGAACCACCATACGCTTGCCGCGATCAGCATTGCGGGCACCACGCTTGATGTGCTGGGAAGCCTTTATCTTGCTTACGACTTGTTAGGCGGACAGCATGGTCCCTTGCGACTGCTGACCAGGGCGGTCACGTATTCCGTCATCTTTGGAGTGGGTTACGGTATTGGCCTGGGATTTTTCTTTGGATTGGCCTCGGGAATCGCCACCGGCATCACCTTGGCCATTGAATTCAGCCGGGCCTCCCGCGGCGAGGACCATTATTCGCTTCCATGGGAAGCGTTGTTCAGCGCCATGCGCGCCTTTGGATTCAGCCTGGGACTTTACAGAATCTTGGGCCTTCGGTTCGCTATCGCATTTGGCATTCTTATTACCATTGGACAAGTATTCGCCTATTCCCGCGGCATGCGTCCTGCCGTCGATTACGAAGCGGCCCGCCGCCCGCGACTCACGCCGCGTCAGTTTTGGGGGACCGTCGTTCGAACCGTGGGCTACATTGCAGCCGCACTTATTTGCAGCACTCTGGTGCGCCACATCGAACATCCCTGGGCATTTGCCCTTCGGGTAGGATTGGTAACGGGCCTGGTCACCGGCGTCGGTATCATGATCAATCCCTTTATCGAGTATTACGCTGACAACCTGCCGGAGCGGCGCCTCGGAGTCTTTGGAATAGGATTGATACTTTGCGGTTTCGCATTACAATCCATTCAGTACTGGGTGGCGCTGTTGGACATCCGTCTCACATAACACCGCCTAAGGATAATATTGTCGCGCATGGATTCACAAACCACCACAAGCTCCGATGCAAGCTCCAGCCGCGCAGAATCTCCTGCTACGCGGAAATTCGATGAATCAGACGACGTAGCCTTTCTGGTAATGGTGGCGACAGCCACGGTCATCGTGCATGTGCTGACCGGCAGCCGCTACGGATTCCATCGCGATGAACTGGCCACGCTTGACGACGCGCGTCACCTGGCGTGGGGTTATGTGGCTTATCCTCCGGTCACTCCGTTCTTCGGCCGCCTGGCGCTCACACTTTTCGGCACCACCCTGGTTGGCTTCCGCTTCTTCGCCGCGGTGGCACAGGCCGTAGCCGTCGTGCTGACCGGCCTGATGGCGCGCGAACTGGGCGGAGGACGATGGGCCCAACTCTTAGCGGCAACTGCGGCCATTCCGTTCTGTCTGGCTGGCGGCGCGCTGATGCAGTATGTCTCGTTCGATTACCTGTGCTGGGTGCTGGCCGCCTGCTTCGTGCTTCGCCTGTTGAAGAGCGATGACCCGCGCTGGTGGCTTGCCATTGGGAGCGCCATCGGCCTGGGAATGATGACCAAGTACACCATGGGCATCTTCGCACTCGGCATCGTTGCCGGAGTGCTGCTCACCGATGCGCGCCGATACTTGAAAAGCAAGTGGCTATGGCTTGGCGTGGCCGCATCGCTGGTGATCTTTTTGCCCAACCTCATCTGGCAGGCGCAGCATCATTTCATATCCTTGGATTTCCTGAAACATATTCACGAGCGTGATGTCCGCATTGGGCGGACAAAAGACTTTCTTCCTGACCAGTTGAAGTTGACACTTCTTGCCTTCCCGCTTGTAATCGCTGGACTTTATTTTTACCTGTTCACTTCCGCAGGCAGACGCTTTCGCATGCTGGGATGGATGTACGTTATCCCGTTGCTGCTGTTTGTGATGCTCAAGGGCCGCGGCTATTACCTGGCAGCGGCGTATCCCATGCTCTACGCCGCTGGCAGCGTGTGGGGCGAGCAATGGGTGGCATCGCTGCGTGCCCGGCAGGTGGTCGTAGTGCGGGCGCTGGCATGGACTGCCCTGGCAATCAATATCCTGGTCGTCGCAGCGGTGTTCCTGCCGCTTGCGCCGGTCAACTCCAGATGGTGGGAAATTGCCATCAAAATCAACGACGATTTGCCGGAGGAGATCGGCTGGCCGGAGCTGGTGGTAACGGTGTCACATATTCGCGATTCGCTGCCCGCGGCAGATCGGACGCATATGGGAATCTTGGCGGGCAATTACGGCGAGGCGGGAGCAATCAACCTGTATGGTGCGTACTACCGATTGCCGCCGGTCATCAGCGGCATCAATTCTTTTTGGCAGCGCGGCTACGGCGATCCTGCGCCCCAGACCCTGATCGTGGTCGGGATATCGCGCCGCTTCCTGGAGCGTAACTTCTCAACCTGCCAACTTGCGGGGCATACCTGGAACCGTTACAGCGTGGAGAACGAAGAGACGCGCGATCATCCTGACATCTACGTCTGCCGCGGCCTGCGCCAGAGCTGGCCCGATTTCTGGAAGGATTTTCACTACTACGGATAAGTAAGCGGCCCGCGAAGCTGTGATCGGCCTTTAAGGTACAATGGCGCGCATGAAAACTCGCCTGCTACGCTCGTTCATAGGATTGACGCTCATGACCGCAGCCATTTCCGGAATCTCCCAGGAGATCCAGAAACTCGATCCCGCTCTCGATCAGATCGTACCCGCGAAAGCAACGCTTGAGCGCGTAGCCACCGGCTTCGACAAGTGGACCGAGGGTCCGGCCTGGACGCGCGAAGGCAGCCTGATGTTCGCAGAAATTCCGGCGAACAATATCGTCAAGTTAGTTCCCGGCCAGGGCGCAACTGTTTTCATACACCCGAGTGGGTACAAAGGAACGGAGCCATACAAAGGTCCGGAGCCCGGCTCTAATGGCATGACCCTCGACGCCAAGGGAAGGCTTACGGTCGCAGGGCACGCCGGACGCACCGTCTGGCGGCTGGAGTCGCTCGATCCCAAGGCGCAAGTCACCGTGCTGGCGGACTCCTACCAGGGTAAAAAGCTCAGCAGTCCTAACGATCTCGTATATAAGTCGGATGGCTCGCTGTACTTCACCGATCCGCCTTACGGCCTGCCCTCGCACGACGATACCGACCCTGCAAAGGAGCTCCAGGTCAATGGCGTGTATCGCATTCCGAATGCGCTGCGGCAGAAACCAGGCGCACCGCCCGATCGCGACAAGCTGCAGCTTGTGATCGGCGATCTCGCCCGGCCCAACGGCATTGCGTTTTCTCCGGATGAAAAATATTTATACATTGCCGAATCGGGCAAGAAAGTCTGGCTGCGCTATCGCGTGCAGCCCGATGGATCGGTCAGCGACGGAGCACTCTTCCTCGACCCCTTTGCCGACAAGACAACCGACCCCAAAGCCGCTGGTGGGCCCGATGGCATCCGGGTAGATAAAAAAGGAAACCTGTACGGCTCTGGCCCCGGTGGTGTCTGGATCATTTCCCCGGATGGGAAACACCTCGGAACCGTCAAGGTGCCAGAGCGTGTGGCCAACGTGGCCTGGGGCGACAAAGACGCCAAGACCCTCTACATCACCGCCAGCACCAGCATCTACCGCATCAGGCTGAAAATTCCCGGGGTGAGAAATTGAGATATTTACGTTTGGCTTAATCTGGGCGCATCACTCTGCGGTTTCCGTGGCTGAAAGGCCCGTAAAAGCAGCAGACCTGCTCCCGCCAGAATGGCCACATCTGCGACGTTGAAGATGCCGGTTCGAAGGTTGCCCACTCCTACATTCATGAAATCCACCACAGCGCCATGATTGCAGATACGGTCAATCAGGTTGCCAATCCCGCCGCCGATGACCAGCGAAAGTGCGACAACATAGATCCAATGCAGCTTGCGAGCGGTAGCGAGGAAAAAGGACATTGCAGCCAATGCAAGCCCCGTGAATATGATAAAGGCCCAGAAGCGGAAGCCGGTGGGGAATGTTGCTCCGAAACTTAAAAACCCTCCGCTGTTTTCGGCATATTGCAAACGGAAAAAGCCGCCAAAATATTGTGCCGGCGATGCTGCCAAATGATTTTTGGCGAAAATCTTGGTTGCCTGGTCACAGCCGACACTGAAGGAGAAAAGAACAAAGACCAGCAGCAGCCGCTGAAAACGTGTGAGCATATTGGGCCTCTCATCTTACCGACAATCAAAGCGTGACGGTGCAGGCCGCCGACAATTATTTTGTAGTGCGCCCTCCTCCATCTCCATATGTTAAAACGTTTACGGCAGAAGTCGACATGCAGCTATGCTTCAGCTAGACTCCTTTTGAATTTTGCTATGACCGAAGCAGACCTTTTCCAATTCATTGTGCAATGCAAACTGGGCGTACTCTCCACGATCGCCGCTTCCGGCACACCCCAGTCTGCGCTGGTAGGCATTGCGGTCACGCCCGCCCTGGAGATCATCTTCGACACGGTGAAGAGCTCGCGGAAGTATCCGAATCTGACCGCGCATCCGGGGTGCTCCTTTGTTATTGGCTGGGCCGGCGAGCAGACCGTGCAGTATGAGGGCATAGCTGAAGAGTTACAGGGACCGGAATTGAAGCGCTGCCAGGATATCTACTTCCAGGCATGGCCTGATGGCCCCAGCCGGCTTAGTTGGCCGGGATCGTGTACTTCGTTGTGAAACCAAGGTGGATTCGCTACAGCGGCTTCGATCAGACCCCGCCGTTGGTCTGCGAATTCGTGTTTAACAAATAATTTTAAAGATGCCAAAGAGCCAACCAGCGATCGCAACCATGGCAAAGGCGTATGTTGTCTTGAGCGGAGCTATCTTGTTCTTGGTTGGTGTGGCGGGCTTCTTTCGCTACGAAATGTTTAATCTCACATTTCCTCCCGCGCACAATGTGTTTCACCTGGTCAGCGGCGTGATTGCTCTTTGGGCTGGCTTGGGAAAGAGCGCAAGCAGAGTCCGGCTATTCGGCCTGATCTTCGGGGCCATCTATCTTACGGTCGCTATCGCGGGCTTCGCCGGTCTGCAAGATTTCGGTCCGATGAGAATGGGATTAAACATGCACTACAACTTTATCCACCTCGGTGTGGGATTGCTGAGTCTGGCAGCGGGGTTTGCGAGCCCGGGGAGCAATAAGCCTCTCACCCACAATTAGCGCCGAATGGCGTTCGACAATCATGGTTTTCCCGATTGCGGCAGCAAAATTTTTCCCAGCAATGGCACCGGCAGAGGTCCCTGATCCAAAGCCGCGTTATGGAATTCCATTAAATTGAAATCCTTGCCCTTGGCGGTTTCATATTTATGTCGCAGCTCCCACCATTCGTTAATACCGACGTAATAGGTCGGCAACTGGGTTGAGGTCAGCTTGGCGCGCTGCAGCTTGCCCTCGGCTTCGGCGCGGGTCTGGAAGGCGGAGTTCATCATCAGGTCCAGCGCCTCGTCATCGGTCATGTTCATGGTGTGCATTCGGATATCAAGGATAGCGTTGGCCAGTACACGCAACCTGATTTTCTTCATGCTGAGCACAAAGCGCGGATCGCGATTGAGGAAGCCCTCTTCCATCATGACCTGGGCGACGTACTCCGCCCATCCTTCGATGTAAGCGCCATTTCCCAAAACGGAACGCAGTAGCCGTCGCTCTTTGGGCTCTACGCTGTTGGCATGCTCAAACTGGATATAGTGCCCGGGCAGGGCCTCGTGGATGCTAAGCCATTTCAGCACCCAGTTGTTGTACTCGCGGAGCTTCGATTCCACTTTTTCCTGCGGTGTCTCGGGATCAATAGGCGTGACCCAGTACTCAGCCTCAGCGTCGGGTTCAAGCGGAGGCGCCTGGTGGAAACCGGCAACCGAATAGATGCCGCGCATGAAGGCCGGCGTAGGAATCACTTTGAGGTTTTCGCGGTCGCTGAGCCCGACAATCTTCTTCTCGCGAATGAATTGGATGATGCCGGCAAGGTCCTGCTTCACGTGATCGATGAGTTGATCGCGCTGCACGTGGTCATCGGCAATCTTGGCCAGGACCTCGCTGATGATCTTGTTCTCGCGCTCGCGGGCCGGCAGATCGGCATAATCGCCGCTGCCGGGATACATTTGCGCATGCAGCGGAAGCGCAATCTGCAGCATCTGGGCGCGCACATTCTTCATCTCATTTTCGGCGCTGGCCAGCACCTGCTCGGGAGTAATGTCGGTTTCCATCACGTACTTGAATTTGGCATCGTAGAGCTCTTTGCCCAGCCGCCAACTGCGTGGATTGGGCCGCTTCGCTAAATCCTGTTGCAGCCACTGGGAAAAGTCTTTCAGCGCGGCAATTGCCGCTGGGGCAAGTTTCTGATATTTCGCGCTAAGCTCGGCATTGTCCCCGACCTGTTCCTTGACATCGCTTTGAATCAGGTCAATGTTCCCGTCGTTTTCTTCCACCGCAACTTTTACATAGATTGGGTCGGCATCTACCAGCATGGCTTCGGCCTGCTGCACCAGGCGCGGCACCTGTTCCATGCGCGCCAACACGTGACCCAGACGAATTTCTTTGGAGGCATAATTCTGGGTCAGCGGCAGGAAGAGGGCATTGCCAATCAGCTCGACGTAAACCGTGGGATTATGCTGGTAAGCGTGCATTTGATTCAGGTCCAGAAGATTGAGCGCAATCTGGTCGCGGATGAGCTGCCAGTCAACCGCATCCTGGATTGAGACACGTGTGCCCTTGCAATCTTGCCATGCGGAATAGAATTTTCGTTGGCGTTCGATCGCCGCGGGACTGAAGTCATCGAGCTGCGCGTCGAGTTCCACCGTCTGTTGTGTGAGCGGATCGGTGTGCCTGTGATATCCGGCCTGGGATGCGTTGACCGGGGAAAGGGCCAGCGATTCGCGCATAAAATCGTCGCTGTGGCAGGAGGCAGTTTGCGAACCACCCGCTTTCGATTGCGCTTTGCGGGTTTTATGTTTTGGGTTCGTTTGCCCGGCGGCCACCATACACAGCATCATAGCCAATAAAAGCAGCTTCATTTCGGGCTCCTGAAAAGCAAGGAAGAGTATAAATGTCTCAAGAGCTTAATGCTTGATGTTAGGAGTCAGTATGCCACCCGCCGAATCCTTAGAACCATTGCGCTGCTCCTTCTGTCATAAATCGCAGGACGTGGTCGCAAAGCTCATTTCCTCGCCCAGCGATCGTACGAGAGTTTATATTTGCGACGAATGTGTCGGTGTATGCAGTGAAATATTGAACGACGACGCTAAAGACGCAGAACAGACTAGCGCACCTTCTCCCTTCGCCTTCAAAACTCCTCTCGAAGAGGCTACCCTGCCTACCGAAGCGGTCCTTAAACGGATTCAGAAGCTTGAGGCGAAAGCGCGGGGTAAACTGCAAAAGAAAGATCTTCCTGCCCGCAAGGTCATCCTCAGCGCCGGCATCAGCCTTGATGGATACATCGCCCGCTCGAAGTGGCGCCGTGGATTTTCTCTTCATGCCCAAGGATTATTCGATGGCGTCTTTTTTCGCTGCTGTCGACACCGCCGTCATGGGACGCAAGACCTATGAGGCAGCCTTGGCCATGGGCGGTGGCTCCCTGGAACCTTCATCCATGGCGACCTACGTCGTTTCCCGCTCGCAGCCCTCCGGCAAACGTGAGAGCGTCACATTTACCAACCAGTCTCCGGATGTATTCATCCGCGGGCTCCGCGAATATCCTGGCAAGAACATATGGCTGATGGGCGGCGGCGAACTCGCCCGCGACTTTTTGAAGGCCGACCTGGTCGGCGAAATCCACCTCGGCGTTGTGCCGTCCCTGCTGGGCGAAGGCATCCCGCTTTTCCCGGGTGGATTTCCCCAAAGGGATTTCTCGCTGATCGAAAACAAAAGCCACTCGCAAAGCATGTTCGCGGTCAAGTACAAACGCGCCCGTTCAAAAACTCAATCAAAAAATTGAACAACACCCTTCCGCGCTAGACTAGGCTGTAAATCACAGACGTATGTTGTGGTCGCCCTGAGTCATGAAAGCGGATGTAAAACCATGCTGCATGTATTAAAGAGGCATCCACTCCCGGTGAAGGCGTTCTTTCGTCATTCGTTGGTGCTCACCTATGCCTTTCCACAAGACTTGCTGCGGCCACTGCTGCCCCCGGGATTGATTCTTGATACTTATAAAGATTGTGGCTTCCTGGCCATCGCCATGGTGCAAACCGAGAACTTGCGTCCCGCAATCGTGCCTAAGTTCCTGGGGCAAAGTTTCTTCCTCTCGGGATACCGTATTTTCGCGCGCCTCGGCAGCGGTTCGAATTCCATACGAGGACTGAGAATTCTGCGCTCTGACACTGATAAAAGATTGATGGTAATCTCAGGCAATCTGCTGACCCATTATGCCTATCAACATTGCCAGGTTTCATTTCAGGGAAGCTCAGGCGAGCTGCGAGTGAAGATCACAACTCCGAATGCGCAAGCTGATCTGGAGGTCTGCGCCGATATCACCCAACCCGCACCACTGCCCACGGGAACGCCGTTCGAGAATGAAAAAGACGCAAGAAAGTTTGCCGGACCGCTGCCTTATACATTCGACTACGAAAAGGAAACCGGCTCTATCATTATGATTCGAGGCGTGCGCGAGAACTGGAATCCGCAACCGGTGCGGGTGAACATAACCACATGCAGCTTCCTGAATCATGAACCGTTTTGCCGGGCAATTCCCATATTGGCCAACGCCTTTCACGTGCAAGATGTGCCGTATCGCTGGGAGCGCGGGGTCCGAACCGCGATTAAGCCGCAATGACGACGACCATCCCAGCAACGAGGAGCGCGCGCGGCAGGTACGATGGGCTGCTGGAGATCATTAATTACAATCGCCGATTTTACGCCCTCACTGCGCTGGCAGTCGTGGCCGGAATCGTAATTGCAACATTGCTTCCCGGCAAACCCGCGCTTCTTCTGGCTGCAGCAAGTCTGGTGACTGTTACCTGGATCGCGGTTTCACTCCTGGTATCGCATTATGTATATGACCGGTCGCAGTTATATGACTTTCGCTGGATGCGCGACCGGCTTCCCCAAGCGCCGCGCAATTGGGTGAACATCCATGCCGGCCTTAATCAGACCAGCGGGCTATTGCAGTCGGTGTTTCCCGATAGTACCGGTCAAATTCTGGATATCTATGATCCGGCGGAAATGACCGAGCCCTCAATCGCGAGGGCACGGGAAATCTCTTCCGCGGGGCCGGCAGCAATTCCAGCAGATTTCAGAAACTTGCCGCTGCCTGGTTCATCTTGCGATGCCGTGTTTCTCATCTTCGCCGCCCACGAAATACGCCGGCGCGGCTCACGCGTCGAGTTTTTTCGGGAAGCAGCCCGCGTATTGGCCGCAGGCGGCGCGGTGATCTTGGTCGAGCATTTGCGTGATGTTGCAAACTTTCTGGCCTTCGGCCCCGGGTTTCTTCACTTCCAATCGCGCGGCGAATGGTTGTATGCTGCCGCTTCCGCAAATTTCAGAGTGCAGCAGGAAATGAAGATCACCCCGTTTGTGCGTGTTTTTGTCCTGGTCCACGAACATGATTCTTGAAATTAACTTGAAGATCGTCGGCGCGCTGCTGGTGGTGCTTGGCATCGCCCATGGAGCTTTCAATAAACGATTTGAGTGGAAAACAGAGCTGGCTAGGTTGTCGCTCTTCAATCGCCAGATGTTTCTGGTGCACTGTTTCTTTATCGCCTTGACGCTGGTATTGATGGGCGGCGTCACTCTGTTCTACACAGATGCTTTGCTCCAGCCCGCGCCTCTCAGCCGGGTCGTGCTCGTGGCTGTAGTAATCTTTTGGATTTGTCGGCTGTTCATCCAGTTTTTTGTCTATGATTCGATGCTATGGCGGGGGAACAGATTTAATACCTGGATGCACGTCCTGTTTTCACTCTTCTGGACTTACGTTGTGCTTACATATTTTTTCGCGGCGAAACGCGTTTGGCATTGAGACGGATAATTCTTAATAAGGCACTCGTCAATAGTTGGTTTGATATTTTGGTATTGTGACTAATTTCAGACGCTAGAGGCTTGTGTCACCATGTCAATGCCAAGTTTGTACGAGGATACAAGGTTTTTGAACGTTGATCTCGACATTCTCTCGCGGCGTTCCCTCGAGTCTCTGGTCGCAGTATTGGGCAACAAAGTTTTCCTCCACCATATTGGACGAGAGGGAAAATATTACGGAGCACATTTTTCCTTGTCCGGTTCGCACGGCAAAGATGCTGATTTTTTGACTTATGCGTTAGCTCAACTTGTCCTTAAGCTGCCGAGAAACGCTCGTATTCTCTGGAATCAAGCCCAAGTGAGGGATTTCAATATAGGGATTCAATCGGTATTTAGACCACATAGCCACACACTTCGAATCAAAGCGAAGACATTGAAACTCCTGTCAAGCCTGGGAGCCAATATCGTGGTTACAACGTACGCGCCGGTAATAGAACACGGGACACGCAAAGCTGGCCGCCGTAAGCGTAAGAACACGGTTCGAAAAGCAAAGAGAAGATAAGGTGCGACAGCACGCCCACAGGTTAGTACGGCGAAACAACCAAGAGATCGTAAATGGCCAACTTTTCAAAGCCGGCAGGAATTAATTTTCGTAGCTCTAAAGAGCTGCCTGCCTCTGTATTGTCGAAAACATTGTGTGAGACCGTAAGCTTTCTACAGGGCGTTCAACCATCCATCAAGTTGCAAAAGTATCACGACTGGTGGGAGCACGACGGTTGCCATTTTCACAAAGAGCAGATTGATTTTCACAGCCTCTTTCAAATCGTGCGGTCGCCAAGAGATTTGCTACAGGCCATGACTACAGATGACAATGTATTCATTGGCATTGCCCCGGATGATAATTCTTGGTATTTACGCTTTTATCTAGATTGGGATGATGAGGGATTAAATCTGATCGGCAGATTTGATATTACTTTGCCCGCAAAGCTGGCCGAACGATTTAGAAAAGACATGGCAGAAGTGCAGCCTATCGAACTGGCGGAACAAGATGCAGAGACTTACTACAGGTCAATCTCCTGACTGAAAGCCATACATGATCTACGTTCTGTGGCAGTTTCGCGCCAGACCGGAAAAAATCGAGCAGTTCGAACGCGACTATGGCCCCGAGGGCGTATGGGCGCAACTGTTCCGGCGCAGTCCGCAGTACGACCGCAGCGTGCTGCTGCGCGACCCGGCAGAGCCAGCGAGCTACATTGTGATCGACATCTGGCAGGATGAAGCCTCGTACCAGGCTTTCAAGGAAGAGTTTCACGAGGAGTACCAGAGAATTGACCGCGAATGCGAGGCTCTTACTCTGGAGGAAACACCGCTGGGAATTTTTGATACAGTACTCGGCCCTTTGCTGTCAGCGATCAGCGGAGTGGGACCAAAGAAATAGCCTGCAAGTAAGATATTTTCGTCAGCCTTGCAGTGTTTTTCTCCGTGCCTCAGTGCCTCCGTGGTGAATTCGCTTTTAGTGCACGACTACTAGCTAGGCTACCGTATACACCGTGACCGCACACTCTTTTTCATCGTTCCACAGCGCCAGCCGCGAATTTTTGCCTGGCATCCATTGCCGTTGTGAAGGCACAAATTCCGCCAGTAGCTGGATTCTCGGCTCTCTCGCCGGAACCTGCATCAGGATGGCGTGCTCACCACGCAACTCGGCCTTGCATGTCCGCTCTGCTGGTATGACGTAGCGCTTGCGCAAGTCAATCAGGGCGCGGTACCAGCGCAGCATCTCATTGGCATCGTTGGCCAGGTCCCAATGCAATCTGGAACGCCGAAAAGTGGCTTCATCCTGCGGATCGGGGGCGTCAATCCCGGCAAGGTCCTGGAATTCTTTCTTGCGCCCTTCGCTGACGGCGCGCGCCAGGGCGGGGTCGCCGTAGCTGGTGAAATAAAGAAAGGGAGCAGGTTCGTCGTATTCCTCTCCCATGAAGAGCAGCGGGGTGTGGGGCGCGAGCAGCATTAATGCCGCCGCAACTTTGCGCAGGCCGATGGGAACAAGTTGGCTCCAGCGCTCACCCAGGGCGCGATTGCCCACCTGATCGTGGTTCTGCAGGCAGATGACGTGCGACTCCATGGGCAATCCCGCAGATGAAGTTCCGCGGACCTTCTCCCAATAGTTAAAAAATTCTCCCTGGAAGACAAAACCTTCATTGAGCGCGCGCACAATTTGCCTGAGATCGCCAAAATCCTGGTAATAGCGCTGGCGCTCGCCGGTAAGCGCGGCATGAACGGAGTGGTGAAAATCGTCGCTCCACTGGGCGTCGAGTTCGTAGCCGCCGCTTGTCCGCGGACGTACCAAACGTGCATCGTTCTCATCTGTCTCGGCAATCACGCACACCGTGCGGCCGAGTTGGCGGGCGAGCGACTGCACCTCATCCTGTATCTCGGCCAGGATGTGGCGCTCCGAATCGTCCTGAATGGTCTGGATGGCATCGAGACGCAGGCCGTCGAGGTGGTATTCGCGAATCCAGTAGAGCGCATTTTCCACGAAGTAGCGGCGCACGTTCTCGCTGCCTTCGCTGTCGTAATTGATGGCGTCGCCCCACGGCGTCTGGTGGCGCGATGCGAAGTAAGGTGCAAACGTTCGCAGGTAGTTGCCTTCATGACCGACATGGTTGTAGACCACGTCCAGAATCACACCCAGGCCAATTTGATGCGCGGCGTTGACCAGGCGTCTGAGCCCCTGCGGCCCGCCATAGCTGGCCTGCACGGCATAAGGCGAGACGCCGTCATATCCCCAGTTGCGCTCTCCGGGAAACGCAGCCACCGGCATCAGCTCAATCACCGTGATCCCGAGCTCGTGCTTCAGGTATTGCAGGCGCTCGATCACGCCATCAAATGTCCCTTGCGGCGTAAAAGTCCCGATGTGCAGTTCGTAAATAATGTAATCAGCCAGCGGCAGCCCGCGCCAGGAATCGTCGCTCCATGGGAAATCTCCGGGATCAACGATCTCGGTGGGGCCGTGCACTCCTTCGGGCAGAAGGCGCGAGACCGGATCGGGAACCGGCTTGTGGCCGCCGGGAAGATAAAAATACCGGTCGCCGGCGTGCGCAGGAACCGTTAACGAAAAAATGCCTCCAGCTTCGCGCGTCATGGCATGCTCCGCGCCGCCAACCAGACGCAATTTCATTTGCCCGGCGCGCGGCGCCCAGACACGAAAATTGCAAGTGTTGTTGGCCATAAGCGAGGCGCCGTTCATGGCAGAGAGCGCAGTTTGGGTAGCGAGTGTCACCCTCATGAGACGAAAGAAGGCCGGCAAAAAGATGCTTTCATGGACTCAATATAATCCTTCAAGTTTAACCATGCTTAAAAGTGGAAGGGGAGAGGATGTCGTGGGGCTGTGCTTGAGGACCATCAACCAGGCTTTTACCGGCGGCATTTCCATTCCTCACGCAGCTTCCTCCAGAACAATGCGGTCCTTTCCCGGTAGAATTTCGCGCAATGCCCACTCGATGCGGGAAACAGAGTCTTCGATGACTCGGACATCATCCGGTGTATAACGGGCATATTTGATCGCCTGCAGGGCATTGCGCACGTGGTGATTCATTGACGCAATCGTCTGCAAGCGCTCCGCCAGGTAGCGGCGCCTGCGGCGGTCATCAATATAGAGCAGCACGCCCACAACCACGCCACCTGCAAAATCGTCCCAAATACTCTGCCAGCCCGTGATCCCGAACTGAAGCGAAAGCTGATAAACCCCAACCAGACGGAAAAAGACGAACGCTCCTCCCAGGGCCGGCCGGCCCGCCGTTATAAATAATTTTATTTTCGGATTCATGATTGACTCACAATACAAAAACGCTGGGTGCGCACACGCTGCGGAACACTCCTAAATAGTATAGGATTATTTTCAGCGCTGTTTCGTTGTCCCTCAACGCATGCAGCGCCTCTGCCGTAACTCGATTCCATCGCGTCGCGCGCGATACAATCTGTTCAGTATGAATTTGCGGTCTTCTATCTTTTTATTTTTTTCGATTGTTTGTCTTGCCTTCAGTCTTCCGGCCAGCGCCGCAGACTCTTCGCAAACGCAGCCAGATGCGGCCTATGTAAAATCGTTTGAGCAATGGAAGGCAAAACGTATTGAGAGTCTCAAGCAAAACTGGCTGCCCCTGGCGGGCTTGTTCTGGCTTAAGCCCGGCGTGAACTCATTTGGTTCCGCTCCCGGCAACGCCGTGGTCTTTCCCAAGGGCCCGGCGCAGGCCGGCGAGTTTGATCTTGAAGGAAACCAGGTCACCGTCAAACTGCTGCCGCAGGCGCACGCCACCATCGCGGGCAAGCCCGTAGCCACGGCGAGGCTCGAGCCCGATACTGCGGATCATGAGACCGTGGTTGCGATGCAGAGCCTGCGCTTTCACGTCATTGTGCGCGGAACGCGCGTCGGTATTCGCCTGAAAGATGTCGATAGTCCGGCGGTGCGCAATTTTCGCGGCCTTACCTTTTTCCCGCTGGACCCGAACTACCGCGTGACCGCCCGCTGGGAGCCCAGCGACGGCAGCAAGACCGTAGATATTCCAGACATACTTGGGGACGTCACCCACCAGCGGCTCACCGGCACTGTAGTTTTCCAGCTTAATGGGCAAGAGCTTCGCCTCAGCGACCTGAGCGACGATCCCTCAAAAGGCTTGTTTATTGTCTTCAATGACCCGACTTCAAAGACGGATACCTATCCTGGCGGCCGCTTCCTTGACACTGATGCG
>Ga0070730_10001875_pt1 | contig 19648 bp, 15 predicted proteins | sample Coa_R1_3_FD_66447 | JGI IMG/M metagenome (GOLD analysis project Ga0070730, IMG submission 66447) | Surface soil microbial communities from Centralia Pennsylvania, which are recovering from an underground coalmine fire - Coalmine... | ecosystem: Environmental > Terrestrial > Soil > Unclassified ... | reverse complement strand
TGATCATGTCGTATTTCCAGCCGGTGACCCAGCGGCGCATGGCGACCAGGCCGAGAGGTTCGACGGTGTAGATCTCTTTGGCGTCTTCGTAGGCGATCTGCTGGATCCGGTGGTAGAGGGCGCGGCGGCGGCCGGGGTCGAGTTCGCGGGCGGCAGCGGTGATGAGCTGGTCGGCTTCGGGGTTGGCGTAGGACTGCCAGCGGGCCCAGAGCCCGGTGCTGTGCATCAGCGGCTGCACGAAGTTGTGCGGGTCGAGGTAGTCGACCAGCCAGCCGGCGGTGAAGATGGCCAGCTTGCCCTGGGCCAGCATGCTGCGCCACTCGGGCAGGTCGACCCCTTTGGTCTCCAGGATGAACTTCGGGTTGATCTCGCGTAGCTGATCGGCCAGCAGCGTGGCCCACATCCGCCGCAGGAAGTTGCCGGTGTTGAAGATCAGGGTCAGCCGGAACCCCACCTCCCACAGCCTGCCCTGCCAGGCCTGCCGCAGCTCGGCCGCGGCCTGCCCCGGGTCGAGCCGGTAGACCGGCTGATCGGGGTTATGGCCGAAGATCTCCCGTGGGATCGGTCCTCTGGCCTGGACCGCCTTACCCAGGTAAACCTCGGTGATGAGCCGGTCCCAGTCGAAGGCGTACTGGAAGCCGCGGCGGACATGCAAGTCGTCGAAGAAGTCCGGCGGTGCGCCGTGGCCATCCAGGCGCCCGCTGCCCAGTGAGGGATTGTCCTGCGGGTTGACGTGCAGGTTGAACGAGATGGTGTCACAGACCGGAAGCGGCAGATCATCATCGATGAAGATGTCCGGGTTGTCCGCGATCTCCGGCACGAAGGTCCGGTCGACCTGCACCATGTCCGCCGCGCCGGACACCAGCGCATCGCGGCGGCCCGCCCAGTCGTTCTCCTTGCGGATCACCACCCGGTCCAGCACCGCGGGCGTGCCCCAATAGCCGCAGTGGCGGGCCAGCTCGACCCGCACATCCGGCTCCCACAACACGAACCGGTAGGGCCCGGTGCCATTCATGTGCCGGTGCAGGAACGACTCGGCCAGCGGCCGGCGGTTGAAGGCCCCGAACGTCTCCGCCGTGCCCGGCCATTCACCACCGCCCACCGCCCACGAACGGGGGAACACACTGGCGGGCGGCGTCGCCAGAATCGCCAGCAGCGGAGCGAACGGGTAACACAGCTCCAGCACCACCCGGTCCCCCTCGGCATGGATGGCCCGCTCCACCTCGGCGAACCCGAACCGCAGCCCGCCGTTCTCATCACGGCTGCCCGGAACGCCAAGCAGCGGCTCCATCAGCATCCACGCCGGGCCGCCAGGGATATCGGCCACCAGCAGCCGGCGCAGCGAATACGCCACATCCTCAGCCGTCAGCACCTCACCGCCGTGGCAGGCCACACCCGCCCGGATCGGGAACTCATACCGCAGCCCATCCGCGCTGACCAGCCCGTTGTCCACCGTCGGCAGCACGGCCGCCAGCCGCGGCTCGAACCCACCCAGCGTCCGGCCCAGCAACGTCTCATAGACGTTGGCCATCACCTCCCAGCTCCGCGTGTCATACGGCCCCGCCGGATCCAGGCTCTCCAGCTCACCGATCTCGATCTTGACGAACGCGTCGGTGTCCACCGTCTGCCCGCCGGCCATTGCCGTCGCACTCTCAGCCATGTGTCCTCCAGTCTCCGTTGTAGCCGTCTGCCCTGGCGGTATCACCGGCCGGCGGCGTTGTCACCTTGACGCTGACCTCGATGCCGCAGTCGTCGATCTCGAGCGAGAGGGAGCGAGCGAACCGTGCCCGGTCGCGTACAGCCGCCTGATACAAGGCGAGATCGTCGCGGAACATCGGCACGCAGATGTCGTGGGCGAGCACCAGGCCGCCCGGCGCCAGCCAAGGATAAATCGCATCAAGCAGCGACAGATAGATCCGCTTGCGCACACCCGGGTCGTCCGCGTCGAGGAACACCAGATCCCATGGCAGGCCGAGCACGCGCGGCGTGTCGTGACCATCCTCGCAGCGGAGTTGCACGCGGAGGTCCCCGCCGATCGCCCCGAAGTTCCGCGCGGCCAGCGCAGTGGCTTCGGCGTCGATATCGGCGCCCACAGCCAGTTCGCCGTGGTAGAGCGGGTCGGTGCCGAAGCCTGCGCCCGCAAGCCAGACCAGCGTGTTGCCGGCGTAGGTTCCGATGCCGAGGATGCGGCGAGGCTGCGCCAGCGCCGCGATGCCATAGAGCACCCTTGCCATCAGCGGGGTCACTGATGTCTGCGGCACGTCAAAGGCATTCCGCACGCGCGCGCGGAATGACGCGTAGCGCTCCCAGTCGGGCAGGCCGGCGGCGGGCAGGAAGCCCTGGGCAATGGCGCGGCTGAGCACCTTGGTGGCGAGCGCGTCCGCCACCGGGCTTGGCAGCTTCACTGCGGTGCCCGGAGCGAAGCGGCGTAGGCGCCGAAGTCTTTGAGGCTCGCCATCAGCTTCCCGACATCGCGCAGTTGCCGGGGATTGGGGACGACCACGGCTTGCGGCGCGGTCCATGCCCCCATGCTGGCTAGCGTCAGCCGCAGACAGCCCAGGGCGCCGGCCGCCGAGATGTCGTCGGCCCCCACCACGAGCAGGGCGGCGACCTTGCCCTTGAGCGGCGGCGGCTCCTCGGGCGGTGCGTCGTAGGCCGGGCCACCGATGAGGTCGAGCAGGTTCTTCACGCATCCCGCGGGCGCTCCCCAGTACGCCGGAACCGACAGCACGAGCACCTCGCTTGCGGCGACGGTGGCGCTCACCCGGTCAAGGTCGGCGCTGCCGTAGTCCGCGGCCGGACGTCCGTCGAAGAACGGCAGGTCCAGCTCCCGCAGGTCGAGCCAGTCGTGGGCCCGGCCCGCGGCCTCGGCCCCCAGGGCGACGGCGCGGAGCAGTTCCCGCGCCGCCGAGGGGCCCTGCTTGCCTGGCCCCGGCTTCCTGCTTCCGCAGATGAACAGCAATGGCGTTGCAGGCATGTTGGCTGAGTCCCTTCCTCATGTTCCGGCGATGACCATGGAGTCCAGCAGCAATGAGGGGCTGCCCACGGCTTGTGCGCCGGGCAGGAACCGCAGGTCGTCGGCGGCCATCTTGATCCGCGCGAGCACGTCGACGAGGTGGCCGGAGACGACCGTCTCCCGTACCGCCTGGCCAGGCATCCCATCCCGGATGCGCCTGCCGATGGCGACGGCGGAGAACCGGCCGGTCGCACCGCTGGTGTTTTGCAGCCCGAGCAGTTCCGTCACGTGCAGGCCCTGCCCGGCCGCGGCGAGCAGCCGTTCCGGCGAATGGTTTCCGGCGGGCAGGATGAAGTTCGAGGCGCCGACCTCTGGCGTCCCACGGTATGACGAACGGCGGGCGTTGCCCGTCGGGCGCTGCCCGCTGCGGCGCCCGGTGTAATGGTTGTGCAGGAAGCTGGCCAGGGTTCCGCGCCGCACGACGGCCAGCCGATGTGACCCGACCCCCTCGGCGTCGAAGGGACGGGAACCAGGCCCGCTGGCGGTCAGCGGATCATCGACGATGGTCAGCTCCGGATCCGCGACCCTCTCACCGAGCAGCTCAGCGAACGGCGACCTTCTTTTCAGCACCGCCTCGCCGCTGAGCAGCCGCGCCACTTGGGCGAGGAGCTGGCAGGCGGCCAGCGGCGCGAGCACGACCGCGCCCTCGCCAGTGGGCGCCGGGCGCCCACCGAGGCGGTCGAGCGCCTTCTGTGCGGCGTGCCGGCCGACGGCCTCAGGGTCCAGGCCGCCGGGCCCGCGAGCATAGCCGAACTCCTGGGCGGCCTGCGTTTCTCCCGCCCCATCCGCGGCCACCTCGACCCGGAGGTACGCCGAGGTGCTGCGATAGTCACCAGATATCCCGCGCGAGTTGGCAACCGCGATGACCCGGTCCTGGTCGCCATATTCACAGCCCAGCACCCGGACTGCGGCCGGCTCGCTCGCGGCCCGTTCTGCGCGTGCGAGCAGGCCGGCTTTGGCCTGGACGCCAACGCTGGCCATGCGGCCATCGGCCAGATCGGGCACCTCCGGTGGCAGGCTGGGGCCGGGCAGCTCGTGCCAGGGGTCTGGTGTGTTGATGGCCGCGCTGGCGAGCGAGGAGGCGATCACCTCGGCCACTCCGGCCGGCGACAGGTCGGAGGTATAGGCGTACCCGAGGCGGTGTCCGGCCAGCACCCGCAGGCCCAGCCCGGCCGAGTCCCAGAGCTGGTAGGACCGCACGACGGCGTTGTGCATCTGCAGCGTGACCCCGCGCGCGGATTCGAAGAACGCCTCGGCCCCGGTTGCGCCCGCGGCCCGCGCCGCCTGGACCGCCCGCCCGGTCAGTTCCTGCCCTGAGGTGACCTTGCCGCCCATCGCTCTCACCCGGTCTCGTGGCTATCCGCGCGGCTCGCCCGGTATTCGGTGCCGCCCACGACCATCCGGGCGATCCGCAGTGTCGGCTGGCCGATGCCCACGAAGACGCGCTGGCCTTCCCTCGCGCAGTTGCCAGCGCCGACCCGCAGGTCGTTGCCGACCATGTCGATGTCGGAGAGCACGTCGAGCGCGCTCCCCGCGATCGTCGCTCCCCAGACGGGATGGTCGAGACGGCCGTCACGGATCAGGTACGCCTCGCGCGCGGAGAACAGGAAACTTCCGCTCGCCGGGTCGACCTGGCCACCGCTCAGCGAGGGCGCGTACAGCCCGTATGGCGTGGCGGCGATGATCTCGCCGGGGGACGCCTCGCCCGCGCCGATGTAGGTGTTGGTCATCCGGGAGAGCGGCGGGTGCCGGAACGAGGCCCGCCTGCCGTTGCCGGTGGCGGGTACCGCCAAGGCGGCGGCGGACGCGCGGTCGCACAGGAAACCCGCGAGCCGTCCGGCTTCCACCAGCATGGTCGGGCCGGCCAGCTCGGCCTCGTCGTCAAATCCGGCCGAGCCCCAGCCACCGGGAAACGCCCCGTCGTCGATGACGTCGACGATGTCCGAGCCGATACGTTCACCGACCCGGCTGGCGTACAGCGAGCCGCCGCGCAGCACGGCATCGGCCTCAAGCCCGTGCCCGCACGCCTCGTGCACCAAGACACCCCCCGCTTCGTTGCCAAGGACGACGGGCATCTGTCCCGCGGGCGCGGGGCCGGCCTCGAGCTGGCTGAGAGCCTGCTTCGCGGCGCGCATGGCGATCGTTTCCGGAGTGCAACGCCGGAGGAACTCGAACCCTTCGGTCGCGCCCGGCGCGTAGGTGCCGATCCCGGTCCGGCCGCCTTGCCGGGCCCGGGCGACCGCCTGGACCCGGTAGCGAAGCCGGTGCCGGGTGTCGGTGACGTAGCGGCCATCGGACCTGGCCACGACCACATGCTGGGTGATGGTGCCCAGGAAGATGGTCGCCTGGCGGATTCGCGGGTCGGCAGCGCGCGCTGCGCGGTCGCCGCGCTCGACCAGCGCCACGCGGTCCGGTCCGGGCAATGACCGCTGGGTCACGGCACCCGCCGGGGAGGCCGCCGGGGTCAGCCTCACCCGCGGGGTGCCCGCCACGGCCGAGGCCCCGACGGCCTCGCTGGCTGCTTCGGCGGTAGCCAGCAGCGAGGCCTCGTCCATGCTCTCGGTGAACGCCAGCGCGCTGGTGGCCTCGCAGACCACGCGCACGCTCAGCCCGCGCTGCACTCCGGTGGTGACGCGGTCGATATGCCCCTCGTCGGCACTGACGCCTTCCGAGAGCCGGTGCTCGGCGTACAGCTCCGCGTAGCCGCCGCGGCGGCGCAGTGCGTGGGCGAGGACCCTGGCCGCCAGATCCGGCGGCACGCACTCGGCCAGCGTGGCCGTCCCGCCGTCCACCAGCGCCGCGCTCATGCCGGCCTGGGCAGGGGGCCGGCGCCGAAGACCAGATACCGGTTCAGGTCGCGGTCGGGCGCGCCCTCCAGGTCGATGCTGGGAATGTAGGCCGGCATCTTCGGCGACGGAGGCGGGATGGCCACCTCCGCCCGGTTGAGGGCCGTGCCCGGGTCGTGCCCAGCCTTGATCTCCGCGATCAGGGCCGCGAGCCACGCCACCGCGGGGCCGCTGCGGGCCACGCCGGTGACGGCCTGCTGGAACGCCTCGGCGTCTTCCCCCGCGGCCAGCGACCACAGCACTCCGGCGAGATGCGCCTGGTATGCGGCCTCGTCCCTGAGCCGGATCGTGATCCGCAGACCGTCGCTGAAAGCGGCGAGCGCGCGTTCGTACGCGCCGTTGTGGAACGCCGCGTAGCCGAGTGCCAGGCACGCGCGCTCCTCGTAGAACGCATCATTCTCGGCCCGGCACAAGGCATGCGCCCGGACGAGCGTTTCGAGCGCCTCCTCGCCGCGGCCCGCCTTGAACAGCAACACACCGAGCCGCATGTCGAAGGCGGTGGCGAACGCCTGGCTGTCGGCGGCCAGGTACCGCTCGAAGGCGCTGCTCCAGAACTCGACCGCCTCGGCGAACCGGCGCGAGATCTCCAGCAGGAACGTGATGTTTGCGAGCAGGTTATGGCGCAGGTACGAGGCGGCCGGCGTCTTCATCCCGCGGGCCAGCTCATAGGCTTTGAGTTCCAGCCGGAAGCTTTCCCGGTAGAGCGCCTCCCGGTCGGCGTCCTCAGTGAGTTCCTTGGCTTGCAGGGTGTAGACCAGCGCCTGGCCGTTCCACAGCCAGGCACGCTCCACTCGCTCCTCGTCGCAAGCCACGCCCCAGTCGTCCAGGATCTGCTCGCCGCGCCGGTAGTGGCCGAGAGCGCGGTCGAGGTCATAGAGCCGTTTGGTGGACAGCAGCCCGAACAGGTACTCCAGGTGGGCGCGGAACGGCGGGTCTGAGCTGTGCTCCAGGGCCAGCTTTATCTCCTTCTCGCTGGCCGCGATTTCACCGGTCTGCGCGTGGGCCACGCCGGCCAGCCGGTGCGCCTGGGCGCGCTGCTCGTCATCCGTGGCTAGGCGCAGGAGCGCGTCACACAGCAGGTACACGCGCTCGTAGTTCTGGTAACCGAGGGCGGTGCCCACCTCGACGAGCAGGTCGCTGTACTGTGTGCCAGCCACGCCGAGCGACCATTGCGGCGGCTCGTCAGTGCCGGGCCCGGCCTGGTACACGCCGAAGGCGCTGTGAGCGGCGAGCGCAGCGAAGAACTTCGACCGGGCGTGCGTCACCCAGCCCTGGAAATCCCCGGGGTGTTCACCGGCAGTCCGCCAGGTACCCGAGGTACTGACGATGAGCAGTTTGCTGGTGGGCGTGGCCAGGCGCAGCATCCGGTGCAGGACGCGCAGCGACGGCCGGTCCCAGTACTCGACGCCGGAGATGATCAGCGCTACGCCGGGCTGGAGTGACGGGCAGCGGCACAGGGCATCGAGCAGCAGCCGCGCCAGCGCGTCGATCTCGATGGCCGAGTGGTGGGATTCGCGGCTGATACGCCGGGTGATCGCAAAAACGATCGTCTCCGCGACCCGCCGTATCTCCGCGCCGTCCCCGGATTCGTGGTCGAGCAGCCACCCCAGTTGGCTGCGCGCCCGCTCAACCAGTTCCGGCCCCTCACGGTCGAGCACCGGCCGCAGCCAGGAAAGCAGCGCCCGTCCGCCCCCGAAGGTTTCGAAGCCGCGCGGGACAGGCGGCAGGACAGCAACCTGTATTCCCGTTTCACCCAGTGCCGCCGCCATCGCGCCGGCAAGCGCTGTCTGCCCGGCTTCGGGAACACCGTTAAGAAACGTCCACCGCCCGCCGCGCTCTGGCCAGGCAATTAGGTCGGGCGGCAATTTCTCGCGCGCTGGGGCAGCGATCCGCCGACCATCCCGGCTTTCCACCAACATGCTGCGCTCCTGTTCATTATCGGCGGGCGTGGTAAGCCCGAGAGCTCACCGCGCCCGCCTTCAGAGGGATTACCAAATAACGGCGCGCTGTGCCGTCTCCACCTCGTCTTCGAGGTCATCGGTGTCGACGCACACGGACGCCATCAGGTCCTGAAGTGCTGCTGAGAGCTCCCGCTCGGTCATGGTCCACCTCCTTCTGCCTTTAGTCCGCCCGAACGGATGGGCGGTCGGATTCCTGCCAGCGCTGGTGCAATCAGCATAGGTAGGCAAATAATATCGATGTCAATGAACGGTAGCCATTAAAAAATAACGTGCACTCATGATCGTGCTACCCGGGTTTAAATCCGCACTTGCGAGGCCGTGGCGATGGTTGTGGCAGATGACTTGAATGGGTTGCGGCGGAAGCTCGCCGCATTACTGCCACATCTCGACGAGCGGCAGCGCCGGCTGGTGCTGGGCGCGGAGGCACGTGCGCTCGGTCACGGCGGAATCAAGAAGGTCGCGGTCGCGGCGCAGGTGAGCGCGGTGACGGTATCGCGTGGCATCGCCGAACTCGACGCGGGCAGCGCGCCGCTGCGGCGCACCCGCCGCCCGGGCGGAGGGCGCAAGAAGCTGGTGATCACCGATCCGGGGCTGCAAGCCGCGCTGCTTGACGTGCTCGCGGCACTGTCGCCGGAATCTCCGCCAGGGCCGCTGCTGTGGACCACTCAGTCGTTGCGCGACATCGTCGCCGAGCTGGCCATTCGCGGGCACCGGGTATCCGCGCCCACGGTGGCCAGCCTGCTGCGTCAGGAGAGCTTCAGCCTCAGCGCCAGCACACACTCATCCGGCGGCTCACAGCGGGCTGAGCGCGAGGCGCAATACCGCTACATCAACTACCAGGCCGCGGCCCATATGGCGGCGCGGCATCCGGTGATCAGCCTGGACGCCAGGAAGCTGGAGCCGACGGGCGCACCGGATGCCGCCGAGGGCGCGGCGCGGCTGGCCACCGGCCTGCCCACGGGCGAGGCACCCGGACCAGGATCAGCGTGGTCGGTGGTGGCGGGCGACGCCGGCACCGCCGCGTACGCGGTCGCCGCCATCCGGTCCTGGTGGGCCAGGGTCGGCCAGGCGGCCTACCCGGCGGCAGCGGGCCTCATGGTCTGCCCGTACGTCATCGGGCCTGCCGATTTCTATGGCAGTGCCTGGCAGGCGGAGCTGGCGACGCTCGCCGACGACACCCGGCTGCGGATCACCTGCTGCCATCTGCCGTCAGGCACGTCGAGGTGGCAGCGATTCGAGCACCGGTTCTTCGCCGCCGTCACGGAAACCAGGCCGGACCGGCCCGACCTGCCGGCCGCCCGCCATGAGGCGGTCATAGGCCTGGTCGCGAGCCCCGCGACGGTCTGTCCCAGCCAGGAAACGCCGTCAGATGCCGATGACGGCAGGCAGTCTTCGGGAACGGACGGTGCTGGACGGCGCAGGCGCGACTGGCCCGGCGGGCCAGGCCGGCCGGATCAGATCCGGCTGGCCCGGCTGCGCCGTCATGACTGGCATCCCAGGTGGAACTACTCCATCGTCCCGGCGGATCCGTGATGCGCTGCCGCCGTGGACTGCGCGGTTCGGTCAGCGATCTCTGCGAGATACGGTGGCGACCCACATGAGCTGGTGGTAACGCCCGGTCACCGGGGGCTTGGACGAGACGCACCAGGCGAAGGCGGCGTGCTGCGGCGTGGCCGAGGCTCCGGTGTAGTCACCGAAGAAGATGGCCGGTGCGCCGTTGACGTCGCTGGCGGTAACGGAAGCCCAGCGAACCTCGCTGGGCGGGCCCAACTGGAACTCGGGTCCGAACGTCTTTCCACCGTCGGCCGAGGAGATGTAGTCCTCGGTGACGACGGGTGCCGTTCCGTTTCCTCCCCGGGTGCCGTAGATGATGTGCACCGCCCCGCCGGCTGCGGCGATCGCCGGCGAGAACCTGTCCAGCCCGGGAATCTGTGGGTTGACCACCCTCGGCGTGCTCCAGGTGCGGCCGCCGTCGGCCGAGACCGACAGCACGATGTCGTTCAGCCCGCGGGAGTTGTACCGGGTGTCCTGCCACGTTGCGTACAAGAGGCCGGTGGACGGGTCGGCGGCGGCGGCGGGGGCGAGGCCGGTGCGCATGCCAGGCAGTTCTGAGCCGAGGAACGCGCTGATCTTCACCGGCGCACCCCAGGTGGCCCCGCCGTCATGAGATGTCTGCGCCATCTCGTAGTCCTTGGTGCCCACCGTCAGGAGGTACGTCACGGTCACCGAGCCATCGGGCTGGACCAGGGGAAGCAAGTCCTCGGTGTTGGCGTCGGCCGCGGTGATGAAGTGCATGGGCGACCAGGTGCGGCCTTGATCGTCGGAATAGCTCACGGTCCCCGGCGCATGGGTCACCGCGTGCTTGCCTATAACTGTGGTGATGAACCGTGACCATACCGCGTAGATCCGGCCGTAGTACCTGCTGTGGGCGAAGGTGTCCACAGCGATCCAGTTTTTGTCGTTGAGGATCATGGGGTCGTGGTCGTCGGTCACCAGCGATGGCCGGCCGAAGGTGAGCCCCCCGTTGGTGGAGGCCTGCACGGCGATAGTGCTGGTCGGGTTGGTCTGGTCGTACGAACCTGTCTCCGCGTAGGCAGTGCCGCGGGGGGCGAACGCGACCGCGATGTCGGTGGAGCGCTGGAACGGGCCGCCCACCGCGGTGGTGAGCTTGGGCAGGTTGCCGTCGGCCCAGGTGCGCCCGCCATCCTGCGACGTCGCGTAGCCGGTTTCGACGGCACCGTCGTTGCTGAACCGTCCCTCCTGGGCACCGGTGAGCATGACCAGAGGATTCGCCGGGTCGATCGCGATGCTGGGCTCAGCAACCGTGTCGGTCTCCGCGCCGTTGTTCGACGGCACAGTGTCTCGCTGGACCGCCCGGACGCTGTCGATGCGGAACGCGCTCCACGCGCTCCGCGGCGCTGTCCCGGCGAGCGAGCGCGCCGGGATGGCCAGGTGGGGGCGCAGCCTGGCGGCCATTCGCGCCTCGAACGCCCGCTCGGCGAGCATCGCCGCGCGCCGGGCAGGGTATACGACGGCGGGATGCCGCGTATTCGTCCCCGCCGCAGCCTGGGCAGCCATTGATGCCCCGAGCGCGGTAACCACCACGACCGGGATAAGGCGATTCTTGAGCACGGCACTTCATCCTTTCCGGGAAGCAGGAAAGCAGCGGATCACCCGGGATCACGGCGCCTTTTCGCCCGGCTCGCCGTGCAGCCAGGCCGGGCGCCGCCAGATACCGCGCTCGATCATGAGCTGCACTTGGGCCGCGAGCACCTGGTCACGGTATTCCTGTGCGGAAACCGGCGGCCTGGACAGCCACAGATTCTTCGGGAAGATGGGGTTTTCGTAAAGAAGCAGGTACTGCTCGGTCGGCAGGTCCTTGAGCCATGTTCCCCACGCCGACCGGATCCGGTAGTCGCGCAGGCTCTCGACGTCGATCGTGGCGGTAAGGAAGGTGGCCGCGCCACCGTGCGTCATCTCAGCGAGCACCCGGCCGGTGTAATCGACCACCATGCTGTGCCGCCAGGACGTGTCCATGGCGCCGCCGGCCAGTCCGTCGTCTGGTGGTGGTAATGCCGGACCGACCGAACTGCCAATGACATACATATTATTGTCGAGCGCGCGCGCCCTGTTCTGGATACCGGCGAAAAATGCCGATGGATAGGGTCCTCGATACGCGATCTCGCAACCGTTGAGCGCGAGCCCGCGCGCATTTTCCGGGTACGCGGCCTCGTTGGCGATGATGAAGCCGAGGCGCCCTATCGCGGTATCCGCGACGGGGTAGAAGGCGTCGATGGTGCGGCCGTAAAGCGCCACCCACTTATCCCAGACAGAATGCGGGGTAAGGGACTTTTCATAGGGCGGCAACGGTGCAACCTTGTAGTGCTTCAGCACTATCTGCTTCTCTGGGCTCAGGACGAATCCCACATTGAAGAAGCGGCGCTGGAATTCGGGGTGACGAGCCTTGGCGGTGGCCATGAGGAAAACATCATAACGAGCACACATCTCGGCCAGCCGGTCGGTCTCGGGACCCGGAAGGTCGATGGCGTAATCGGCGGCGTACCGCTCGTGATCAATATCATGAATCTCGTCGGTGAAGCCCTGCAGCGCCCCTTCTGGAATTGTCACGAGCCGGGGCGTTAGTTGCAGGCTGGCGGACCACATAGCGGCGCCGAGAAGCCGTTCGATCCGTGCGATATTGGTCATGATGTCGGCGCGGTTTCTAATGTGAGAGATGCTTGGGCATAGCGCCACTACCTGAAAGGGCAGAATAGGGCGGGCCGGCGGTCCTCCGTTTGCCTCGTCACCCATGTGCCGCCTCCCAATTCTGCGCCGGCACAACGTTACCGGCATTACCGGCCCAGCGGCCGCTTTCAGCTTTGTTCGGCGGACGACGATAATTCCTGGTAACGCGGCAGACTGCGCGGCCAGACGCCTTATGTGCTGGTAGCCGAAATTGCGTACTCGCGGCGCATATCATTCTCGCCGAAATCATCCTTACTCACGCGGTTAGCGCCGAAATCATCGGCAGCTTCGTCCGCGATGGAGACTAACCACTCATCCAGTTCCTGGTTCCGGGTGCTTGCCACGGCCTGCCAGCGCTCCTTCTTCTCAGGCGAGATATAGAGTCTGAGCAGGACGGCGATCTCGACTTCCCGGGGTCTTGGTGGCTGTCCGTTGGAGGCCCTGGGCGGCCGTCCACCTCGCGCACCGTCGCGATTCTGCCGAGCATTCCGAAGGTGCTGCCTGAACTCGCTCAGCGACCAGCCGAAGGTCTGCGCCCTATCAAGCCATAGGTCTTGCTCGGGCTCTGGCAGTGGAGCCACTTCCGAGTGGTGCTGGAAACTCAATTTGTCCCGTCGACGGGACACGTCAAACCGCCGTGCCACATATGCGTAGTTGCGTAGCGTCTGATACTCGAGTCCGGTCTCTTCGACTGCTTGCTTATAGCGGCCGGGAAATCGTGACTGCCCATAGACCAGCCAGTCGGCCAGCCACCATTGGGACGAATCACCAATGAGGTTGATCTGGCGGCCGATCCGCCGCCATGAAGTCAGCGGCAGGTTCTCAGGTAGTCGCAAAGTCGTCCGGCGGGCGGCGACCGAACCGCTGAGCGAAAGGCCATCGACCTGACTGTCCCTCGAAGTGGCCTTAGGCTTGGAGTTGACCTTTGGTGTCGCCCCGCATGTGTGCGCAGGGACGGATGATGCCACGTCACACCTCACATACGCTTTGCTCCGCTCAGAGCGATCGCTGCGTAACTCCGAACTCAGCCTTTCAGTTCAGGGATGCCCCGTCAACAGTCTTCTGCGTCTATATATACTTCGGCAACTTTCGCCATGATCTTGCCGTTAAAGCGCGGCTGACGTGCGGAAACGCTCCCCCTTGACGTACGGAAAACACTCCCATTGACGTGCGGAAAACGCCCCTTGGCACCTGTTCACAAAGGGTAAACGTCATTTGGATTGCATGAGGACATTTACGCACTTCAAGTGCATATTTGAAATATTTGTTCAGCGCGGACTGGATACTTAGAGTGAGCGATGGCTCATACAATGATCACTTCGCGACCTATCTTAATTCAAGGAATGAATTGACTCTACGGTTACTCCAGTCTCGACAGTTAAACCCTGTCCCATACCGGACAAGGTTTTCCGGCGGGCCTGCTGACTGCGCGGAAGGTGCTGGTGCTGATTCCGGCAGTGGAATGCACGGGTTCCTGACGTGGCTGACTACGGAATCACGGCGGCAGCACCGCTCCATCGGGTATGACGATCACCGAGGACTGCAGCAGGGCCATCCCGAATGTGCCCACAGGCATGGGACGGCGGCCTGTCACGGCGAAGGTGAGATCCGCGAGGGGGGCGTGGACTGCCGACGTCAACGGACTGCTGGACTGGACGGCTGATCGCCTGGCATGCGCGTGATCGTGCGGCAAGGAGCGCCCGCGCCCGGGGGCGCAACTGCGGTTCACTGGCATCGGCGGGCACGGTTCATCGCCTTCGCCACCTATGCCGCAAAGGCCAGCCCGCGGAGCTGGAACTGCGCCACGGGCGGACCGGCCGGTCCGGCCGCCGCCTGCGGCCGGCAATCCGCCGGCGCTGGCTGCCCAGATCACCGCCACAACAGCTTACCTGCAAGCCATCCATCCATCTGGCTGACCCAACCGAAACGTCCCAGCCATCAGCCCCGGCCATTCAAGCCGAAGCCAAGAGGCTTTTGATCATGCCACTGGGCTGCGGAAACATCCAGAAGTAGCCCAGGGGTCTCCGCACCTTCTGGGTGCAGGCCGTAGCAAGCTTTTCCACCCCGCAGTGCAGGTCAACCGTAGTGCGCAGTTCAAGATCGTGACGGATCGGGGTCAAGAACGAGAAACCAGCCAGCAACCGGCACCCCAGGCCAGTTCACCAGATTCACGAAAGGCCAGTTCACCAGATTCACCAAAGATTGAGGTGAGGATCGTTTACTCCGATACGCCACTTCCGTGGACATGAACATCTGGAATGCCTTTACCTTGTGCTAGGCAACGACACGGGGCCGACACCGGAATCAATTTCGATATAGGCCAGCGGCTTTGCGCGCTGGTCGCAGCCGCGGTTAGTCTGGGACAGGACGAACCTAACGTTCAGCGTGAGATCGCCATGACCCTTGATCCCCTTATATCGGCCGGTGCCATTACCCAATGTATAAGGCCCGGAACCAGTGATTGAATCCAGACAGCTACGTGGGTCCAAATGAGTCTTCGCGGTCACTTGACGGTGGTTGAGAATGAATGTCCCCCCAGGCAGTACGATCTTGTTAGTATATTGGCCATTAATTCCTGTCCCGCCTGCGGTAAACATTCCCTGGAAGATGACAGGAGCTCGGGTGTTGGTGATCGAGTTGGATATCACCACCCACCGTTCCAGGCTGGCACTCATCTGGTCAGCGGGCTTGTTCGCGGAGCTGCCCGAGGCCCGGGGGTGGCCACCCGACGCTGAGGAGCAGGCCGCAAGTACCACCGCGCCCAAAAGAACCGTCGTTACTTGCGCTGGTGCTAGCCGTGAGATACGCATTTCTCTCCCTCACCTTCTCGCGCGAGGCTTCCCGGCGAAGTTGTTTATTCCAGGCTGCCCGCTCGCCGTGTGCGGCGCCATCGCGATGTCGTGGCGCGTCAGCGGGCCGCCAATCATGGAACCTTGCTGTCAACGCCGTGGCCAGCCAGCCCGGCGGTGACCGCCTCGCTGAACTCACGGACTGCGGCGAAGGCCAGGTCAGGGCGATCACGGAAGACCGCGTGCCGAGCTTTCGGCAGCCGGATCAGGCGGGTCGTACCCGCGGGAAGCTGGCTCGCGAGTTCCGCGACCACACCGATCGGGCAGATGGGATCGTCCTCGCCAGCCAAGATCATCACTGGGCAGGTGACCTTGGGCAGCAGCGTCCAAGGGTCGAAATGCCGCGCCTCGTTCCGGAAATAGTAAAGGTTCACCTCGGTGGTGTGAATAGCCCGAGCCAACATCTGCCGCGAGGCCTCAGCATAGCCGGGCTTGGCGCTATATAGCGGGAGGCAAACCCGGTTAAATTCATCGGCGGACTGCTCGGTCAACGTGGTGAAGTCATGCCTGGCAACCTCGGCCGCCTCGTCGCCGCCGAGACGTCGAAATATCTCCAGGCTGGCAGCGTCATCGGCACGCCCGGCCGTGGTATTGGTTAGGATAATACCGCCGGGATGGTCGCTGAAAAGTGCGGCGTAGGCCATAGTGATGAAGCCACCGAAACTGCTGCCCAGCACGATAGGCTTGACCAGGCCAAGCGTGTCGCAGAGCCGCCGCAGGTCATCGGCCCAGACCCGGTAGTTCCAGAATTCAGTACTGCTGCGGTCGCTTCGCCCATGCCCGCGTTGGTCGTAGTAGATGACCTGCACGTGTTCCTCAAGAGGCGCCAATGTGCCCTTCAGAGTAGAGTGATCCACTCCCGGGCCACCATGAACGGCCACGAGACTCGGCCGCTCGACGGTCGTATCGCCTTGGAGCAGCACCGACGGGCCGGACACGTCAAACCAGAGCCGCACGTCGCCAAGATCAGCGAACAAGGAGATCACCTCCGTGATGTGATAGTTGTAACTGTCATCAACGGCTGGCTCCTTAGAGTATCTATAGAACAGGATCCTAATTTCCGCAAGGCTTGAATGCCCAGCGCGGCGCCTGCGTCCGACCTTGTAACAGACTCGCTGACGCCGCGTTCAGGAACGTTGTCCCCTGCCGTAACATCCGCGACCGCGCCGAGCCGGCTTTCATCGCCTGGATTAACAGCATCGTCTCGCATTTATTTGCCAGCCGGGCTTATGATCACTGACTCAAGGCGGCGCACCTGGCAGGTGAGGATGACTGGTCAGAACAGAGGCATTTGTCCGACGAGGAAGTCGCCGCACTGCTTGCATCGCACAAGCGACAGAAGATCCCCCCGCGCGCACTTATCCCTCACGCCGTGAGCCAAGAGGTGTCAAATGACCATCCCCACCGACTTCCATACCGCTCCCAGCCCTGAACGCGCCGGCTTCTTGGTCTTCGAGGACTTGGAGTCAGAGGTGCGACTGTACTGCCGGAAGTTCCCCGTGGTGTTCGAACGGGCCAAGGGCGCCGATCTGTATGCCGAGGACGGGCGCCGGTTCATCGACTTCTTCTGCGGTGCCGGCACGCTGAACTACGGGCACAACAACGACGTTATCAAGAGTCAGATCATAAACTACCTGGCTGCGGATGGCGTGATGCACGGCCTGGACATGTACACCACTGCCAAGCGCCGGTTCCTCACCCGGCTTGCTGACGTGGTGCTGAAGCCCCGCGGCTTGGACTACAAGGTGCAGTTCTGCGGGCCCACCGGGACGGATGCGGTGGAGGCCGCACTGAAGCTCGCCCGTAAGGTCACGGGGCGCAGCGGCATCATTGCGTTCACTGGTGCCTATCACGGTATGTCACGGGGTGCCCTCGCCGTCACCGGCAGCCGGCGAGCCCGGCAGGCCGGCGGGGTGAGCGGGCAGGATGTCACCTTTGTACCCTATGCGGACGGCCCATTCGGTGAGTTCGACTCAGTCTCCCTGATCGGACGGCTGCTGGCCGACCCGTCCTCCGGGGTCGCCCTGCCCGCTGCGGTGATCGTGGAACCGATGCAGATGGAGGGCGGTGTGTACGCGGCGCCGCCGGACTGGCTGCGACGGCTGCGAGCGGTGACAGAACAGTATGGGATACTGCTGATCTGCGATGAGATCCAGTGCGGGTGCGGGCGGACCGGCACATTCTTCTGTTTCGAACAGGCCGGCGTCATGCCAGACGTGGTAACTGTGTCCAAGTCCATCGGGGGGTATGGCCTGCCGTTGTCACTGGTGCTGTTCCGGCGGGAGCTGGATGCCTGGGAGGCAGGAGAGCATACAGGCACATTCCGGGGCAACCAGCTCGCGTTCATCGCCGCCGCCACGGCATGTGACCTGTGGACGCAACAGCAGTTCCAGGACGGTCTCGCCGCCGCCATCCGGAGGCTGGAAGGATTCGGGCAGGGCATCGCTGTTGAGTGCCCGGACGTGACTGTACGTGGCCGTGGGATGGCCTTGGGTATCGATCTTGGCGGACCCGAAGGCTCCGGCCGGGCCGAGCGTATCCAGCGGCACGCCTTCGACAACGGCGTGATCGTCGAACTATGCGGGCGGTACGACGAGGTGATCAAGGTCCTCCCGCCGCTCACCATTGACTTGACGCGGCTCGACGCAGGCCTTGTTGTGCTGCGCACCGCACTGCTGACGTACTGACCCACCACAAGCATCGAGGAGGGAATCCGACGCACGATGGGCCGCGCCGCCTGTGCCGGACCAAAACCTGTTCGTAGCTGCTGAGCTGCCGTTTCGTGCTGCTAGGCCCTTTGTGGTATTCGCTGATCAGACCGCCGTGGACCTGCTTGCGCTCGATCCGGGCGGTGCTATCAACGGCGCGGCGGGGCTGCCGCGGAGGTTCCTGGCAGAGGCTCTGGTGCGGGCAACGCGCTGCGGCGGAGGGGTACAGATGCAGCGCCGTGGCGGCCCGGGGCCGGCGGCCAGCTTGAACGTCCTGGCCGCCTTGGCCACCTTGCGGGGATCGAACCGCGGCGCCGCGATCGTCGCGTACTGCTCCAGCCCGGCCTGCTCCCGCAGCGGCCGGGCCGCCGGCCGGCTGACCACGCTCGGGTGCGCCAGCGTCCGCAACTACCGTGTGGGCGGCGGGGACTGGGTGGCCGCCGGCCTACCTGTCGGGTCCGCCGGATCCGAGGCGGCGGAGCAGTATGGCCAGCCGCCGGTCGTGGTCTTCGCGTGGGAGCCGGCCGCCGCGCATGAGCGTCACGAGCCCGTGCAGGCCGCTCCACAGCACCTCGGTGAGCGCGCCTTCGTCGTCATCTCCGGCGAAGGGCCGGACCACATGGCGCAACTCGTCGAAGCCGGCGTGGAGGGCGGGCGGCGCCTCGGGTGTGGCGAACGGCAGGCTGACGGCCTGGTTGAACATCACGTCGTAGAGGGCCGGCCGCCGCTCGGCGAACGCGGCGTAGGCCGCGGCGACGTCGGCGAGGGCCTGCTTCGGGTCGCTCGCTGACGTACGGGCGGCGCGCATCTCGGCGGCGAGATCGGCGAAGCCCTCGACCGCGACCGCCACCATGATCGCGTCTTTGCCTTTGAAGTGGCTGTAGAGCACCGGCTGGCTGTACTCGACGCGTTCGGCCAGCCGACGGGTCGTCACCGCCTCCCAGCCCTCGGCCTCGGCCAGTTCCCGGGCCGCCGTGATGATCAGTCGCTCGCGCTCGGCCCGCTCCCGCTCTCGGCGCTCCTGGATAGACATGGCAGCAATCCTAGCATCGATAGAATCTCTGCCGAGACTATGCTAGTGTCGATCTCGTTCCTAGCATTGCTAGATATTGGAGACTCCCATGCTCACGCCCACCGCGTACGGCCTGGCCATCGTGCTCGACGTTCTGGTCCTGTGGATGGCCGCGCGGTTCCTGCTGCAGCCGGTATCCGCGGCCGCCGGCTACGGTGTGCCGTCCCAGCCCAGCGCCTACCTGAGCATCAAGGGCCTGCGCGACTTCAGCTACGGCGTTCTCGGCCTGGTCCTGCTCGCCTTCGCAGGAGCGCACCCGGCCGGCTGGTTCATGCTCGTCGTGGCGCTGAACCCGCTGGGCGACACGCTGATCGTGCTGCGCAACGGCGGCACCAAGGCGGTCGCCTTCGGCGTCCATTTCGCCACCGCCGTAGTGGTCCTCATCAGCGCCGCCTTGCTGTTCGCCATCTGACCAGTGAGTCCCGGAGATGTTGCTGACCGTCCCGGCTTCACCGAGTCCGTCGTTGCCCGTCACGCAGCGGCGGAGGTGACCGGCCGGGCCCGGCCAGCCAGCCCGGCCGCAGGCGCGCTGCCCACCCAGCGCGTCACCTGAACAACGGCGCCCACGGCGCCAAGCCGCCACTAGAGAAGGAGTGTCATGCTCACCACGCTCGCTGTCATCACCGCAACCGTCGTCGGCGTCATGGTTGGCGTCGAGTTCGCCGTCGCGGTCTTCGTCAACCCGATCCTGCTGCGGCTGCCTGCCGGATCCTCGCTGGAGGCTCGCGCCGATGGCGGCCGGGTGCTCGGCCGCGTGATGCCGTTCTGGTACTTCGGGTCCCTGCTCCTCACGGCCTGGCTGGCCGCCGCTAAGTGGGGCGGGCTGGCCGGTGGGGCTCCAGCCGCGCTGGCCGGCCAGGAGCGGCCACCCGGCCTGATCGCCCACCTGGCCTGGCGCACCCAGACCGGGCTGCGCTACACCGACGTGTGGCAGGCCAAGGACGACTTCGA
>Ga0070730_10001874_pt1 | contig 19657 bp, 18 predicted proteins | sample Coa_R1_3_FD_66447 | JGI IMG/M metagenome (GOLD analysis project Ga0070730, IMG submission 66447) | Surface soil microbial communities from Centralia Pennsylvania, which are recovering from an underground coalmine fire - Coalmine... | ecosystem: Environmental > Terrestrial > Soil > Unclassified ... | reverse complement strand
CGCACGATCGCCCGGCCCATGGCCACCCGCTGGCGCTGGCCGCCGGACAGCTGGGCGGGCTTGCGGTTCAGCCATTCGGTCAGGCCCAGGATCTCGGCCGCGTTGTTCACCTTGGCCTGGATCTCATCCTTCCCGAGCTTGCGCAGCTTGAGCGCGAAGCCGATGTTCTCGGCGACGGTCATGTGCGGGTACAGCGCGTAGTTCTGGAAGACCATCGCGATGTCGCGTTCCTTCGGACTCTCGTCGTTGGCGACCTTCCCGCCGATGCGCAAGGTACCGCTGGTGATATCTTCCAGCCCGGCGACCATGCGCAGCGCGGTGGTCTTGCCGCAGCCGGAGGGGCCCACCAGCACCATGAACTCGCCTTCGCGCACGTCGAGGCTCAGGTCCTTGACCGCGTGAAAGCCGTTCTCGTAGACCTTGTTCACTTGCTCCAGGTCGACCGTGGCCATCCTGCCTCCTTACCGAGGTTTCTCATTGGGGATTCCGCAACGACGAAGCGTGCGGTCGTAGCTGTGACGGGCGGGCCGGGCTACGCAGGTGCGCGGAGTCGGAGATCCGTGTGGTCCGGCGAGCCAGGAACAACGCCGCCGCGGTGGCGATGGCCAACGCGGCGGCCAGGATTTCGATCACGGTCGCGGGGGACAAGCTGGCGGCGATGCCCGCTCCGATGCCGCTCGTCCGGCCCTGCATGTTGATCAGCCTCGGGGCGATGACCAGGCCCGCCAGGATGCCGCTGGTGACCCCGATCGCGGTGAGGATCGTCGTGTTGACCACGAGCGTCGCCGTCACCTGGCGCGGCGTGAGGCCCAGCGCCTTGAGCACGCCGACCTCATGCAGGTGGTCCCGCAGCCCCACCGCGGCCGCGGTCAGCAGGTTCGCCAGGGCCATGACCGCCAGCACGACGACCGCGACGGCGATCACCACCTTCACCACCCCGAGCCCGTCGGCCGGATTGGCCACCACCTGGACGTCGAGTTCGTCATGTGACGCATGGAGCAGCGTAGCCCGCGCGGCGGCGGGGGACACGCCCGGCTTCAGCACCAGGGCGTACATCAGCTGCGGACCGGCGCCGCCCGCGCCGCGCAGCGCGTCGAGCCCGAAGTCCAGGACGTCCCCGTTGTTGTCGGGCTCTATGGTCCGGCCCACGATATGCAGGATCACCGGGACCCCGTCGATCGTCGGCGAGATCCACGCGCCGACCCCGATGTGCATCTGGGTCAGGAAGCCCTGGCCTGCGACCGCCTCGTTCGCCGCGTTGAACATCTGCCCCTGGACCGCCTGGAAGGGGTAGGGGCGCGAGGAGAACCCCATGGCCCGGGCGATGAAGGTGCCGTTGTCGCCGGGCAGCAGGGTGTCGAACTCGGCGCCCGGGTAGTACGCGAGCACCTGGTCGTCGTGACTGATCAGGTTCAGGGTCTTCGCGGTGTCCAGGCCCCCGCCGGGGCTGACCGTGATGGCCGCCGCGAGCCCGATCCGACCCGGGTGCCTGGTGAACCCGTCGATGGTCGCCCAGCAGGTTAGCGCGATGGTGATCATCGCCAGGGGGATGGCCAGGCCTACGACGGTCACCGCGGCGGGCAGGCGCCGGGTGAGCGAGTCCCTGGCCCCGAGCACGAGCGCGGCAGGCAGGTGGACGAGCAGGCCGAGCCGGGCGATCAGGGACAGGTGGCCGCGGGGCGGGCTCGGCTGGACGGCGGCGACCGGGGAGACGAGGCCCGCCCGCCAGGCCGGGATGATCGTGGCGATCGCGACGGTGAGGACGGTGCCGACGCCGATCAGCGCCGCCCACGAGCCGGACAGCGGAGCCAGGCCCACCGGCGTGCCGTCGGGCGGCCGCACGAACACCGACGAGGTCATGAACCGGGCCGCCACCAGGCCGAGTCCGGCCCCGGCCGCGCCCAGCACGGTCTGCTCGGCGAGCAGCATCCCCACCACCTGGCCGGGCGTGAAGCCGAGCGCCTTCAGCATCGCGATGTCCTGGCGTTGCATGAGCACGCGGCCCGCCGTGACGTTAGCGATGGCGCACGGGGCGGCCACCAGGGCGATGACCCCGAACAGCGCGAGCAGCAGGCCAAGCAGCCGGTCGTTGCTGGCCATCGAGTCCTGCACCTGCTGCCAGGTGGAGTAGCGCAGGACCGCCGAATTCTCGGCGGGGCCGTTGTAGAAGTTCCAGATGGCCTGGACGACCTGGCCGGTGGCGACGGCCGAGGCGTCGTACAGCCGGAGGCCTACGATCTCCTGGGTCTCGCTCTGGTGCGGCTCGACCCGGGCCAGCAGCCCGTGCTGCACCCAGATCAGGCCCGGTGTCCATTGCGGGTAGAAGCCCTGGTCGGCCGTGTCAGCGATACCGATGACCTGCATCGTGACCGAGGTGCCGTCGATGCCGTCGACGCGGATCCTGGCCCCCACGCCCACGTGGACGGCCGCGGCGAACGAGGCCTCGACGACGGCGCCGTCTTGCTCCGAGGACCGCAGCCAGGTGCCCGCGACGATCAGCGGCGTGGACATTGTGGGCGGCGCGGGCGTCATCCCGCGCAGTTCGACGGGCGACTGTACCGGGCCCTGCTCAAGCGTCGCCGACGCCGCCTGATAGGGCTGGCCGGCCTGCCGAACCCCTGGCACGTTGCTCAGCGAGTTCGTGTCGGTCCCGTTCTGGAAGTAGATCAGCGCGTCCGCCCCGTGGGTCCTCGCGAACAGCTGCTGCCAGGGATTGGTGGCCCCCTGCAGCAGCATGGTGGCCAGGACGAGCGCGGCCACCACCCCGGCCACCACGCCGATCGTGAGCAGGGCCTGGCTGCGGCAGGCGCGCAGATCCGCGCGCGCCCACCTCAGCGTCCCTCGCATCGGGCCTCAGCCTCTCAGCTCCAGGACGTCGCGGACCCCGTTCATGCCGCGTGGGATGGGGACGATGGCCGCGTCGTCGGCGATCATCCCGTCGAACAGGTTGATCACCCGGTCAGCCAGGCTCGCCACGCGAGCGTCGTGCGTGACCATCAGGATCGCCTGGCCGCCTGCGTGCACGCGGCGGAGCAGCCTGAGCACGTCCCTGGTATTGGAGCTGTCCAGGTTGCCGGTCGGCTCGTCGGCCAGCAGCAGGCTCGGCTCGTTGGCGAGCGCCCGCGCCAGCGCGACGCGCTGCTGCTCCCCGCCGGACAAGCGGGCCGGGGCGGCACCCGCCTTGTCCGCGATGCCCAGCTCGGCCAGCAGCTCTTCCCTGCGCGTCCTGGCCTGCCGTGGGCTCGCACCCGCGAGCAACGCGGGCAGCTCGACGTTGTCCGCGACGGTCATGTTGGACAGCAGGTTGAAGAACTGGAAGACGAACCCGATGTGCCGGCGGCGCAGGAGCGCCCAGCCGGCCGTCGACAAGCCGTCGACGCGCTGCCCCCGGAGCCAGATCTCGCCGGTCGTGGCCGGCGACAGCCCGCCCAGGACGTGCAGCAGCGTGGACTTCCCCGAGCCGGACGGGCCCATGATCGCCACGAATTCGCCGATGGCGAGTTCGAGATCGACCCCCCGCACAGCCTCCACCTCGACCCCGTCGGCGCGGTACACCTTGACCAGCTTGCGGGCTCCCAGTAGGCACGGGTCAGGGGGGTATGGGGGGGCGGAGAGCCCCCCCATGAGCGGGGGGTTCCGGGGGGTCGTCCCCCCGGGCCGGTGCTGCCTCACACGAGTTCCTCCTGGCATCTTTCCAGCCAGTCGAGGTCCGCCTGCAGGTGCAGCACGGCACCCTCGATCAGCAGCCGGGCCGGGGCGTCCGCGCGGTCAGCATCGGCCTGGAGATCGGTGAGCTTGCGCATGAGGCCCAGGTAGTGCCTGCGCTGGGCGTTCATGAGCGCAATCCGGTCCGCCAGCCCCGCCATGGGGGCGAGGATCAGCTTGATGAAGAACTCGTCGCGGATGCGAGGCCCGTCACTTGGCTCTTCGACCCACGCGCGCAAGGCCTCGCGGCCGGCGGGCGTGAGCTCGTACACGCGCTTGTTGGGCCGGGTGGTCTGCTCCACGTCCTGGCTGCAGACCAGGCCATCCTGCTCGAGGCGTTTCAGCGTGACGTAGATCTGCCCGATGTTCGGAGACGGGTACGCCTGGCCGAAGGTCTGTTCCAGAGCCAGCTTCAGCTCGTAGCCATGGGCCGGCTCTTTGGCGAGAAGCGCCAGCAAGGGCTGCCGCACGATCCCGTCACCTCCATCGGGCCAGGAACCGGCCCGCGCTCAGATTACGCTGTGCATAACAACTATGTAAGGCCCGGCGGACGGGACACGTCCCGCCGGGCTCCGGCCGAGGACTCCTCCCGCCGGGCGCCGGCAAACATGCCCGACTCGTTACGTGATCCGGTTGACATATACATAACACACGTGCATAACATGCATCTACTAATGTATCGGACGTTGGTGGATGGTGACCAGCATGCGACGTGCGATGGTTCGTGTGGTAGCCATCGCCGCTGGCCTCCCACTCCTCCTGACCGCGGGGACCGCGGGGTGCACAGCAGGTGCAGGCTCGCCGGCCGCGTCGGCCCCCTCCACGAACGGCATCGGCCCCATCACCTTCGCCATCGGGCAGGATGGCTCGGGCTGGCTGACGCCCGTGATCGCCCGGTGGAACAAGAAATACCCCACCCAGCAGGTCACCCTGCTCCTGCTGCCCCAGGCCGCCAACGACCAGCTGGCCCAGTTGGTCGCCAACCTGCAGGCCAAGAGCGACGAATACGACGTCATCGACATGGACGTCATCTGGACCGCGGAGTTCGCCTCGAACGGCTGGATCATCCCGCTGCCGCCGGCCCAGTTCCCCGAGCTGAGGCATTTCCTTAAGCCGGCCGTCGACACCGCGATCTACCAGGGCCGCCTGTACGCCGTGCCCGACTACAGCAACGCGGATCTCCTGTACTACCGGAAGGACATCCTGGCCAAGGCGGGCAGGAAGCCCCCGACGACCTGGGCCCAGCTCGCCGAGCTGGCCAGGACCGTGGCGCCGAAGTACGGGCTGTACGGGTACGCCGGCACGTTCGCCCCGTACGAAGGGCTCACCGTCGACTTCGCCGCGGCCGTCCAGTCGGCCGGAGGGTCGATCCTCTCCGCCGACGGCTCCAAGGTCACCGTGAACTCACCGGCCGCGCTCAAAGGGCTCGAGTTCCTGGTGACCGGGGTCCAGCAGGGCTGGATCCCGAAGGCCGCCCTCTCCTACGAGGAGGAGTCGGCCCAGGCCGCGTTCGAGGCGGGCAAGTTCCTGTTCCTCGACAACTGGCCCGACGTCTACGCCGCCTTGTCCGTACCGGGCCCGGGCAACAACGTGTTCGGGAAGTTCGGCGTCGAGGAACTGCCGGGTCCGGCTGGCACGGGTTCCAGCGCGCTCGGCGGCGCCAACCTCGCGATCAGCGCCTACTCCCAGCACCAGCGGACGGCGCTGAACTTCATCAAGTACATGACCGACCTCGCCAACGAGAAGGAGATGTTCGAGCAGGGATCGTTCCCCCCGGTCTGGACCCAGCTGTACACGGACCAGAGCCTGGTCCGCACCTACGGCTACCTGCCCGTGCTGGAGCAAGCCATCAACTCGGCCCAGCCCCGCCCGGCGATCACCAACTACGACCAGGCCAGCCTGGCCATCTCCAGCGAGGTGTACCAGGCCCTGACCCAGCAGAAGCAACCACAAGAGGCCCTTGCGGACATGGCTGGGCAGCTGACCCAGATCATCGGCGGCGCCTGAACCGACCCGGGCTGGCCGTACGGGGGTCGGCCAGCCCTCCGGATGACCGGCTCGGCCGCTCATGATTACCGAGAGTACCTATTTCGTCACGTATCAGAACTCCCACAAGGTGCCCGAGACCAGGAAGGAGTCCCTCGATGGGATCCACTAAGAGAGTCAGCAAGGGCAGATCCGTGCGCTGGCGGGCCGGGGCCATCGCGGTGGCCGCGAGCCTGGCGGCGCTAACCGCCGCGTGCAGCAGCTCGAGCTCGAGCAGCAGCTCGGTTCCCGCCAACAGCAGTCAGACGATCACCTTCGCCGAGTCCGGGCTCGGCTCCGAGGGTATGCAGACCCAGAAGGCGATCACGGCCTTCGAGGCCGCCAACCCGAACATCAAGGTGAACATCCAGGTCCTGTCGTCGGACTCGACGACGTACCTGTCCCAGCTCGAGCACGACTTCATCGCGGGCTCGTCGACGCCGGACGTGTTCGAGTCCGACGTAACCTACCCGGCGAAGTTCGCCCAGGCCGGCTGGGTGCTAAGCCTGAGCTCGCTCAACCCGAACATGGCCCAGTTCTTCCCGCACGAGGTCGCGGCCGGCACCTACAACGGGACGCCCTACGCGGTCCCGTGGTTCGACAACCCCGAGGGCCTGTTCTACCGGACCGACCTGATCAAGACCCCGCCGACCAGCCCGGCGCAGGTGGTGAGCGACGCGCAGGCGGCGATGAAAGCCGACAAGTCGCTCAAGGAGGGGATCGCGTTCGAGGCGAACAAGTACGAGGGCGCCATCACCGCGTTCCTCACCGTCGACTCGGCGTTCGGCGGCACGCTTGACCCGCAGAACCTGAACACGCCGGGCAACGTCGCGGCGCTGAACTGGCTGCACTCGGCCATCTACCAGACCCACATCGCCCCTACCGCGGTGACCGGCTGGGAAGAGGGCCAGGTCGAGCAGGAGTTCGTGTCCGGTTTCACGCCGTTCGCGATCAACTATCCGTTCGTGGAGTCGCTGGCGACCTCGGCGCCGGTGAAGGGCAACGTCGGTTACATCCCGTTCCCGGCCGGCCCCGGCGGCACGCCTGGCTCCGCGCTCGGCGGCGAGATGCTGGCCATCAACGCCAAGACCGCGCACGCGGCCGCGGCGTGGAAGCTGATCGAGTACCTGACCAGCGCCCCGGTGGAGATCGCCCGGGCCATCGCGACCGGCGACCCGCCCTCACTGCCCAGCGCCTACACCGCGCAGCTGCTGTCGGCGGCGCCGTACTTCGCCGCGGTCAAGACGCTGAACACCTACTCGGCGCCCCGCCCGGTGACGCCGAACTACCTGACCGTCTCCGCGGACATCCAGACCATCTTCTCGTCGGTGTTCGCGAACGCCGCTTCTAACGCGGCGGCCTCGGCCCTGGCCTCGGGCGCCGCGACCGTCAAGACGGCCGCGAATGCGTCCGCTGGTTAGCGCCGGAGGCGACTGAGCCGATGGCTACCGAAGTTGAGAAGGTAGCGGAAGGGCGGCCCGCGCGCGCGGGCCGCCCCCGCCCGCTGGGGCACGCGCGGGAACGAGCGGACCGCCGGCTGGGGTACGGGCTGGTCACGCCGGTCGTCGTGCTGCTGCTCGCGATCACCGCGTACCCGCTGCTCTATAACCTGTGGAACGCGTTCCACTTTGACAACCTGTCCTTCGGCAACCTGCCGCACAAGTGGGTCGGGTTCTCGAACTTCAGTGCGCTGTTTCACAAGTCGTCGGGCTGGGTGCCCGCGCTGGAACGGACGCTGGTGTTCACCGTGGTGACGATCGTGTTCGACATCGTCGTGGCGCTGGCCATGGCGCTGATGCTGAACCGCAAGTTCCGCGGGCGCGGCTTCCTGCGCGCCGCGGTGCTGGTCCCGTGGGCGGTGCCGACGGTGGTCTCCGCGACGCTGTGGAAGACGATGTTCGACCCGCGGGCCGGCTTCGTCGACTACTTCCTGGGCGCCATCCACCCCGCCTGGGCCAGCCTTTCCTGGCTGGGGGCCAGCGTCTGGCGGTCCTGGATAGCGATCTTCATCGCCGACTCGTGGAAGAACATCCCGTTTGTCGCGATCATCCTGCTGGCCGGGCTTCAAGTTATCCCGAACGAGGTTTACGAGGCGGCCAAGATGGACGGGGCCACCTGGTGGCAGTCGTTCCGCCGGATCACGCTCCCGATGCTCAAGCCCGTCATATCGGTGGCGCTGATCTTCCGCACGCTGCAGGCGCTGCTGGTCTTCGACGTCATCTACATCATGACGACCGGCGGCCCGGGCAGCTCCACCGAGACGCTGTCGTTCCTGAACTACCAGACGTTCATCGTCAATACCGACTTCGGCTCGGGCGGCGCGATGTCCATCTTGCTGGTCATCCTCGCCCTGCTCGTGTCCGCCGTCTACGTCCGGGTGTTCCGGGCGGAGGCAACAACATAAGGAGGTGACCGCATGACCGCCGCCGTCGCGGAGGCGGGCGCCGCGCCCGCCGTACTGAAGTACCGCCGCCGGGTCACCCCCGGGAAGATCATCAGGGAAACGCTGTTCTACATCGCGGTCATCATCGTGGTGCTGATCGCGCTGTTCCCGTTCTACTGGATCCTGCGCACCTCGCTGGAGTCCAACAGCCAGGTCGCGGCCGGGGTGGGCGGCAAGAACGGCATCATCCCCTCGCACCTGTCCGGTCAGGCGTTCGTGAACGTGTTCAGCCAGCAGCATTTCCTGACCCCGCTGGTGAACAGCATCATCGTCTCGCTGGCCACCACCGTGGTCACGATCATCGTCGCGTCCTGCGCCGGCTACGCGCTGGCCCGGCTGAACATCCGCGGGGCCGGCGCGGTCCTCGCGTTCATCCTGCTGGCCGGGTTCTTCCCCGTGCTGGCCATGATCGGGCCGCTGTTCCTGATGCTGCGCTACATCGGCGCGCTGGACACCATCTACCCGCTGATCATCGTCTACCTGGTCTATACCCTGCCCATCACCACCTGGCTGCTGAAGAACTTCTTCGAGCAGATACCCAAGGATCTCGAGGACGCCGCGCTCACCGACGGCGCCACCCGGCTGCAGACCCTGCGCAAGGTGGTCATTCCCGTCGCCGTTCCCGGCGTGTTCACCGCCGCGATCCTGTCCTTCATCCTGGCCTGGAACGACTTCGCGTTCGCGGTCTCGTTCCTGTCCACCCAGTCTCACTTCACCGCCCCCCTGGCCATCACCACGTTCGGCCAGAGCGGGTACCAGACCTTCTACAACCTGATCGACTCGGCGGTGGTCATCGTCTCGATTCCCATCGCCCTGCTCGTCCTGTTCGCCCAGCGCCGCATCGTCTCCGGCCTGACCGCGGGCTCGTTCCGCTGACCGGCCGGGCGGGGCCTGCGACCGTGCTGGATAAGGACGTGCCCGGCGAGCTAGCCGGGATCGCGCGCGACTACCCGGCGTGGCACGTGTGGCGGTCGCAGGCCGGGCGCTGGTGGGCGACCAGGCTCGGGCACATCCGGCCGCCCGACGGCCGGGACGCGGGCTACGCCATGACCCTGGACGCCGATACCGCCGGTGAACTCCGCGCGGCCCTGGCCGCCCAGGACCATCCGGTCACCTACTAAGGAGCGCGGCGGGGACTTCCCGCCGCGCTGGCCGAAGGCCGACTACCCGGCGCGCTTGATTTAGCCTGCCGCTGAGCCGACACTGGACGGGTGAGCCCGGTTGTCGGCTACCTGTTGCTGTTTGCGCTGCCCACGGCCGCGGGATTCGCGCTCATCGGCGTGTGGCGAGCGGGGCATTGGCTGGCCGAGGTCCATCGCCAGGCCCGCTTCCAGGCCTGCCCCCCCGAGTCGCTCGAGCGCCTCGAGGCCGACCTGCGACGCCTGCGCCTGGAGCTCGAGGACACCGAAACCCGGTCCGGCCTGACCGCCAAGCATCACCGGGTGCAAGCGCTGCGCGGCGCGTACGTCGACGCGCTGTCGGCGGCGTGCCGACGGCTGGATATCACTCCGCCTGTGGGCGGTGACCGCGCCCGGCAGGCCGAGATCTACCGAGTGGAAGCGGCGCTGCGGCAGCGCGGTCTTGATGTACGCCCGGACGTGCGGGAAACGTCCGCGCACTGACGGGAGCTCGCCGGCCAGGCGCCGCCGAGCCCGCCCCGTCCTACGATCGAGGTGTGGTTCGAGTGCTCGCGGTATCCGACGAGGTCGATGACGCTCTTCTGGCTGACGCGACCGCGGTGCGCAGCGCCCAGCTGATCCTGGCCTGCGGTGACCTGCCGTTCGATTACCTCGGCTCGCTGATGAACGTGCTGGACGTTCCGCTGGTGTTCGTACCGGGTAATCATGACCCTGATGTGGCCGGGTACCGCTCGTCCCGGGCCGGGCTGGTCCTGCGGGCCGGCCTGCCCGCCCGGCCGCCCTGGCCGGACGGCGCGGTCAACGCCGACGGCGCGATCGTCGACGTGGCCGGCCTGCGCCTGGCCGGGCTCGGCGGGTGCCTGCGCTACCGCGACGGGCCGAACCAGTACACCGACCGGCAGCAGGCCCGGCGGGCCCGGGCCCTGCGAATCCGGGCCGGCTGGCACCGCCGGCGGGATGGACGCGGGGTCGACGTGCTGCTCACCCACGCACCGCCGCGCGGCGTCGGCGACGGCGCCGACCGGCCGCACCGCGGGTTCACGGCGCTGCCAGGCCTGGTCGCCGCGCTCCAGCCCGTGGCCCTGCTGCACGGTCACGTACGCCCCTCCGGCGTCCCCGTCACCCGGGGCCGGCTGGGACGCACCGCGGTGTGCAACGTCACTGGATGGCACCTGTTCGAGATCGAGCCGGGCGCTAACCTGGCCGAGCTGCTCCCGGGTCATCGCGATGCCTGGTGACACCGGCTTCCCGCGCGCCGACGTCGAGAACGACTTCATGCGGGCCCGGCGCCGGCAGACGCTGGCCCGGCTCGCTCGGTGGTTGCGGCACGGGCCGGACGACGTCAACCTCATCTTGCCGTTCGACGAGGTGGTCGCCGCCCTGGGCATGCGGGGCGAGCGGCGGCTGGGCCTGCAGACCATCCGGCTGGATACGATCGTCGGCACCGTCGACTCCGGCCGCGACTTCGACCGCCGGTTCCGGCCGACCAGCGGGAGGGTCAGGGAGCGTTGGGAGCGGCTGGCCCTGGCTCAGCGGCGCGGCGAGCCGATCCCGCCCATCGACGTCTTCCGCATCGGTGACCTGCACTTCGTGCAGGACGGCCACCACCGGGTCTCGATCGCGATGGCGACCGGCGCCACCACGATCGACGCGTACGTCACCGAGGTTCTCACCATGGTGCCCGCCGCGGGCATCCGCCGTCGCGCCGATCTGCTGGTCAAGGACTACGAACGGCTGTTCCGCGCCCGGGTCCCGCTACCCGAGCAGGCTTACGCCAAGATCACCTGCACCGATCCGTGGTCATATGCCGAGCTCGGCGAAGCCGTCGAGGCCTGGGGGTACCGGTTCATGCAGGACAACCGCCGGTTCATGGACCGTGGCGAGATCGCTAGCCGGTGGTACGCCGACGAATACCAGCCCGTGGTGCGGATGCTCAAGGCCGCCGACTTGATCGGCTCCCGCACCGAGGCCGAGGCCTACATGCGCGTCGCCGCCGAACGGTACCGCCTGATCCGAACCCACGAATGGAACGACGAGATCATCGAACGGCTGCGGCGAACGGTCAGGTAACCTCACCGCTCGCGTCACCGGTGACGGCCCGGCCCGCGCCGGCGTCATCGTCTCCCGCCCCGCCCGCCTCGGCGGCGACCGGCTGGGCGGCCGCTGGCGCGCCGGTGACGGCACCGCCACCGTCATCAACGGCCAGCGAAAGGTTGCGGCCGGTGGCCGGGTCGAAAACGTGCATCGCCCGGGCGTCCACCCAGAGCTCGGCAGTTTCCCCCTCGCGGGTCTGGGTGGCCGCGTCGAGCCTGGCCACGATCGTGTCGCCGCTGCCGCCGGTGTCCGCGCGCCCCGAGTCCCTGGCCAGTTCCTCGAGCTCGGCGACGTTCACCCCCGGCTCGCGCCCGTGCGTGAAGTAAACGAACACGTCGGAGCCCAGCGACTCCAGGACATCGATGGTCGTGCGGAACGTGATCCCATTCGGGCGGTTGTCGGCCGAGACCAGGGCCGCATCCTCGAAGTTCTCCGGACGCAGGCCCACGATGACGTCGCGGCCGGTCCCGGAGCGTTCCACCTCCTGGCGCAGCCGGTCGCTGAGCCGGAAGTCCCCGAGGCTGGTGCGCAGCATGCCGTCGTCGAGCGTGCCGGACAGGAAGTTCATGGCGGGCGACCCGATGAATCCGGCCACGAACAAGTTGACGGGCCGTTCGTAGAGTTCCTTCGGGGAACCTGCCTGCTGCAGCACGCCGGTGCGCATGACCGCGACCCGGTCGCCGAGCGTCATGGCCTCCGTCTGGTCGTGCGTGACGTAGACGGTCGTGGTGCCGAGGCGCCGCTGGATCCGTGACACCTCGGTGCGCATCTGCACGCGCAGCTTCGCGTCCAGGTTGGACAGCGGTTCGTCCATCAGGAACACCGCCGGGTTGCGCACGATCGCCCGGCCCATCGCGACCCGCTGCCGCTGCCCGCCGGACAGGTTGGCCGGCCTGCGGTCCAGGTGCTGGGTGAGATCCAGGATCCTGGCCGCCTCTTCGACCTTCTCGTTGATGACGTTCTGCGGCGTCTTGGCCAGCTTCAGCGCGAAGCCCATGTTCTGCCGGACGGTCATGTGCGGGTACAGGGCGTAGCTCTGGAAGACCATGGCGATGTCGCGGTCCTTGGGCGTCTTGTTGTTCACCACCTGGCCGCCGATGCGCAGCTCGCCCGAGGTGATGTCCTCCAGGCCGGCGATCATGTTCAGCGTCGTCGACTTCCCGCAGCCTGACGGGCCGACCAGGATGACGAACTCGCCGTCGGCGATGTCCAGGTTGAAGTCGTTGACCGCGAGCGATCCATCGGGGAAACGCTTGGTGATGTGGTCAAGCACGATTTCGGCCACTTGTCTCTCCTAAACTCCGCTAGCCCTTGACCGCGCCGGACGTCAGCCCGGCGACGATCCGGCGCTGGAAGAACAGTACGAAGATGATGATCGGGATGGTGATGACCACCGCGGCGGCCGCGATCGGGCCCGTCGGAACGGTGAATACCGAGCCGCCGCTGAAGTACTGCATCGCGGCCGGTGCCGTCCGCGACGCGATCGTCGAGGTGAACGAGATCGCGAGCAGGAAGTCGTTCCAGCAGGCCAGGAAGACCAGGATCGCGGTGGTGACCATTCCCGGTGCGGCCAGCGGGGCGATGACCCTGATGAAGGCCTGGAAGGGCGTGGCGCCATCGACCTTGGCGGCCTTCTCGAGCTCCCAGGGGATCTCACGGAAGAACGCGGACAGGGTGTAGATGCCGAGCGGCAGGCCGAAGGCCACGTAGGGGATGATCAGCCCCGGCCAGGTGTTGAACAGGCCCAGCGCGCGCTCGATGGTGAACAGCGGGGTCACCAGCGCGATGAGCGGGAACATGGCGATCAGCAGCGCCATCCCGATCAGCACGCTCTTGCCAGGGAACCGCAGCCGCGCGACCGCGTAGGCCGCCATCGAGGCGAGGACCACGGAGATGAGCGTGGAGATGAGGCCGATACCGATCGAGTTGAGCAGCGGCCGGAGGAACTGTGACGAGGTCAGGATCCCGCCGTAGTTCCCCCCGGTCCACGCCGCGGGCCACAAGGAGGGATCGAGGACAGCCGCGGGCGTCTTGAAGGACAGCGAGACCAGCCAGAGCACGGGGATCAGCGCCAGCACGACAACGACGAGGTTCGCCGTCGCCCAGCCGGCCGCCTGGCGCGGGGTATAGGTAGCCATCGGCGGGTTACCTCCTTCCGATGTCCGAGCCGGGGGCCGCGGTGCCGAAGCCCAAGATGAAGATGACCGCGATGATCGCGACGCAGATGAAGATCAGGATCGAGATCGTCGACCCGATGCCCAGGTTCAGCGCGTTGAACAGGTTGTCGTAGCCGAGGATCGAGACCGATCCGGTGCCGTGGCTGCCCTGGGTCAGGATGAAGATGTTGTCGAAGATCCGGAACGAGTCCAGCGTGCGGAACAGCAGAGCGACCAGGATCGCCGGTTTCATCAGCGGCAGCATGATCTTGGTGAAGCGCTGCCAGGCCGTGGCACCGTCCACCTTCGCGGCCTTCAGCAGGTCCTCAGGCACCAGCGACAGCCCGGCCAGCAGCAGCAGCCCCATGAACGGCGTGGTCTTCCAGATCTCCGCGACGATGATGACGATGATCGCCTCGACCTGGCTGGTCAGCGGAGCGCTGTTGTTGAACGCCGCGGACAGGTAGCCCTGGCTTGGCGTCCACGCGTACTGCCAGCTGTAGGCGGCGGCCACCGTCACGATCCCGTACGGGATGAGCGAGACGGTCCGGACCAGACCACGGGTGAATATCGTCCGGTGCAGGACGAAGGCCAGCAGCATGCCGAGCACCAGCGTGATCGCCACCGAGAAGACGGTGATGATCACCGTGACCTCGAGGGCCTGCCACCAGTACGACGAGCTGAGCACCGCGCCGTAGTTGGCGAACCCGATGAACTTGGTGTCCTGCGGCTGGGCCAGGTTGTAGCGCTCCAGCGACAGGTAGATCGCGTACACGATCGGGTAGGCCGTAACCGCGAGCATCACGATGACCGCCGGCGCGATCAGCATGAAGCCCAGCCTGCGCTCGGCCCGCGCGCCCTCCGACAGCTCGGCCTTGCGTCCCGGCGGCGCCTCGGTCGGCGCACCGGTGGTGACCGCCTGAGTGTTGGTACTCACCGGCCCCCTCCTTTCCTCGCGGCCGGGCCGCCGCCCGCCGGTCGGCGGCTCACGGGACCAGGCCCTTCGCTTGCAGGGCGTTGTTGAGCTGGCCGACCATCGAATTCACCGTGCCCGCCGGACTGATGCCGGACGGCGGCGAGATCAGGTGTGAGATGTCGATGGAAACGACCTGATAGACGGGCGTCTTCGGCCGGACGCTCGCGTTCTCGAGCGCCTGCAGGATGTCGGCGTGGAACGGGTAGTTGGCGAACAGCGCCGGGTTGTTGTACAGGCTGGCGATCGTGGGCGGGACACCGCCGACATTCGCGCCGATGAGCTGGTTCTGCGCGTCCCGCAGGCAGAGCGCGGCCTGGAAGGCGAGGTCCTTGTGCTGCGAGTACGCGCTCACGGCGAGATCGATGCCGCCGATTGTCACCTTGGCCGGCACGCCGGGGGTGACCTCCGGGTAGAGCGCCCACTTGAAGGATTTGAAGAGCGTCGGGTTGTCGGCCTTCATGGCCGGATACACGAACGGGTAATTCAGTTCGAAGGCCGCGGTACCCGCCTCCATCGCGAGCCGGTTCTGGTTCTCCATCTGCACCGACAGGCTCGGGTCCGCCGCGACGGAGGTAGCGAGCTTCTTCATGATCGACAGCGCCGTGACGGCCGGCTGGCCCAGCGTCACCTGCGTGGCGTCGGGATTCAGGACGGTACCGCCCGCGCTGGACACCATCGTGTTGAACCAGACGGTGCCACCCTCGTACTGAGCGCCCTGGATCTCGATGTAGTGCGGCTTGCCCTGGCTGGCCAGCTGCTGCGCATCCGCGATCATCTGGGCCCAGGTGGTCGGGGGGGTGGGGACCAGGTCGGACCGGTACCACAGCAGCTGGGTGTTGGTGTTGTCGGGGACCGCGACGAGCTGGCCCTTCCACATCGCGGTCTGGAGCGCGGGTCCCAGGGTCCCGGCCTCGGCCTGCGCCAGGTACTGGCCGGTCCACGGCACGATCCAGTTGGCCTGCGCGAACTCAGCCTCCCAGGTCACGTCGAGACCCAGGATGTCCAGCGAGTTGTCGTGCGCGGCCAGCCTGCGGACCAGCTGCTGCCGCTGGCCGTCCGCGCCCTGGGGCAGCTCCTGGTAGGAGATCGTGTACTTGCCGCCGCTCTGCTTGTCGCAGTTGTTTATGGCCATCTGGGTCGCGCCAGAGGTATCCGGATACAGGTAGTAGTTCAGCGTCACCGGCCCGGTACCTGCACCGGCCGAGCTGCAGGCGGTCAGCCCCGTCCCGGCCAGGACCACGCCGGCCAGGCCCGCGGCGATCCGCCTGCGCGAACCTCGCCTCGGACCCCGCGGGTTAGCGCGACGGATGGCAGTGCTCGCTCTCTCGCTGTTGCCAGTCATCAACCCTCCCGTCAACGGAGTTTTCCGGCCATCGCCGGCTGGGCTAGCGGGGACAGCCGTAGTACCACGACCATCACGACGTCAGCGGGGTGCGCGCGGGTAGGCGCGGCCAGGCAGTGTTTCCGCTGCTGCGGGGTGTCGACGTTGTATAGCACGGTGTCGTAGCCCTACTCGTCGAATATCGCCAGTGCACACGCGAATCAGACGATCATCGTCGCTCCAGGGAGCCCTACCGTCAATAGCCGATCCCGAGAGACGCCAGCGCGGCGGTATTTCCCGCCGCGCTGGCCGGAAGCCGACTACTCGGCGCACCGGGTTGCGAGTACCTTTCCTGTATGACGACGATGAGCGCGCCGTACAGTGCTAGCCCGGGGGGACGACCCCCCCAGATCCCCCCGTTCGGGCGCATGATCACGGCCATGGTGACCCCGATGACCGCCGACGGGGCGGTGGACTTCGACGGGGCGGCGCGCCTCGCCGACTACCTGGTCACCGATATGCGCAACGACGGGCTGGTGATCAACGGCACCACAGGCGAGGCACCGACCACCACCGACGAGGAGAAGGACCGCCTGCTGCGGGTGGTGCTGGAGGCGGTCGGCACGCGCGCCAAGGTGGTCGCCGGGGTCGGCACCAACATCACCGCCCACACCGTCGAACTCGCCCGTTCCGCCGAACGAGCCGGAGTGCACGGCCTGCTCGTGGTTACCCCGTACTACAACAAGCCCCCGCAGCCCGCGCTCGAGGCGCATTTCAGCGCGGTCGCGGACGCCACCGGCCTGCCGATGCTGATCTACGACATCCCCGGCCGGACCGGCGCGGCGGTGGCCACGGACACCCTGGTCCGGCTGGCCGCCCACCCCAGGATCGTCGGCGTCAAGGACGCCAAGGACGACCCGGCCGCCACCTCGCACGTCCTGGCCAGGACGGACCTGGTCTACTACTGCGGCACGGACATGCTGAACCTGCCCTGGCTCTCCCTCGGTGCCGTCGGGTTCATCAGCGTCGTAGGCCACGTCACGGGGGACCGGCTGCACGAGATGATCGACGCGTTCGGCGCCGGCGACGTCGAGACGGCCCGGCGGATCCACTACGAGCTCATCCCGGTGTACACCGGGCTGTTCCGCAACCAGGGGGCGGTCATGACCAAGGCCGCCCTCGACCTGCTCGGCCAGCCCGGCGGCGCCGTACGAGGCCCGCTGCTCGCCGCCACCGAGGCCGAACGCCACCAGCTGGCGCTGGACCTGGTGGCCGGCGGGGTGAAGCTGCCGGGAACGCCCGCGTGAGCTACCCCCACCCGGATCTCCCCGAGCCTCCCGCGCTCCCGTCCCAGGGCCTGCGCATCGTCGCGCTCGGCGGGCTCGGCGAGATCGGCCGGAACATGACGGTCTTCGAGTACCGCAGGCGCCTGCTCATCGTGGACTGCGGGGTCCTGTTCCCCGATCCCGACCAGCCCGGCGTGGACCTGATCCTGCCCGACTTCGGCTATCTGAGCGGCAGACTCGACCAGGTCGAGGCGGTGGTGCTCACCCACGCGCACGAGGACCACATCGGCGCGGTCCCGTACCTGCTCAGGGAGCGCGAGGACCTCCCGCTCGTGGGCTCCAAGCTGACCCTGGCCCTAGTACGCAGCAAGCTGACCGAACACCGGATAGATCCGGTCACGGTCGAGGTGGCGGAGGGGGAGCACCACCCGTTCGGGCCGTTCGACTGCGAGTTCTTCGCCGTCAACCACTCGATCCCCGACGCGCTCGCCGTCGCCATCCGCACCCCGGCGGGCCTCGTGCTGCACACGGGCGACTTCAAGATGGACCAGCTTCCGCTGGACGGCAGGCTCACCGACCTGGCCGGCTTCGCCCGGCTCGGCACCGAGGGCGTCGACCTGCTGATGGCCGACTCGACCAACGCCGAAGTCCCCGGCATCGTGACCCCCGAGCGCGACATCGCACCGGTGCTCGACGAGATCTTCGCCAGCACCAGGCAGCGCATCATCGTCGCCTGCTTCGCCTCGCACGTGCACCGGGTCCAGCAGGTGCTCAACGCCGCGGTCAAGCACCGGAGGAAGGTCGCGTTCGTCGGCCGGTCGATGGTCCGGAACATGGGCGTCGCGCGCGACCTCGGCTACCTGCACGTACCCGGCGGGCTGCTGGTCGACCTGCGCGAGGCCGAGGAGATGCCGCCGGGTCAGGTGGTGCTTATCTCTACCGGCTCGCAGGGCGAGCCGATGTCGGCGCTGACCCGGATGGCCGGGCGCGACCACCCGATCAGGATCGCCGAGGGCGACACCGTCATCCTCGCCTCCTCGATGATCCCGGGCAACGAGACCGCCGTGTTCCGGGTGATCAACGAGCTCACCAGGCTCGGCGCGCGCGTCGTGCACCGGGGCTCGGCGCTGGTGCACGTGTCCGGCCACGCGCCGGCCGGCGAGCTGCTCTACGTGCTGAACCTGGTCCGGCCGCGCAACTTCCTGCCCATTCACGGCGAGTGGCGGCACATGCGGGCGCACGCGCAGCTGGCCTCGCTGACCGGGGTGCCCGACCGCAACATCGTGATCGCCGAGGACGGCGTGGTCGTGGACCTGGTGGACGGGCAGGCCTCGGTGACCGGCGCCGTACCCTGCGGCTACGTTTACGTCGACGGGCTGACCGTCGGCGAGGTGACCGAGTCGCAGCTGAAGGACCGGCGCATCCTCGGCGAGGAGGGCTTCGTCTCCGTGATCATCGTGGTCGACACCAGCACCGGCAAGATGGTGGCAGGCCCCGAGATCCACGCCCGCGGCGCGGGCATCGACGAGGTGGCGTTCGGCGAGGTGCTACCGAAGATCGAGGAGGCGCTGGCCCTGGCCGCCGCCGACGGCATCAGCGACGCGCACCAGATCAGCCAGCTCGCCCGCCGCATCGTCGGCAAGTGGGTCAGCGACAACTACCGTCGCCGCCCCATGATCATCCCCGTGGTCATCCAGACCTAGGTCCCGTACGGCCTCCGCGCGGCGGCCGGGTGTAACGCCCGGACCGACCGCGCCTGGGGAGCCGCCCCTGCGGCTCCCCAGGCTGCCTTTCGGGCATCGACTTAATTCCGGGGCGATATCCAGGATGCAGTAAACGACCTTCCCGCCGCCCGGGGGAAAGAAGTACGACCATTCACGGGCCAGCGCGTCCACCAGCATGAGGCCCCGGCCGTTTTCGTCGTACAGATCGGAGTCAGATAGCACGGGTGGATTGGCGTCGGTATCGAAAACCTCGATGAGCAAGCCCTCGAGGAAATGTCGTAGGGACAGAGATATCAAGCCCGCGCTCGCGCGCTCGGAATACCGGAGCGGGCGGGCGGGATCGCCGGAGAAACGCACGGCGTTAGTGACGAGCTCCGAGACGAGCAATTCAGCGGCGTCTGCGGTGCTCTCGGTCATTTCCCGGCAGGAATCCAGGAACCTGCGGGTATACCGGCGCGCCCAGAACGGCGAACTGGGCAATGCCCCCAAAGCGAGCATTCCCGCATTCATCGGCTGGGACTGACCCTGCCGCGGGGTCAGCCACGCCGATCCATTCGCGGGTCCGGCCGCCGACCGGGTATCTGGGCGCATCGGCGTTACCTCGCCCCTGTCCTGGTAGGGCACTTGGGCTACGGGCTTGAGGTCTCTCACGCCGACCATCATTCCCACTGTCAATGTCCTTAAAAGAAGCTAAGATAACGACGCGGACGCGTCATATACCGGCCCATTCCCGGGAAAATGACACTTGTCCGCCCGTGAACAGCGTCATGGTGTCGTAACGTTGCACA
>Ga0070730_10001873_pt1 | contig 19668 bp, 16 predicted proteins | sample Coa_R1_3_FD_66447 | JGI IMG/M metagenome (GOLD analysis project Ga0070730, IMG submission 66447) | Surface soil microbial communities from Centralia Pennsylvania, which are recovering from an underground coalmine fire - Coalmine... | ecosystem: Environmental > Terrestrial > Soil > Unclassified ... | reverse complement strand
CTCGGACAGTCCCGACATCTTGAATACAACGGCGCTACCAATGCCGAATCTCCCGCATGAGTAACACGGTTGTATTCAGTGGGCCGGCGTTCAAATGAAATGGGAGAACGCAATAGTACATTGACTATCTTGATTGGAATGTTCCCGCTGATCGGGTGAGGGTAGTCCTTTTGTAGGCCTCTGGAGCAAGGCGTTGCCCTCACCTGAGAGGAGAGAATGTCGTTGTATGTAGTTACAAAGGGGGCATACTTTGGCTCGTATTGGAATTCTTACATTCTCTGATGGCAGAGATTTTGTACATCGTGATATCGCGGAATTCACCCAGCGCGTTGAAGGGAGTATAGCCAGCGAGCTTGAAGCCAGAGGACACGAGGTGATGCAAGCGCAAGAGGTAATCTGGACCAATGAACTCGCGACGAAAGAGGCCAGGCGCATTGCCGATACGCACCCGGATTTGACAATTTTTAACATTCCTGTCTGGGCCTTCCCGCATTTCTCTATGCTGGCGGCGCGCGCAACACCAGGACCTCTGCTACTCTTTTCCAACATTAACCCCAAATTTCCTGGCATGGTTGGTATGCTCGCTGCAGCAGGCGGACTCGATCAGATCGGTCGTGTCTATGGACGTGTCTGGGGCGATATTTCTGATCCGACTGTACTGGTGCGCATTGAACATTACGCGCGTGCGGCTGCGGCGGTCTGTTCGCTGCAGGGAAGTACCTTTGGGCGTATTGGTGGGCGTCCAATGGGCATGTACACCGCTGTCTCCAATACTGATCAGTGGCTCTCTCAATTTGGGGTGGATGTGGAGGAGATCGATCAGTGGGAAATTGTACGACGTGCTGAGCTGGTGGAGAAAAGTCGCTTGCGCGGCGCCCGCGAATGGCTGGAAAAGCATGCCGCGCAGGTGCACTATGACGGCAAGCAGCTTACCCCTGAGTTATTGGAGCGCCAGATTGCTTCCTATTATGCCATGCGCGAATTGATTGACGAGTGGAACCTGGATTTTTCCGGGATTAAAGGCCAACCAGAATTGACTACCCATTTCGCCACTATGGATGTTACTGAGGCCTTCCTCAACGATCCCTATGACTGGGATGGCCCCAAAGAGACGCATGTCTGCGCAACCGAGGCTGACATGGATGCGGCCCTGACAATGCAATTGCTCAAAGGCATCTCAGATACGCCAGTCCTCTTCGCGGATGTCCGTCACTACCACACAGACAGGGGAATCTGGGATCTCTGTAACTCAGGCCAGCATGCGACCTGGTTCGCGGCGCGCAGCGCTGACCCGGCTGAGAATATGCGCCATGTCCATCTCTACCCAGAAGGCTTCTACTTCCCTGCCGGTGGCGCCTCGATCCATCATCTGGCCGCCCCTGGCGATTTCACTTTTGCCCGCCTGACGCGCCTCAATAGACGATATCGCATGCATGTTCTGCGCGGCAGCCTGGAACGTTACGATGATGCCACCAACGATGCGCTCATGCATCAGTCCGATTATGGATGGCCGCATGCTTTCGCGCGTATGCAAGCCAGCGTTGATGAGATTCTTGGGCGCTACGGCTCCAACCATATCCATGCCGTCCCAGGCGACTATGTTGCAGAACTGCGTATCATTTGCCGCTTGTTAGATATCGACTACGATGGATTTGGAGATGCGGCATGAGCAAAATGAACTATACCCTGGGCATAGATATCGGTACCTCCAGCTCAAAGGGGGTGCTGGTAGGGCCAGATGGGACAATTATTGCCAGGGCAGAACGCGCCCATGAGCTTTCCCTACCACAGCCTGGCTGGGCCGAGCACGACGCGGAAACCATCTGGTGGGCCGATTTCAAAGCGCTCTGCGCCCAACTCCTTCCGCAGATCACTGGTGTCCTTGCCGCAGTCTGTGTCAGCGGGATCGGACCCTGTTTGTTGGCGGCGGATGAACATCGACAGCCTTTGCGTCCAGCCATTCTCTACGGGATCGATACCCGCGCCACCCGCGAAATCGAGGAGCAAACCGAGCGTTACGGGGCCGAGCAGATTTTGCAGCGCTGTGGCTCCCCGTTGACCACACAGGCCATTGGTCCCAAACTGGCCTGGCTTAAGCGCAACGAGCCTGAGGTCTGGAACAGGATGCGCTACTTTCTGATGGCCAGCTCCTTTGTGGTGCAGCGCCTCACTGGAGAATATATTCTGGATCACCACTCAGCCAGCCAGTGTGATCCGCTCTACGATCTGAAAGAGCGATGCTGGATAGAAGAGTGGGCTGAGGAGATTGCTCCAGGGCTGCCCCTGCCCCGCCTGCTCTGGCCAGCAGAAGTCGCAGGCCTGGTCACGGCGGCTGCGGCGGCAGAGACAGGTTTGCCGATCGGGACTCCTGTCGCGGCAGGCACGATCGACGCCTGGTCGGAAGCTATGAGCGTGGGAGTACGCGAGCCAGGAGATATGATGCTCATGTATGGTACAACCATGTTTATGGTCGAGGTGCAACACAACGCGCTCGTACATAGCAAGCTCTGGAGTACTGCAGGTATTTTGCCTGGAACCTATACACTCGCGGCTGGCATGGCAACATCGGGTGCGCTGACAGGCTGGTTCAGACATCTCGTCGGCGACCTTCCCTATGAAACACTCTTACAGGAAGCGGCTGAAGTCGCGCCGGGCGCCGATGGCCTGGTGATCCTGCCCTATTTTGCGGGCGAGCGCACACCGCTCTTTGATCCCAGAGCACGAGGTGTGATCTGTGGACTCACGCTGCGACATGGGCGAGGACATCTCTACCGCGCCCTGCTTGAAGCAACCGCCTACGGAGTACGCCATATTCTTGAAACTATGCGTGAGATTGGTGGAGGAAGCAAACGACTGGTTGCTGTGGGTGGAGGAACAAAGGGAGGGCTCTGGACACAGATTGTTTCGGACGTCACAGGACTCCCACAAGAGATTCCCCAGGAGACCATCGGCGCCTGCTATGGTGACGCTATGCTAGCAGCGCTGGCGGCTGGTATCATCACACCAGAAACCAGATGGAATCCCATTTCTACTCTCGTCGAGCCGCAAGCAAACACCCGGCAGATGTATGACACCCTCTACGCTATTTACCGACAACTCTACCCGGCCACCAGCGACCAGGCGCATCAACTGGCCGATCTACAAGCCAGATAAGATCCGATGGCTCATGTCCACTACACGAAAGTGGACATGAGCCATCGATTGTCATGAGGTTCTTTTTTTCTGATGGTGCTCAGCTAACTCTTTGACGCGTTGCACCTTGTCTTTATGGCAGATGACGGTCATATCCTCCATCTCGACGACGATGACGTCCTCCAGGCCGATCGTAAAGACGTGGCGCGCTGTATTATTGTAGATTGTCACATTCTGGCTGCCCAGGCCAGTGTGTGCTCCTACCGTTCTTACTCCCTGCTCATCGGCGGGGAAGAGTGCCCCGTATTGTTCCCAGTTTCCAACGTCATTCCAACCCAGATCAACTGGGATGACCGCGAGATTTTTGGTTTTTTCCATCACTCCATGATCAATCGAAATCGTCGGGAGCGTTGGCCATACCTCATCAATGATGCAGACCTCATCTTCTGTTCCCCTGTCCTTGACAATGCGCTCAATTGTTCTGACAACCTCAGGGAGATGTTCGCGCATCTCGGTCAGAATAGCCTCAACCTTCCAGATAAAAATACCCGTATTCCAGACATAGTGCCCGTCTTGCAGGTAGCGCTGTGCTGTAGCCAGGTCTGGCTTTTCCACAAAGCGCTCGGATTGGAAGGCTTGCTGCCCATACCCTGCCTTGATCTGGTCCGCGAAGTGAATATAGCCATACCCGGTTTCCGGCGTGGTTGGCTTGACGCCTAGCGTGACAAGATAGCCTTGCTCAGCCAGCTCGTAGCCTGAACGGAGAGCTTGCATGAGGACATCGGTATGTTCAATGATGTGATCGGAATGGAATGAAGCCATAATGGCCTGTGGATCCTGGCTGGCAATGGTCGCGGCTGCCCAGGCAATGGCGGGTGCGGAGTTGCGCCCGAGAGGTTCGCGCAAAATATGATTGGCGGGCAACAAAGGAAGATGGTTCTGTACCAGTTCCGCGTGCTGGCGACCTGTTACCACCCAGGATTGCTCAGGGGTAACAAGCGGTGCAATGCGCGCCAGCGTCTCTTGAATCATAGTCTTGCCATTGGGCAGTGGCAAGAACTGTTTGGGAAAGCTTGGTGTACTGAGTGGCCATAATCTTGTTCCACTACCACCTGCTAGAATGACGACATTAAGATGTTCCATGTTGTATACTTCCTCACACGTTCATTAATGTGTTTTCCGTCAGGAGCGAGAACCATTGCAGGCTCTCAAATAATGCTATAAGGCGATTGTAACGAGCTTTGACGGCCCTGTCAAATGGCGATCAGCAATCCTCCCTTCAGGAACTGAAGAGTCTCCCTTCGTTTCTTGAAAAATGGCAACAAAAAGGAGCGCCTCACTAGTTTGAGCGCTCCCGATAGGTATGGTACAGTCTTATAGTGTAATAGTTTCTCGCTCTGGCTCTGGGTCTGGTGTCGCTGGAATGACTTTTATGCTACCAGGGCGAGCTGCCCGGCGAGCAAGTAGTTCAGGTGAAACGCGGTAGACATCGCTGACCAGGCCTACGCGCTCAAGCGTCCAGATGACATAGCCAGAGAGATCGAACTGCCACCAGTGGAGCCCATGGAAGGCTGAACGGGGGAAGGCATGATGGTTATTGTGCCAGCCTTCACCAAAGGCGAGCAACCCCACAATCCATTCATTACGACTCTGATCGGTTGTCTCAAACTCGCGCCTGCCAAAGGTGTGGCAGACCGAGTTGACGCTCCAGGTAACATGATGGGCCAGGAAAATGCGTACCAGACCTCCCCATAAAAGTCCTTGCCATCCGCCAATCGCGAAAGGAATAATAAGAGATAATACCGCCCACAGGAAAAATGTACGACTGACGAACATGACAATAGGGTCTTTGAGGAGATGGCGACCATAGATTTTAGGATCGGCTGTTGCGTCTTTGAAGAGCCAGCCAACATGCGAGTGGAAGAAACCTTCTACCGGGCTATGAGGATCACCCTCACGATCTGCCTGTGCGTGATGCTTTGTATGCGTGGAGGCCCATTCGATGGCAGGCCCCTCCAGAGCCATCGAGCCAAAAACAAGCATGATAAACTTGATTGCGGGATGAGGCTGGAAACTTCGGTGGGTGAGCATGCGGTGGAAGCCAACGGTCACACCGAGTGCTGATATAGTATACATGGCAACAAGCAGTGCCACATCGGTCGCATTGACGTAGCGTGCCCAGAGTTGCCAGATGGCGTAAACAGTTGCGAGTAGAGGTACTACGACTACTACGAGAACGATGCCTTTATAGAAAAGACTGGTTTTCATCAACCCTCCAGTGGCGGCATTCCTGAAAAGAATACCTGAAACTTGCACTCTTAAAATTGGTGCGTAATCTTAAGAGTGCGGAATTGTGAGATTTGTTTCATCAGTTTTCCCAGCTTTATCAATCGTCGTCAGCGTTGATTTTCGTAGAGAGAACATAAGAAGCATCCACTAGCAGGGTAGCCAGAATCAGGCGAGTATGGTATGCTGGAAGAGCAGTGCTATACCATACCATTTCCTGAGGCCCACTTCGACTTATGGAAGCAGGTTTCTGGGCCGAATGTCTTAATTAATGAAGTATGTATAGCGGCTATCCTGATCTATTGCTATACTTATATTACCTATCTGATAAACCATGCTAATCAGCTCTGCTATATATCGCTGTGCTGATTAGGAAATATTGTATAAGCAGAGAAGCCTGTGGGAAACGAAGAACAGCAAGCGCCTCCGCCAGAACGTGAGGCGCCAGAGCAGCAAGAATATTATGGCTGGCAATATGACCAGGATGACGCGACGGAGGTGTTTCAGCGTTCCTCTTCGACGACTCCGCCGCATGTGCCGCCATCAGTGCCACCACAGCAGTCGCCAGTGTACCCATCAGTGCCACCACAGCAGTCACCAGTGTATCCTCCGCCACCAACTAATACTATACGTGCTCCGCAGTTGCCCGCACACTATCAGGAACCTATTCAAGATATGGGCACCTCGTTAGGTTATGGGCAGGGGATGGAGTACCAATATTTCGATACGCCTCAACCATCGCAACCCATACCTCAATTGCGACAGGAGCGGTTGCAACAATTGCGTGAGGAGCGTATGCGTCGCCAGCAACGGCGTATGAAACCTGACGCCTCTGGCCTGCTTGCCAGGAGGACCCCTGGCGCCCCATTTATGCCTCCCAGAAGTCCTTATCCGCCTCCTATGGGATCGGGCCCTCTACCTGTAGCCGGAGATATGCAACCAGTGCGATCTTCATCCTCAAGACCGCTCTCTGCGCCACTGCCACAAGTGGAGCAAAAGTATCTGAGTGGGCACGTCCCAGCCGCTGCGCCAGCGGAGGACACTGGGATGATCCAGCGCGTACGCATTGGCCGGGCTACCCTTATCCTGACCGGAGCGTTTGTTGCCAGTCGCGTGCTTGGTTTGCTTCGTGGCTCCATGTTCGCCTTTGTCTTTGGGCAAAGTATGACCTCCGATGCCTATGTGCAGGCCTTTCTTGTGCCTGACCTTATCTTTAATATGGTGGCGGGAGGGGCTCTCAGTTCAGCCTTTATCCCGGTCTTTACTACGTATATGATAGGTGAGAGAGACGAGAAGACCGGCTGGCATATTGCCAGTGCCGCGCTCAATCTGGCGCTGGCTGTGATGATGGTGCTGGCGTTCATTTTCATCATCTTTGCCGATCGTTTAGTGCCGCTCTACAATCCTGGCATACAAAAACCTCTCGAACTGTCTCTGATTATTACACTTACCCGTATCATGCTCTTACAGTCGATCGTGCTTGGTGGAGGCGTCATTGTTACTGCTGTGCTGCAAGAGCGTCAGAATTTTCGCTTGCCTGCTATCGGGACAGTGCTGTATAACGTTGGACTTATTGCCGGGCTCCTTCCTGGCATGTATTTTGCCTTTCGTAATCAGCGTAGCGATACTATCGCGGTCTATGCTGCCAGTTGGGGAGTCGTGCTGGGCGCTTTGCTGCAGGTTGGCTATCAAATACCAGGTCTCTTCAAAGCAGGCATGCGGTATACTCCCACCTTTGATTGGCGCCATCCCGCTGTCATCCAGATTGGTCGCCAGATGGTTCCTCGCATTATTAATGCTGCTATGCTCTCCTTCTCGACCTTTGTAGACCGCACTTTGATCGGGCTGCTGGTCGTGGTTGTCATTACCAGGAGTATTGATGGGTTAATCACACAGTACTTTCAGGCTTTCACTTTGATGATGTTGCCTCTAGGCATCTTTGGTCAGTCCATCGCTACTGCTGCTTTCCCCACTCTGGCTGAGAATGTTGCTAAGGGACGCATGGATCGTGTCCGCAATACCATTCTGGAAACACTGCGTAGTATTTTATTTATGTCGATCCCTTCGAGCATTGGCTTGATTGTGCTGGGATTACCCATCATTCAGGTCCTGTTGCAACATGGCCGTTTTGATTTGACAGCAGCTAATGGGACGGCTCTGGTGCTGGGCTTCTTCGCTCTAGGCCTGGCTGGCCATGCCTCCGTAGAGATTCTGACACGTGCATTTTATGCTATGCGCGATAGCACTACGCCTGTTATTATCAGTGTGGCCCAATTTATCTTTAAGATAGCTTTGAGCCTGGCGTTGATCAATGTCGCGATCTATGGAGTGCAGTGGGGCGTTGGGGCTCTGGCTTTCTCTACCTCGGTCGCGGCTTTGCTGGAAGCGGTGGTGCTGTTCTGGCTGTTACACCAGCGCGTGGATGGACTCTTGCAGCGTTCACTTCTGCTCTTTGTTGGGCGTGTCCTGCTGGCCTCTCTGGCTATGGGACTCAGTCTGCTGCTGGTCCGTTTTGTGCTGGATTGGATACTCTCCACCAATGAACCAGCATTGGGGCTGGGCGGCACCTTCCTTGCACTCTTCAAATTACTGATCGAGCTGTTTGTAGGCGTGCTTGTCTACATTCGCAGTGCGCGCTTCCTGGGCCTTGAGGAACTGGGCCCGGTCAAACGGGTGCTGGATCGCTTCAAATTATCTTGGATATAGGATTGGTACCTCGTCAGGGACCCCACGGCTTTTGCCGGGGGCTTGCAGTCGCCCGAAAGGGAGGCTCGCACGCTTCACCTGTCCAGACTCAGGCTTGAAACAGAGCCTCCGTTAGGAGCGAAATTAGGTACGTTGGGGTGCGGGACCAGCCCCAACCTCTACGGTATGCAGTTAAACAGGATTACGAGGGTTAGTACCAGTGCTGCATGCGTCAAACCGCTCCATAACCTTGTCAAGGTCAACTTTACCTCCAAAGGGGAAACCTGGAGGAGTGGCTCTGAAAGGAGCAAGCTCTGTCACACGTGTTTGTCGTTGATACCAACAAGAAACCGCTCAACCCGGTCGATCCAGGGAGAGCACGCATCCTGCTCACTCAAAAAAAAGCAGCAGTCTTGAAGAGATATCCTTTTACTATCATCTTGAAAACAGCCGGTGAAAAGCTTGAGCTTTTACCGTTGAGGATCAAGATTGATCCAGGCAGCAAAACAACAGGATTGGCTCTGGTGAATGACACATCAGGACAGGTGGTGTTTGCGGCTGAACTGACCCATCGAGGCCAGGACATCAAAGATGCGTTGTCAGATCGTCGCGTGGTGCGCCGAGGTCGGAGAAATCGCAGAACCAGATACCGGAAGCCTCGCTTCTCCAATCGGCGCAACCAAAAGAAGGGTTGGTTGCCTCCCTCTCTTGAGAGCCGGATCAGCAACATCGAAACCTGGGTCAAACGTCTCATACGCCTGTGCCCGATCATCGCTATCAGCCAGGAACTGGTCAAGTTTGATCTTCAGATACTGGAGAACCCGGGGATCAGCGTCCTCCAGTATCAGCAGGGAACATTGGCAGGATACGAATTGAGGGAATACTTACTGGAAAAGTGGGGGCGCCAATGTGCCTACTGTGGGAAGCGGAATAGGCCATTGCAGATTGAGCACATGGTTCCACGAGCAAAGGGAGGTTCCGGCCGAGAAAGCAATCTCACTCTGTCCTGTGAGCCCTGCAATAAGAAGAAAGGCACACAGGATCTCAAAGATTTTCTGGCAAAGAAACCGGATCTTCTCAAAAAGATCCAGGCACAGGCTAAGGCCCCACTCAAGGATGCCACGGCTGTCAATGCAACGAGATGGGCGCTCTTTCATCGCCTGCAAGCCCTGGGATTGCCTGTCGAGTGTGGCTCTGGTGGACTGACCAAGTTCAATCGATGCACGCGGGAGTTGCCCAAGACGCACTGGTTAGATGCTGCGTGTGTAGGTGCGAGCACTCCTGAGATCCTTCAGGTGATGGGAGTGGTGCCTCTTCTCATTCAAGCCAACGGGCATGGATGTCGGCAGATGTGCTTGATGGATCGCTATGGATTCCCGCGAACGAAGCCCAAGGCCAAGAAGTTCACCCATGGGTTCCGAACAGGTGATATCGTTCACGCCATTGTTCCCCCTCACCTCAACAATCCAGGGGTCCATATGGGAAGGATGGCCGCTAAGGCCAATGGAACATTCAATATCACGACGGCTAAAGGGGTGATCCAAGCGGTCGGCAAAAATTACTGTCGGATGCTTCAGCGGGCGGATGGCTACGGCTATTTGCACTTGCGGGCGTCCTTGCTTATTTAAAAGCAGGGGTATCCACAAAGGGGTTGTGATGAAACACCTTCGTCTTTCCATTATTGGCTTCGGCGTTGTCGGACAGGGCCTGGCCGAACTGCTCGCGACAAAAAGGGAGTTGCTGCGCCAGCACTATAATCTGGATGTCACGCTTGTAAGCGTCGCGAACTCACGTCATGGCTTTATTTATCGCGAGAGTGGGCTGGATATCCCCACGCTCCTCGGGCTGGCGGCCAGTGGCAAAGCGCTCACCAACCATCCCGATATCACCCATTGGCCGCGTGCCCTGGATGGGCTGCGTGCCACGGGAGGAGATGTCCTGGCGGAGGCGACTGGCACGAATTTGCGCGATGCGGAGCCGGGGATGAGCCATATTCGAGCAGCACTCACCCAGGGGATGCATGTTATCTCCGCCAACAAAGGTCCGATCGCCCTGGCCGCGCGCGATTTGCTCGAACTGGCACACCAGCATCAGGTGCAGTTACGGATGGAGGCTACTGTCATGGCTGGCACGCCCGTCATCAGTACGATCCTGGAGGGAATGGCCGGCGCCAGGGTACACGCTGTTCGAGGCATTTTGAATGGCACGACCAACTATATTTTGAGTGCTATGGCAGGCGGACGCAGCTATGCTGAAGTGTTGGCGGAAGCTCAGGCGCAGGGCTATGCCGAACCAGATCCAACCGCTGATGTGGAAGGCTATGATGCGGTAGCCAAAACACTGATCCTGGCGGCCCTGGTTCTTGGTCATACGCTCAAGCCTGACCAGGTAGCGCGCCGGGGTATTACTGCCATTACGAAGGAGCAGGTCCTCAAGGCCAGCCATGAGGGGAAACGCATTAAACTCATCGCTTCACTGCAGCCTGTGGCGGACCTGGCCGATTGCCCTCTAGAAGCGCGTGTCGAGCCAATAGCCCTGCCTCTGAGCGATCCCCTGGCGCGCGTCGATGGCGTGATGAATGCTATTACCTTTCAGACAGATACGCTCTCTGAAGTGACCATTGTGGGTCCTGGTGCAGGCAGGCTAGAAACGGGCCAGGGATTGCTGGCGGACTTACTTGCTATTGCGAAAACTATACCCTCTTAAAAACTATCAGGCCCCTTGCATGTGATCCCATTTCTCAATGGGACCACATGCAAGGGGCCTTCTCTTGAAAAGTTCTGGCCCGGTCTTCTTAAACGCGTTTTTCCTTGAGAGGAGGCAATCTGCCTCTGCCCGGTACCTCAAAGCGCATACGTACGCTGCCAAAATAGAGCACATCCCCATGTTGTACCATTTCGGCCTGTAATGGCTTGAGGGGGAGCTCGCCCAGACGCGTCTTATTGCGACTCTTCAGATCCTCGATATAGAAAAAGGTTTCCTCAAAACGAATGCGCGCATGTTGTCGCGATATGGTCATCTTGGGGTCGATTTCACTCAGGTCAATATCCGGGCTTACTCCTCGCTTGGGATCAACGCGACCCACAATCACATTGCGCTCCTTGATAGGAATGCGTTGTGGGGCCGTATTCGGTTGCTCATAAAGCAGGTAGGCATAAACCCCAGCCTCTATGGGTGCGGGGGCTCGTATCGTTTCCTCATCGTCCGATTGATCTGGGGCAAGCCCATTGATATGCGTTGCCTGCATAGCCACATCATAGTCCACCGCTGTCATCTCTCTCGTCAAACCAACGCTGGACGAAGGAGCCTTCTCTCGTTCTGCAGGCAAAGGATGAGCGGGGATCTGCGCCTCCTCCAGTGCTTTGATCAGCGCACTTGCGTTGGCGAAACGCTGAGTAGGGTCTTTCGCCATAGCGCGTTCCACGATACCCTGCAGCATGTCAGGTGTACCATGTTTAAACTGAGACATACGAGGAACTGGGTCATTGGTTTGCATAATACCAGTTTCCGCGGGATTGTGTCCCACGAAAGGGAGTCGTCCGGTAATCATCGTAAATAAGAGGATCCCCACCTGGTAAATGTCGCTCCATGGCCCAATTTGACCGTTATTGATATATTCTGGTGCGACATAGCGTGGATCCAGGTAGCTGATGTCTTGAACGCCCTGGCTATTCATATAGCCGAAATCCTTTATAAGTGAGCGTAATCCAATGTCGTCGATCTGTACCCGGTCGCTGATACCAATGGTGTCAATAGTAATCAACTGTGGTCGCAGGTCCATTCCAGAAATACCCTGATCGTGTAATGCTTTGAGCCCCTGGGCCAGTTGCTGTGAGATATAGAGCGCACGCTCAAAATCAATATCCTCATTATCCAGCACATATTGTAATGTCTTACCTCGCAAGGGATCGGTCGCGATAAAGAAACGCTGTCCCTCAAGACCCCAATTATGAACCCGAATAAGATGGGGAGATTGGATTGAGCGTCGTTTCTCCAGTGACTGTAACCATTGTTGCGCCACTGACATAGCAGGTGGAACCTCGATGACAAAGAGGCCCACGACATCATTGGTATTGCGATCATAGGCGGTATAGGTGGTCAATTTTCCACTGGTTGTGAGAAGTTGTCCCACACGGTACACACCGCCAATTGATCGTACGTCGCGTTGTGACATGCCCCTGCCCCTTTTCCTTTTGCGTAGTACATAATCCATATATGGAAATACTATATAAGTTATATCACGAGCGCGCAGAATATTATAGGGGAAATGCCTTTCCTTCCAAAAGTCATGAATTTTCTTTCATCGATAATGCTTGATATTCCCTTTTGAGATATGTTAGTATAACGCCGTACGTTTTTTGTAGCTTCTCGTAGAGGAGAACAACGAAGATTGGCTGCTTTTACTCATTGATACCTCTCCTGGTGTGCATGTCTCCTGCTAGAGTATAGGGCTTGTAACTTTTTTTCGTATTTTTGTGTTCTATTGAATGAGTAGGCGCGAAAGACACTCTGGTGCTCTATGGATGCAAGCGTCGAAGACAATCTGGCCCGGTTGGCTGAAGATGTAGATCGTTACTATGAGATGCTGGTCTCTCTCTACTGGCATCAGCTCAGGCTGTTTGCCGTGCGCCGCTTGGGAAACACACAAGACGCTGAGGATGTTGTGCAAGAGGCCTTTATGCGCGCCTATATTGCTCTGGAGAACTACCCTCTAGAGCAGAGACGGAATTTGAAAGCTCGTGCCTGGCTCTACAAGATTACCTGGCACCTGATCTGTAATAACATCAATCGCTCTAAGACGGCTCTCCTGGAGTCTTTGGACACTTCGGAAGAGAGCACACTTCTGGAGCGTGAGGACGAGAGAAATGAGGGTCCTGAAGATCTGTTTGAGCGGGCGGAACGACGGCAAGAGATAGAGGCTCTCGTTTCCTCTCTTCCAGATCGTTATCGAACGGTGGTCAGCCTGTATTATTTTGAAGACCTGAGCTCACAAGAGGTCGCTGATATCCTGAATCAGCCGGTAGGAACCGTCAAAGTATATGTACATCGTGGGGTCAAGTTGTTAAGAAAAGCGCTGGCGATGCAGTCGACACTATAGGATGAAGCACATGGGATATGATGACGGCGAACAACAGAGATCTGCGGAGCGATATCAGCAAGCGCCTGACCCAAATGCTCTGTCTTCATCTCTTCCTCCTGTCCCCCCGGCTCTGGCATATTTCGGTTTGGGAAAACCCTCTGCCTTGTCTGGCCTGCGTGTAGAGGAATTGATGGCAATGCTTGACCATCAAGATTGGTCCATGCGTGTTTCGGCAATTCGTCAGCTTGAGCATTTGAGCGCCCAGATGGTTATAGAGCCTCTGATCTCGGCGCTAAACGATGAGCATAAAGCTGTGCGTGCGGCGGCGGCCCGTGCGCTCGGTAATCTCGGGGCAGAAGTACCTCTTGCTCCATTGGTCGCGGCTCTGCAGGATCCCGAGTGGCTGGTCCGCGCCGCCGCGGTAGGAGCGTTGGGTAAACAGCATACTCACGCGCCTATCGAGCCCTTGCTGACGGCTCTCAAAGATGATGATGAATCCGTACGTTTAGCTGCGACGAAAGCTGTCGGATCATTAGGTGAACGTACAGCGCTGGGCCCTTTAACCGCTGCATTACACGATTCCGCCTGGTCGGTGCGTGAGGCTGCGGTGCATGCCCTTGGTGAAGCAGGCACTCGTATTCCTATCGAACCCTTACTCATTGCCCACCATGACGCAGATGCTGCCGTACGTGAAGCGGCGAAGCTGGTACTTCAGCAGGTCCATCCTGAATTCAGCACTTTCTTTGACGAGATGCTCTCTTCCTCTCAACTCGCTGAGAAATCTGCTATCCAGACTGGAGAACTGGTCTGGCCCGTTGATCCTGCATCTGCTCCCAACGAGCTTGCCCCTGCCGAACTGTGGCATGTTGATACCCGTCGCAAAGAGGATGAGCAAATACCAGTAAAAGCCTCATCAGGTGTTTCAGATCATGAGCAACTCCCGCTGGGAACCCCATCTTCCCATCAGCCGACTCTTTCTCGCTTGTCCAGGCGTAAGGGGCGCACTAGCTCGATGGCAAAGCGCGCTTCATCAACACGCCTGGCTCTGCTTCCTCTCTTCGGACGCGCGCTGGCCGCCGTGCTGGTGCTTGGTATCGGCCTGGCCTGGCTGGCTCTGAGCCACACAACGCAGACAACTACTGGCACCTTCTTTCGCTATCCCAGCCATAAGGGGGGAATCAGTAAAGTAGCCTGGTCCGCTCCCTCTGCCAGTGGCTCTACAGAACAGGTGGCCTTTGCTGAGGCCGATGGTATGGTACAGGTTTATGATATCGCTTCGGGGCAATTTATCAAGGACTACGGACCTTATCATGTGCTGGCCATGACCTGGGGTGCCTCTGGTTTGCGTGTGGCTTCCTTAGAGGGCAGTGGCGTTATTCAATTGTATCAACTTGGTAATACGACTTCTCCTGCCCTTATGCACCCTATTTCGCTTCCGCTCCCACCTGACTCGCTCCCCCTTGTTGTCTGGTCGACTGATGGGACGCACGTGGCCTTTGCGGTTGACAGGACTATCTCTGTCTGGGATACGACCAATCAGCATATGACGACTCATGTTGGCCTGGCCACGGTGACTGCTCTGGCCTGGTCTCAGGATGGTGCTGCGATTGCTTCCGCCTATGATGATGGTAAAAACAGAAATATAGAGATCTGGGATGCGATTACCGGGAAGGTGACGACTCCGCTTGAGGAGCCCTATCAATCAGTTGGCTTCCGGGTAGTGACGATGGCCTGGTCCCCAGCTGGCGCTGATGCTCGCCTGGCCTATACGCTCTCTGATGGGGATGTGCAGGTCTGGGATAGAACGCTTGGTACGACGTTCTCGCTGAATCGAACTGATCCTAATCGTGCCCCTGATAAGAATCCTCCTGGTCAGGGCTTCCCATCCGCTCTGGCCTGGTCCCCTGATGGTCAGCGCCTGGCCTCTACCACGGCGACCGGGGTCATTCAGGTGTGGGATGAAGCGCATGGCAATCAGCTCTACACCTATACACGTCATACTCAGCCGATTAACGCTCTGGCCTGGTCATATGATGGAAAACGCATTGTCTCGGTGAGCATCGATGGCTTATTGCTCGTGTGGGGACAGGTCTGAGCCACCTCTTCTCGTTCCAGCTATTTTGTGCTATCCTGTATACATAGTCAGATAAGGATAGACCCCGTATTTTATGGAAGAGGTGCAGGAGGTTGTATCATGCGACATTGGACTTCTCTTGTTTTGTTGCTTTTGCTTCTCCTCCTCCCCGCTTGTAGCTATGATCCTGGCGGGAATTCGACCAGTCAACATGGTAACGATCAAAAACAGGCCACGCGTACTACTCATCCGGCCTGCCCTACCGCTGCCACGAATGTCCCTGCTGCCCCTGAGAGTGGGAATGTGACGCTAACGGTGACCGGTGCGCTCTCTTCCCCTGCCGAAGATGCTCTGGTGCAGGCAAATTTACAGCGCTTCCACCTGGCTCATCCCAATATTCAGGTCAAGTGGTCACCCATTACATCGGGTGACTATCCTTCTATTATGCGGGCCAATATCGCGAACGGCAACGCTCCCGATGTCTTCTATTTGCAACCCCCTATGGCTCCCGATTACTTCCATACAAATACTCTCCTCGACCTCTCGCCATATATGGCGCAAGATAATGTGCCGATGAGCGCCTTTGGTCAATCGCTGATCTCCCCTTTTAGCTGTTCCGGACAGGTCTATGGGATTCCTAAGGATTGGAGTACGCTGGCTATCTTCTACAACAAGCAGATGCTCCAGAAGGCAGGTCTGGCCGTCCCACCAGCGAATTGGACCTGGAATGATCTGCGTCTCTACGCCAGGAAACTGACTGTGCTGAGCGATACCCATATCTACGGCATTACGCTTGCTGCTATGTCTTCGCGCTGGCTGGCCTTTCTCTTCGCCAATGGTGGCTCGGTTCTTAATGCAAATGGCACGCGCGCTACCTTTAATAATCAGGCAGGTGTTGATGCCCTCAATTTCTATGCCAGCTTCCAAAAAGACGATGGCTCCTCTGTGATGCCAGTAAATCTTGTAGCGCCAGCCTGGCGTGGAGATACCTTGCAGGCGTTTGGGGAGCAGCGGGTCGCGATGGTGATTGAGGGATCATGGCTTATTCCGTATATGCAACAGAAGTTTCCTTCCGTTCAGTATGGCATTGCGCCTCTTCCCTTTACGCCTGCCGGTAAACGCGCTAATCTGCTCTTTACCAATGCCTGGGCTGCCTATCGCAATACCAGACACCCGGAGGCCGCCTGGGAACTCATTAAGTATCTGACCGGTCAGGAGGCGCAGGGGCATGTGATCCAGGCTGGTTTTGCTCTGCCTTCGCTCAAAAGCCTGGCTACTGACGCGGCCCTGGCTTCCCATCCTGACCTTAGAGTCTTCCTTGATGCCGGGCCATACAGCATCGCTGATTACTTTGGAGTCTACGATGATTTTATTCATCATAGACTCGATCTCGCAGTCGGCAATGTCCTTTCCGGTAATACCGATGCTCAGACCGCGCTTGATAATGCCGCCACCCAGATCAATCAAGTGCTGCAATCCTAACTCACTCATCGCGTGAGCTATGTCCTTCTTATCCCTCGTACTTATCCTTTCACTGCTGCGCTGGTCGTTCCTTCGATAAAGTAGCGCTGAAAGATAAAGAAGAGCACGGCGATGGGGATGGCATTAAACATCGAGCCGGCGATCAGCAAATTGTATGCCGTATAGTACGTATTTTTGAAGTAGAACATGCCCAGGGTCAGCGTATACATATCCTGACTACCCAGCACGACCAGTGGCCACTGGAAATCGTTCCAAGCCGCCTGGAAACTTAAGATGGCCACCGCCGACAGCGCCGGGACCACCAGCGGGAGTATGACGCTTCTGAAGATGGTCCAACGAGAGGCGCCATCGAGCATGGCCGATTCTTCCAATTCTCTCGGTAGCCCTTTCATAAACTGTACCATTAGGAAGACTGAGAATGGTTGAGCCATGGCAGGGAGCAGGAGCGCGAAGTAGGTGTTAGCTAGTCCAAGGCTATTGACGATGAGAAAACGGGGAATGAGCATAATGGGGGCTGGAATCATCATCACCGCTAGGGTCAGTACAAAGATCAACGAACGCCCTCGAAAGCGCAAACGTGAAAGGGCGTAGCCCGCCATCGCTGAGAAGAGCACATTGAGGATAGCGGCGCCAATGGAATAGATCAATGAATTAAGAATCCAGCGGGGAAAGCCAGGATAGTTCAATAATTTGGCGTAGTTATCCCATGTCCATGGGTTGGGGAAGAGCGAGGGCGGAAAGTCCAGGATATGTTCGAAGGTCTTAAAGGACGAGAAAAAGGAGAACACAAAGGGACCCAGCGAGGTAATCGTAAGGATCAGCAGCATGGCGTATAGGAAGAGATTGAACCAGCGGAATCTGCGTGGTGGACGATCCGCTCTGCCCTGCGTTGCTGCCTCAGTGTCTCTCTGCCTCTCAGCTGATATCTGTGCCATAAGAGTCCTCCCTGTTATGATAAGCTTGTATCAATGAGGCGACGCTGGAAGATCGTCACAACAAAAATGAGGATAAAGAGCAACACAGACATAGCGGCCGCGAGTCCAAAGTGATTATCTCGGAAGGCGGCGTAGTAGATCTGCAGTGCTGGGGTCAACGTGGAGCGCAGGGGACCTCCTCCCGTCATAAACAGGGCCTGGTCGAACATCTGGAACGCACCAATGGTACCCAGTGCCACCACCAGAAAGATGATTGGCCGCAACAAAGGGATGGTAATGTAGAAAAAGAGATTGGTACGATTGGCTCCGTCAACCTGTGCGGCTTCATACAACTCTCTGGGCAGATCCTGCAAGCCAGCCAGGAAGTAGAGCATGAAGGAGGCCGCAGTGCACCAGATATTGAGCAGCATGAGCGCTGGCAACGCGAACAACGGATCTTCCAGCCAGTGCGGCCCCGGAATACCTACCAGCGAGAGCAGGTAATTGATCACACCCTGTGGCGTGTAGAACCAGAGAAACAACAATGAAATGGCTACCGAAGATGTCACCGCGGGCAGGTAGAATAGCGTGCGGAACACTCCTCTGATCTTGGGCGTTACCGCCTGCAAAAGCATGGCGATGAGCAGGGCCACAATGGTCTGACCAATGACGACGACGATGGTGAATTTGATGATATTGATGATTGAGATCCAGAAATCACTATCTCCGGCGTAGGAGAGTTGCTGGAAAATGATCGCGTAGTTATTGAAGCCGACGAAAATGGGAGCTGTAAAGCCGATATCGATTTTGAAAAGGCTCAGACCAAGGCCATACAGCAGCACGAAGATGTAGAAGATGCCTAACACGATAAAGTATGGGGTGAGGAAAAGATATGCTGCCAGTGCTTCTCCTCTTCTGGCCCCTGACCCTCTGTGACCACCGAGTTGCGCTCTTTTCCTCTCATCTCTTAATGTCGAGGCTGCGCCCGGCGTTGCTGGTTGCGATGCCATACTCTCCTCCAGTCTCTGCTGAGTAGGGACGTGTCTGGATCGTGATAGCGACCAGACACGTCCTGAACACTTCCCACGCTACTATCTCACGTCTGCAACTCTGTATTGACATGATTGGCGGCATCGTTGAGGGCCGTTTGCGAATCTGCCTTGCCAAGCAAGACTTTTTCTACTGCCTGGTCCAGTTGCGTATGGATAGCGCTGGTATGAGGACCGAAGTTGTCGGCGTAGCCATAGGTTGCTGCGTCAAAGAGTACCTTGAAGCCAGGGTTCTGTGTAAAGTACTGATCGTTGGACAGGCTCTTGAGCGAAGGCAGAGCGAAGCCTGCATGTAACTGACTCCCCTGTACATCCTGTCCCGTCATGTATTTAATCACTTCCCATGCTGCCTCTGGATGCTTTGTATTGCCATAGGCCGACCAGGAGTTGGTGAAGATCAGATCTGCCCGCTTGCCATTGGGTGCGGTCGGCACGGGCGCGATCCCGTACTGCACGTTGGGGAAGTTCTGTTGCATATAGGGAATGAGCCACGGCCCTTCCAGCGCCAGGGCCGCTCGCTGCTTGCCAAAGGCATCTCCAGCCCATCCTGCCGCGACATCGGTGGGCTGCACTGCGGAACCATCTTTGAAGAAGCTACTGTAAAAATTGAGGGAGTCTATGCCCGCTTTGCTGTTAAAGGTGGCCTGTGTTCCATCTGAATTGAGGACCGAGCCTCCGTTGGCCAGCAGGAAGGCCATCCAGCGCTGCGAAGAGGCTGCCGCGAAGGTGATCCCATAGACCGAAGAGGCTGCTGTCCCCTTTTTGGTCAACTTCTTCGCATAGTCTTGCATGTCATTCCAGGTCCAGTTATCAGCCGGTGCGGACAGACCAGCCTGTTGCAGCATCTGTTTGTTGTAGAAAACCCCTAACGTCCCCCAGTCTTTGGGAATGCCATAGACCTGGCCGCTCTTGCAACTAAAGGGGGTTATCAGCGAAGGGTAGTAGGAACTGGCCTGAATGTTATCC
>Ga0070730_10001872_pt1 | contig 19676 bp, 14 predicted proteins | sample Coa_R1_3_FD_66447 | JGI IMG/M metagenome (GOLD analysis project Ga0070730, IMG submission 66447) | Surface soil microbial communities from Centralia Pennsylvania, which are recovering from an underground coalmine fire - Coalmine... | ecosystem: Environmental > Terrestrial > Soil > Unclassified ... | reverse complement strand
GTGGGCTTCGCCGACTTCTACGTCCGCATGGTATCGAGCGGCCTGATCAAGGACCTGAGAATCCTGTGACGAACCCGACCAAGTATGAAACCCATGAGCATGATGTCCTGATCATCGGCGCGGGCGGCGCCGGGCTGCGGGCCGCCATCGAGGCGCTGGCCGCCGGCGCTCGCGTGGCCGTGGTCTCCAAGTCTCTGCTGGGCAAAGCTCACACCGTAATGGCCGAGGGCGGAATCGCCGCGGCTATGGCCAACGTCGACAAAGCCGATAGCTGGCACACGCACTTCCGTGACACCATGCGCGGTGGCAAGCTGATGAACAACTGGCGCATGGCCCAGCTCCACGCCCAGGAGTCGCCTGATCGCGTGCGCGAACTGGAGCAGTGGGGCGCGCTGTTTGACCGCACCTCTGACGGCGACATCCTCCAGCGCGCCTTCGGCGGCCACACCTTCAAGCGTCTCTGCCACGTGGGCGACCGCACCGGCCTGGAGATGATCCGCACTCTTCAGGATCGCGGCGTCCAGATGGGCTTTGACGTCTTTATGGAGTGCACCATCATCCGCCTGCTCACTGACGGCAAGCGCGTTGTCGGCGCATTCGGTTACTGGCGCGAGCAGGGGCGGTTTGTGGTGTTGAAGGCCAAAGCGATCGTGATCGCTACCGGTGGCATCGGCAAGGCATGGCCGATCACCTCCAATTCCTGGGAATGCACCGGCGACGGAATGACGCTGGCATATGAGGCCGGCGCCGATCTGCTGGACATGGAATTTGTGCAGTTCCATCCCACCGGCATGGTGTGGCCTCCGGGCGTACAAGGACTGCTGGTGACGGAGGCGGTGCGGGGCGAAGGCGGCGTCCTGCGCAACAAGCTGGGTGAACGCTTTATGGAAAAGTACGACCCCAAGCGCATGGAGCTCTCCACGCGCGATCTGGTTGCCCGTTCCATCTACACCGAAGTAAAAGAGGGGCGCGGGAGCGAACACGGTGGCGCCTTCCTGGATATCTCCCACAAGCCGCCCGAGTACGTGAAGCAGAAGTTGCCCAGCATGTATCACCAGTTCAAAGAGCTGGCCGACGTCGATATCACCAAAGGCCCCATGGAAGTGGGACCCACCTGCCACTACATGATGGGCGGCATCCGCGTCGAGGCCGAGACCGCTGCGACTTCGCTGCCGGGCCTTTTTGCTGCCGGGGAAGCGGCCGCAGGACTGCACGGCGCTAACCGTTTGGGCGGGAATTCGCTCTCTGACCTTGTTGTCTTCGGCCGGAGGGCAGGGCTTGCGGCCGCGGCGTTTGCTGCCAAAGCCTCGCCCGCTGCGATCGATAACGGCCAGATCGCCGAGGCCGAGCGCGATATGCTGGCCCCGTTTGAGCGCGGCGAGGGAGAGAATCCATACACCGTGCATCGCGACCTGCAGAAAGTCATGCAGGACCTGGTTGGTATTTTCCGCACTGAAGAGGACCTGAACCTGGCTTTGGCAGAGCTGGAGAAACTAAAGCAGCGTGCAAAGCAGGTTCGCGTCGAAGGCTCGCGTCTTTTCAATCCCGGCTGGCACCTCTCGCGCGATCTCAAATCCATGCTGACGGTCTCGGAGGCTGTGGCGCGCAGTGCGCAGGCGCGCAAGGAAAGCCGCGGCGCCCACAGCCGCATCGACTATCCCAAGCTCGACGAGCAGCTCTGGGGCAGGCAGCACAATTTGATCACGCGCGACGGCGACGGCATGAAGCTGACGCAGGTTCCAGTGGATGAAATTCCGGCAGAGTTGAAGGAATTAGTGGCGGAAGAGAAATAGATTCGGATTTGGCCGCGAATGAACGCGAAAGAACACGAATTGAAAATTGATTTTCGTCGCATGTGAGCAAGACAATGATTTGCTAAAAGCTAAGAGCCGACAGCTAAAGGCTGGAAGCTAGTAGCCAGGAGCTAAGAATGGCAGATGCAATCCTCGAGGTTTTCCGCGGCAATCAGGAGACCGGCGGCGTCAAGCAATACAAGGTCCCGATCGCGCCGGGCATGGTCGTGCTTGATGCCCTGCATTACATTCAGGGCCACCTCGAGCCCGATCTCGCCGTGCGCTGGAACTGCAAGGCCGGCAAATGCGGCTCCTGCTCAGCCGAAGTCAACGGCCGTCCGCGCCTCACCTGCAAGACGCGTATGGATTCCCTGCCCACGGACAAGCCGATCACCGTCTATCCCATGAAGTCGTTCCCGGTCATCAAAGACCTGGTCACCGACGTCTCCTGGAACTATCGCGTCAACAAAAAGATTCCTCCGTTTACGCCCAAGCCGGGCACCGACTGGAAGATGTATCAGGAAGACATGGACCGCGTGCAGGAGTTCCGCAAGTGCATCGAGTGTTTCCTGTGCCAGAACGTTTGCCACGTGGTGCGCGACCACCACATGAAAGAGGAGTTCGGCGGACCGCGCTTTTTCGTCCGCGTCGCCTCGCTGGAGATGCATCCGCTGGACAACGTCTCTCGCGTCAAGTTGCTCAAGAACGAGCTGGGCATCGGCTACTGCAACATCACCAAGTGCTGCACGGAAGTCTGCCCCGAGGAAATCAAAATCACCGACAACGCGATTATTCCTCTCAAAGAGCGCGTGGTCGACGAGTACTACGATCCGATATTGAAGCTAGTGCGCAAGATACGCAGCGCGCTGAAATCGGATTAGAATTGTCACGGCGGCTTGGAGCGCAAGCGACACGGACTTATGGAGCACGAATTCAAAACCATCTCCAAAAGCGGCATTGATGAAGCGCTGGCCAAGGTGCAGCACTATCGCTACCTGAACCAGGCGGAAGAAGCCGAATCCATCTGCCGCGATATCCTCGCCGCCGATCCGGAAAACCAGATGGCCCTGCGCCAGCTTGGCCTGGCGATCACGGACCAGTTCACCGGCGGCGCCGCCGATCGCTTTAACGAGGCGCACTCCAGCTTTGAAAAGCTCACCAACAATTACGAGCGCTCATATTATCTCGGCATCCTGCATGAGCGCCGCGCCAAGGCGCAGCTGCGCGCCGGGCACCGCTCCCACACGCTGCGCTCCAGCTTTGAAAGCGCCCTGCAGTACTTTGAAGAGGCGGAAAAGGTCCGTCCCAAGGGCAATGATGACGCGATTCTCCGCTGGAACCGCTGTTTGCGCCTGATGCAGAGCGTTCCTGAACTTGCCCGCGAAGCCGACGCCTTCGAGGCTGGCGACGCACCGCCCATCTAGTCTTGTCGCTTCGCTCCAAACCGCTTACGAGTCCGGGCTGCTGACAGGGCAATGTGCTCCTGATGCACGCCGCTCGGCGCTGCACGGGCCTCGCGGCTTTCGCCCAGGCTTTGGAGCGCGCGCACCACTGCCTGGAAAGCCTTGCTATGCGGAAGAGACAGAAACCGCACCGCAGGGCTCTCTATGATTTCGGGGAATCCCGGCTGTAGAGTGAAATTTTCTTACTGCGCGCTCTCCAGCACGCGCACCTTCCAGCGGTCTTCAGCGCCGGTCATCACCGCGTAGTAATGAATTTGCGCCTGGTCAGAGTGGATCACCTTCCCGCCGTCGAGCACCTGCGTCTCGATGCTGGCTGTGTCCTTGAGCTCGATTGCGGCGCCGTCCGGTGAGTAGAAGATCGCATCCACCTTGTGGCCGTGGTCGATGATCCGCGTGCTTAGCCCTTGCTGCTTCTGGTCTTTTACGCGCTGGGTCAGCTTGTCGAGAGCAAATCCGGTAAAGTTCTCGTTCAGGGGCTGGAGGCTGTTGTTCGCAAGCGACGTGCTGATGGCCTCCCAGGCGCGCGTGTAATCGCGCAGTACGGCGGTCTGGGTCACGTCTTCCACCTCGCGCGGCTGCGCATTCTTCACGCTGAGCTGCACCTGCGGTTTGGTATCGGCCAGCATGTGCTGCAACAGCGGCACGGTCACGCAAGCCACCAAAGCTACGCCGCCCATCAGCGCCAGGATTCTCCGCCGCATCATCTGCCTCCTACGTGCAGTTCGTTGCCCAGCACCACGCCCGCCGCCACGGTGATGGTCGCGTTGTCGGAAGCCGGCAGCTCGGCGTGGGCAATGCCCTTCTTGATCCGCGAGTCCACCGTGCTCTTGCCGGTCTTGTCGGTCTGGATGAAGGTGACAATGGTTCCGTCCGGCACCGGATTGCCGCTGCAATCGCGCACCGGCTCGGTTTCCACGATGATCCTGTCCGCTGTGCGTCCGGCGACGCGCATGGTCAGCCGGCAGGGATCGGCGGCCACCTGCTGCACCACGCGCTTCACCTCTGCGCCGCCTGCGGACGCTACAAAGTTCGCCGCGCCCGCCTTCGCCGCCGAGCTGCTGTTGGTCCAGGCCACGCCCTCATGACTCGTCACCGTCCTGGCAGAGCCCGTTCCTCCGACTGAAAGATTGAAGTTCACCGGCGTGGGGTCAATCACCAGGTTGTTGTACTTGTCGAACACGAAAGCCACGCCGCTCATTACGTTCGGCCGCGCCACCGGCACCCGCGATGGCCGCGCAAGAAAGCTCAGGTTCTCCGGCTTGCCCGGCTTTACCCAGAACACCTGCGATTGGCCGCCCGCGGTGGCGATCCATCGTCCGGCACCGCGCAGCTCTTCACCCTTGATTTCGACGCTGCCCGACTTGACTTCGCGCTTGATCACCTGTCCCGGCCCGATCAGGTACAGCGTTCCCCCGCCGCTCACCGTGATCGTGAGCGGCTGGCCTGCCACCGCGTTGGCGGGGACTTGCAGCTCGGCGGCCCGCGCACACTCTTCCGCGAACCAGCAGACCGCAATCGCCATGATGATAAAAATCAGTCTTCGCATGGATTACTCCGAGCGGTTCAGGCTGTAGTGGTTCACGGTCACGCGATAGCTGTGCACGTTTGCCGCCAGGTCATCGCGCAGAGCCACGGAAAACGGCTGCGGCGTCTGCGGCAGCAGAGCGTGGTCAGAGTACGCGTCAGCAACCCAGATCACCTTGCCTGAGTTGTCGTAGAAGGTCGCCAGCACGTGCGGTATGTTGACCGTCTGGCCGCTCTCGTTCAGCAGCTCGCCCGTCAGCACGGTGCGCCCGGTTAGGTCTTTCTGGATCTGCTGATGCAGCACCCCGATCACTGGATCGGCCGAAGCCGGCACCAGCATCCAGTTGTGCGTCATGCGCACGCTCTTTACGTCAGACTTCTTGAGTCCGGGGAAGTCGATGCGGTACGGCGTGATCTCCTTGGGCAGCAGCACGTGGGAAATCTTGTCAAAGCTCGACTCCTCGGCCACGTCCTTGCCGCTCTGGTCGGTCAACACCGCGCCCACGGTGATGAACGCAGGGACAGTGTCCTCATTTTCGACTTCGCCCATGATGGTAATGCCGCCGTCGCGTTCCACGGCGTTCATGGAGAGAATGCGGCAGTTCGGGTTCTCGACGTTCTGCGCGCCCCAGTCATCGCCGGCGCCGCGCCAGACGATGTCCCAGCGCAGGTAGGTCACCGGAATCACCTGCGGCGGCACGTTGACCTCTTTTTCCGCGGGCCACTGGACTTTCCACGTGCCCTCGTCTTTTACGACTTTCAGGTCCTTCACGTCATACCAGGCGCCAACGGCGGTGGCGTATTTCAGCTGTGTGCGGACGGTGGCTTCGTTTTCGGCTTCATGCAGCACGCGCGTGTCGGCCGAATCAAGCTGTGAATACGTGCGCAGGCTGCCGTTGCGGCCGGTGAGGTCGCGAATGAAGCTATCCAGGTTTACGCTGCCGGCGTTGGCGACGTAGGAGTAGGCGCCCTGCCAGTCGTGCGACTTGGCGTTGGCGAACATCGATTGCACAGCGCCGTCAGGCGTCGAGGCCGGCGCTGTCGAGCTTCCGTGCACCGTGCCGACGACAATCAGAAAGACGGTAAGACCTGCGAAGATGACGGCAAGAAGGCGTCCCATTATCGTGCCTCCCGAAGCAGCGGTTCCTCAGTGGCGACCAGCGGGAACTCGATTGTCTCGCGCCGCTGGCGCTTGTCTGGGAACGCCAGAACCAAAAACAACGCCAGGATGCTGCTGCCGATGGGCAGCGTGCCCCACAGCAGCCCTTCCATCGCGCTGGGCGGCTGGGCGTAAGGCGTGGGGTGCGCGGGCGGAATTCCGTCCTTCACCCACAAGCTCACGTTGCCGCGATCGTAGACCTCGGTCTTGCGCCAGCCGGCAAAAGCCAGCAGCGGCTCATAGTAAGGGTCGCGCACGAAGATCCACTTCAACCCGTACTGATCGGCGTGCTTGAGGACCGCGCGCAGCGACTCGATGCCGCTGGTCCCGTAGTATTTCGAGTTGGTGAGCTGCGCCGATCCGTACTGCGTCATCTCCGGCAGCAGGCGCGCCGAGTTGTATTCGCCATCCACGCTGCTCGCGTTGGCGTAAATCCCGACCTCCGACATCTTGCTGCCGAAGCCGAGCGTGAGATAGCGGAACTTGTCATGGCCGTCGCGATTGAGGAATGAAACCACTTCCTGCGTGCTGAACGGCGCGTCGTGGATCGGGTGATAGACCGGCCAGGCCACCGCCGCCGCGGTGCTCAATGCTCCCAGTGCTCCCAGCGTGAAGATGGCCTTCATGCGATAGCGGTCAATCAGCCAGGCCGCCAGCAGAGCCACGATCGGCAACGCCATTAGGCTGGCCCAGAAGCTGAAGCGCTCAAAGGTCAGCACGTCAAACGGGTTATGGATGTTCTTGCCGGTCAGGGCGTTGACCACTGAAGCCATCGCCCCCAGCATCATTCTCGGCAGCGGCGTCGTGCCGCCGAGGGCAAAGATCATCGTGACCCAGAAGCCGAGGAACAGCGGTCGCAAGCGAATCTCTTTCAAGCCTTTGTAAAAAATGAATGGCAGCGCCAGCAGCAGCGCTCCCCAAGGCACCAGGATGTAGTTGGTGGTAAGCCATCCCTGGGAGAGGAAGTTTTCGCGGCTGCCATGCGGGATCGGCATCTGCTTGATCGGGTTCTTCATCAGGGCGATCCAGTATGGCAGCAGGACCACAATCACGCCCGCGAGTGACAGTCCGAAGTGAACGATGGTGCGGGTCACCACGCCAGCCACTGAGGCATCGGCGCCATCGCGCTTGCGGTCGATCAGCGCGGTGAAAAACACCGGGATCGCGAACAGCACGCTGGCGAACAGCAAGGTCACGTGGTGCGCCGAGGCCGCGGCCATGGTCAGCGCCAGCGATTTGATCAGCGCCATGAACTTGGCGTCCCGTGCCCAGTCATAGAAGTAGGCCAACGCCAGCAGGTAGAGCGGCGCGGCCCATGTAGTCGATAACTGTCCTGCTTCGTAAACCAGGAACGAGAGCGAACCCAGCAGCACGCTGGCGATCGCCGCGTAACTGGCTGCGCGTTCGCTCACCCATATTCGCGCATAGCGATAAACTCCGATCGGCAGCAGGAGGATCGCAATCATCTGCACCAGCGCGTAGGCCAGGTTCAACCCCATCACGTGCGAGAACATCGCCATCCACTGCTGCTCCATGGGCGGATAGGTGGTTTGCGAGAAGCCGGTGAACCACTTGTCATTCCACGGATTGAACCAGTGCTGCGCGTAGTGCGCGGCAAAGAATTTGTGGAAGTCCGCGTCGTAGGAGTCGTTGGGCAGTTGCATCAGCAACAGCGGGCCATGCACCAGCAGCGCCAGCAACAGCACCCAGCTCAGGGGAATCGCTCTGGCTGGCAGGGAAACCTGCCGGCTCGGAGCGATGGTCGGGGAACTCATGAAAACCTCCGCGAAAAGCGACCTCATGGACGTCAATCGGCGTGATCGACGGTGACTGCTTCACAAAGGGATGCAGATTTCAGCAGCAGCTTTGCTCCAGCATTGAATTTCGATTCCAAAAAAGTCCCGCGGGTTTCCCATTCCCAGCCACAAGCGGGACCGAAGGGGGCCAGGGTCCTCTTTACCAAAAGGAGGAACTTCATCCCCCGAGCAATCCCTAAACCCAAAAGTGGCATCTTGATTCAACATGCGAACAGAGCTGCTGCCGCCCGCGGCGTGTAGCTTGCGCCAAATCCAAATGGCGTCGTGGACCTGGTTGCCACGTGTTCCCGCTGCAACTCTCGTTACGGTGGTCCCGTGAAGAAGAATTTTTTGGGTCTCGCGTTTCTCTGCTCCCTGTTGCTGGCTGGCCGTGGCTGGTCACAGACGTACGACCTGAACGGCAACGCCCAGGACCAGAAACAGAAATCTCAGCAAAAGCAGAACACCAATAAGCGATCGTCGGCTGGTCGGGCCGCCCCCGGGCCGGGCGGAGGCGCTGTATGTGGCACTTCAGGCTCTGGCTGGGGCGGGAGCATTGAGGCCGGACGTTACGCCCGCGCGGCCGAGACCGCACTCAAGAACGGCAATCCCGGCGCCGCGATGAACTACGCCCAGCACCTAACGCAGGTTGCGCCTAACGACGCCTGCAACTGGTTCCTTCTGGGGTACACCGCGCGCCTGGCCGGCAACTCACAGGTTTCGCTCGACGCCTACCAGAAAGGCTTGCAGCGCTCACCCAACTCCGTGGAAGGGCTCTCCGGCATGGCCCAGACCTACATTCGCATGGGTAAGGCCGACGAAGCCAAGAAGATCCTGCTTCAGGTGATCGCCGCCAATCCGCGCCGCCCGACCGATCTCACGATGGCGGGTGAGCTGTTCATGCAGTCCGGCGACTTGCCTCGTGCGCAGGGTCTGCTGGAGCGTTCGGAGAGCATCAAGCCCGCGGCGCATAACGAGCTCCTGTTGGCCATCACCTATATGAAGGCCAAGCAGACTGAAAAGGCCAAGGCGCTTCTGGACAGGGCAATGAAGCGCAGCCCGAAGAATACCGAGATCTTCCGCGCCGTGGCGCAGTTCTACCGCGAAGAGCACGATTACAAATCCGCCATCGCCATTTTGCAGAAGGCGCCGGTCAAAAATGCCGACGTAATGTCCGAACTCGGTTATACCTACGAACTTGCCGGAATGAAAAAGGAGTCAGCGGACACCTACGAGAAAGCCGCGGCCATGGCGCCGAAATCGGCCAACGTGCAGTTGGCGGCCGCGCAGTCACAACTGCGTGTCGGTAACCTCGATAAGACCCGTACGTACCTGGCCCGCGCGGAGCAGATCGATCCAAATTACTACCGCCTGCACGCGATCCGCGGTGACCTGGCCAGGATCGAGCGCCGCGACACCGATGCGGTTCGCGAATACCTGGCTGCACTGGCTGCCATGCCGCAGGGCCCGGCCGAGGGCGTTCTTTATCCTACGCAGTTGCGGCTGAATCTTATCGATACGTACCGCAACCTCGATGAGGACGCCGCCATTCGACAGCAGCTCTCGATCGCGCAGCAGGAGCTGGCCAAACTCCAGGTGGAAGGCCCGGACCGCATCGAATATCTCCGCCTGCGTGCGGCGCTGAAGATGCTGGGCAACGATTTCACCGGCGCCGAAGCCGACCTGAAGCAGGCCCTGCAACTCGACCCGCAGAATGACAACGTCACGTTGCAGTACGGCAGCCTGCTGTGGAAGATGGACCGCAAAGCCGAGGCGCGGCAGATTTACACCACGCTGCTCAAGCGCGACGATAAAAACCGCTACGCGCTCGAAGCCCTGGGTTATCTCTCTCGCGACGAAGGCGACAACAAAGCCGCCGAACAGTTCTTCACCCGCATGGCCGCGGCTTATCCGAATGATTACGTGCCTTACATGGCTTTGGGCGATCTCTACACCGCGACCAAGGAATACCCCAAGGCGCAGGCAAGCTATGAGAAAGCTCATCAGCTGGCGCCGACGAACTCGCAGATCGTGGCCGGCGGCTCTAACGCCGCAATCGAAGCCGGCCAGATCGATCTCGCCGGAAAGTGGGTGGCGCGTGCTACCGGATCCATGAAAAACGATCCGCGCATCATGCGTGAAACCGAGCGCTACCTTTTCTTAAAAGGACGGTACGCGGAATCGGCCCGGCTGGGCGAGCAGGCCATCCAGAAGCTGCCACATGACCGCGACGCTGCGGTTTATCTCGGCTACGACTACTACAACCTGGGCCGCTATGACGAAGTTCTGGCGCTGGTAAGCCGTTATGAAGGCGTGTTGCCGAAAGAAGCAAACTTCCCGCTGCTTGCCGGCCACGTCCACAAGCAGAACCAGCTCTTGCAGCAGGCCATCGACGACTTCAGCCGCGCAATCGAAAAAGACCCCAAGATGTTTGAGGCGCTGGTCAACCGCGGCTACGTGCGCAATGACATGCAGGACGCCCAGGGCGCCATCCTCGACTTTGAGCCTGCCATCAAAATGAATCCTAACAGCGGCATCGCGCACCTTGGCCTGGCGTTCTCTTACCTGCAACTTCACCGTTCGCGCCCGGCGCTGGAAGAGACCAACAAGGCGGAGAAGATGCTGGGCGAGTCCGGCGCAACCCACATGGCGCGCGCCACTGCGTACCGGCAGATGCGCGTGCTGGACAAGGCCGTCTCCGAGTACCGCGTCGCGCTCAAATACGCGCCGGACGATCTGAAGCTGCATGAGGCCCTGGCGGACGCGCTCTATCATGGCCGCCATTACGGCCAGGCCATCAACGAATTGCAGACCGCTCTCCAGCTTTCACCCGGAGATCCGCTGATCTACGCCAACCTGGCCTCTGCGCACGCGCAGCTTGGCCATCGCGCAGAGACATTCAAGTACATCCAGGACGCCGAGCGCGAGGCGGTCGATCAATCCGCCATCTTGCTCGCCACAGGCGACGCCCTGATGACGCTGGGCGACCGCGCCGCCGCATTGGAGCGCTTCACCCGCGCCCTGGACGCGCCGGACGCCAACCGCGTCGACGTGCGCATGGAGTTCGCCAAGCTCTTCGTTCAGCAGGGCAAGCTGGATGATGCCAGGCAGGAAGTCGCGCTGGCGTTCGCGGAGTCGCGCATCGGCGAAGCCTCACCGGTCACGGCGGACAACCTCATTGAAGCTGCCAACGTCTTCCTTGCCGCGCACGACTTCGATCTGGCCGAACGCTACTTTGCCAAAGCCAAAGACCTCGGCGCGTCGGACGATACCGTTGCCATCGGCCTGGCCGACACCTACATCGCCAAGGGCGATGACCGCAAGGCCGCCGCTGAGCTTTCCGCGCTGGGCAGCCCGGCTGACTACGAACAAAGCTACGACTATCAGCTCGCCTGGGGCAACATCTATACGCAGCAACATGACAACCAGCGGGCGATCACCGCGTTTGCCCGCGCCAACCAGCTTGCCGGCGCCGATCCAATCGCTGAGCGTGGCTTGCTCCAGGCAACAGGCCAGGAAGGCACGCCGTTCCCGTTCGTCTCTAGACTTGATGTCCAGAGCGAACTCGCGAGCAGCGCTATCTTTGAAGACGCAACTCTCTATGAGATGGACAATAAGTTCTTCGGCGCCCCCGTCCCGCCGCGCTCCTCTCAGGAAACCGATCTGGGCAGCGCGTTCCGGTATCATCCGGGCCATTTCACCCCCATCAACGGTTTCTTCGGCGTCAAGAACTATCGCGGCACCATTTCCATTCCCAGCGAGCTGGCCATCGTCCACCGCAACACCTATGACACCATCGTGAATGTGGGCACCACGCCGGTGCTGCGGCTGGGAAGCTCGCGCATCATTCTCGATCCCGGAATCCAGTTCACCATCCGGCGCGACACGGAATCACCGTTGCAGATGAACCAGCAGCTGTTCCGGCAGTACCTCTATCTGAGCACCTCGCCGTTCTTCAACTGGCTTATCGTGCGGGGCAGCGCCATTCATGAGTCCGGGCCATTCACGCAACAGAACCTGTCTTCTCGCGACCTGGCCGCCAGCCTCGAGTTTGAGGTCTGGCGTCCGTGGGGACACAATGCGCTGGTAACCGGATACTCCGTCCGCGACCTGCTCTTCCATCCCGCGGTGCACGAATTCTTTACCACGTCAACTTGGCTGGGCGTGGAGCACAAGTTCGGGGAGAAGATGGCGGTCACCGGACTGGGGAAATACATCCGCTCATGGCGCGTGCAGGACCTGAGCTTCGCTACGGCGCAGATTCTGGTGCCGGGCGTCCGCTTTGAATACAAGCCCAGCGATCGCTGGTCATTCGATGGCTCATTTGATTACACCCGCGGCGAGGGTTTCCATTTGTATGACAACATGCAGAGCGGATTCCTCATCTCCTACATGAGGCCGTGGCGGCGCAGTATTGAAGATGGCGGCGGCGCGCTGGCCATCGAGTATCCGCTGCGGTTCTCCGTTGGAATACAGCAGCAGTCGTTCTACGGCTTTACTGGCGCGCCAGGAAGCACGTCCAGCTTCCGGCCGGTGGTGAGAATTTCCATATTTTAGTGTTCCAGGGGCCCCATGAAGATTTGTTTCGTCAGCGGTTTTCCTCCAAGCAAAGTGGTTCTGAACGAATACGGATTTCATGTGGCCCGGGAACTCCAGGCGGACCCGCTGATCAGCCTGACCATCCTGGCCGACGAATATTCCGGCCCGGAGCCCGAGCTTCCCGAGTTTGATGTTCATCGCTGCTGGAAGGAAAACCGCCTCAGCAACCACGCGCGCCTGCTTCGCGCCATCCGCGAATGCAAGCCTGACGTTGTCTGGTTCAACCTGGTCTTCTCCAGTTTTGGCAACAAGGAGCACCCGCTGGCGGCGTTCTCCGGACTGACCTTGCCCGCGGCGACGCGCATGGCGGGCTATTACACCCACGTCACGCTGCACCACCTGATGGACCACATCGATCTCGACGATGCCGGGGTAAGAAACAAGATGCTGTTCCGGATGGCCGGCAATGTGGCCACGCGCATGCTCCTGATGGCCAACTCCGTCTCCGTGCTGCTGCCCGCGTACCGGCGCACGCTGATCAAGAAATACCGTGGGGAGAACATTCATTTCCGCGCGCACGGCATTTTGTCCGCGCGGCCGGAGTATCCGGACTTTTTCCGCCGCGGCAACCCGGAGCAGCGCATTCTCGCTTTCGGCAAATGGGGTACCTACAAACGTTGCGAGATGCTGATCGAGGCGTTTGAAGAAAAAGTAATGAAGCGGGTGCCCAACGCAAAGCTGGTGATCGCCGGCATCAACAACACCAACTCGCCCGGCTATATCGAAGGATTGAGCGCCAGGTACGCCGGACATCCGCGGATCGAATTTACCGGCTATGTGCCCGAGGAAAAGATTCCTGAAATCTTCGGCACGGCCTCTTTTATGGTGATGCCGTACACTTCGGCGACCGGCGCAAGCGGCGTTGCCAACCTCGCCGCTGCGCATGGCGTGCCCATCATCTGCTCCGATATCCCCGATTTTCGTGAGATGAGCGACAGCGGCGGCTTGGCCATCAAGTTCTATCCCGTGGGCGACAAGGACGCGCTCGCCGGCAATATGATCGAGCTGCTGGAGAACGAGCAGGAGCAGCACGGGATGGCGGAGCAGAATTTTTCTGCCGCGCTGCGCATGACCATGCCGCAAATCATCCGGCAGTACGTTCGCGCCTTTGACCGCCATCAGCGTGCGCGCGCGCTCGAAGCGGTGTCGCGTTTCCGCCGCATTCCCGGCTGGGTGCCTTCACGCTCGGCGATCTTCCGCGCCTCGCGTTGGGGAAGCTGGAGCTAGCTGCAGTAGAACAATCTGGCCGGCAGGATGTTGAGCGGCTCAAAGTCCTGGTCAATCTGCCGGAAATGGCTGCGCAGGTAGGGCAGGACGGCCCGCGTGAACTGGTAAACCAGGGCCGCTCCGCCGGGACGCAGGGCTTCACGCGATTCGCGCATGATCTTCTCGCGTAATTCCATCGGCATGGTGGTAAACGGAATGCCGGAGATGATGTAGTCGGCGCCATCGAGCTTCAGCCGGTCCAGATCCTTCTGGACGTTTTCCGCCGAGCCATGCACCACGTGCAGGCGCGGATCAGGAAACGCGCGCTTGAGGTAGCCCACAAAATCTTCATTCATCTCAAAGACCACCAGGCGCGCCTCGGGCGACATTCGCTCCAGGATGTGCGCTGTGATCGTTCCCACCCCCGGACCGTATTCCACGATGGTGCGGGCGCGGCTCCAGTCAACCTTGGCCAGCAGGCGGTCGATCAAAAAACGCGAGCTGGGAATGAGCGAGCCCAGCATTTTGGGGTGTTGCAGGAAATTCTTGGCGAACAGCAAGGTCTCTTCACTGCGCGAAGTTTTCCGAAGCATCAGTTGTAGTTCCTCAACGCGGTCTCTCCCGGCGAGTCAACGATACTCGCCCCATCTCTGAGATGTAAAGCGGCTTAAGCGCGACAGCCTTGCTGCGTAACAATTCCCGGCTCCAGGCTGCTCGTCAGCTGCAACTCCGGCGGCGGGAGCTTGCCGCCGAAGATTGTGCAAAATCCGCGATTGCCGCGTCTTGCAAACCATCATAGAATCAGATGTCAGACGCTCACTCCGTCCTGACCCAGAGACCCGACTTTGAACCTGGTACGCGCCATTTATCCCGGCTCATTTGACCCGCTTACCAACGGGCATCTTGACCTGATTGAGCGCGGCAGCAAGATCTTTGACGAACTGATCGTCGCGATCCTGCGCAATGCGGAAAAAGACCCGCTGTTCACCCTGGCCGAACGCAAAGAAATGCTGGAGCACATGGTCAGGCGCTTTGAAAACGTGCGCGTCGAGACCTTTGAAGGCCTGCTGGTGGACTACGCCATGCAGAAAAAGGCCAAGGCGGTGCTGCGCGGCATCCGCGCCATCAGCGATTACGAATACGAACTGCAGATGGCATTGATGAACCGCAAGCTCCAGCCGCAACTGGAAACGGTTTTTATGATGCCGGCCGAAGCTTATTCTTATCTGAGCTCGCGGCTGGTGAAAGAGATATTTCGCCTGGGCGGTTCCGTGCGTGGGTTGGTGCCGGAGCTGGTGGAACAACGGCTGCGGGAAAAATTCCATGGCGACGCAGCGGCAAGTGAAGTGAGGTGATGGATGGCGACCGTACCGGCAGTCAAGCAATTCAGTGATCGTGTAAACCGCATCGAGATCAGCGCCACCATGGCGGTGGTGGCTGAGGCCGCCAAGCTCAAGGCCGGCGGTGCTGACCTGGTTGAGTTCGGCGCAGGTGAGCCGCATTTCTCCACGCCGCAGCACATCAAAGACGCCGCCATCGCTGCCATCCAGAATGATTTCACCAAGTACACCGCTGTTGCCGGCATCCAGGATTTGCGCAACGCCATCGTCCGGCGCCACGCCGCCGACTTAGGTTCCATGTACCAGCCGCATGAATGCATGGTCTCCACCGGCGGCAAGCTTGCGTTGTTCAATGCCCTCCAGGTGCTGGTAGACCACGGCGACGAGGTCATCGTGCCGGTTCCGTACTGGGTCTCATTCAAGGACATCATCGAGTACGCCGGCGGCAAATGCGTTTTTGTCGAAACGTCAGAAGCGGACAATTTCCGGCTCACGCCGGAGATGATCGAGCGGCAGATCACGCCGCGCACCCGCGCCATCATCATCAACAGCCCGAACAATCCGAGCGGGGCTGTGCTCGATCCGGCGGAGTTTTCCGCGATTCTGAGGATGGCCAACAAGCGCGGTATCTACGTGATCGCCGACGAATGCTATGTTTACCTGAACTTCACCCCGCGGCGCTTCTCCGCCGGCTCCGTCACAGACGTGAAGCAGCATCTGGTGATCATCGGCTCACTCTCAAAAACTTATGCCATGACCGGATGGCGCCTGGGCTACGCGCTGGCGCCCGCGCCGATCATCAGCGCCATGACCAAGCTCCAGAGCCAGAGCACCTCCAGCACCGCGCACATGGTGCAGATGGCCGGTCTGGCCGCCGTCACCGGCCCGCAGGAGTGCGTGGAAAAGATGAAGAAAGACTACATTCTGCTGCGCGAGCTCATCCTGGGACATCTGAAGCTGATTCCCGGGGTCACCTGCGTCAAGCCGGAGGGCGCGTTCTACGTTTATCCCAACGTCTCGGCCTACTTCGGCAAGTCGGGAATCACGTCGGCGGCGGAGATCGCGCGGCGTCTGTTGCATGAGGCGCACGTGGTTACCGTGCCGGGCGAGGCTTTCGGAACGCGCGAGCATATCCGTCTCTCCTACGCAACCTCGCCCACTGAGATCGAGCGCGGCCTGGAGCGCATGCAGGAGTGGTTCGGGAAGTTGTAAGGCAAGTCGCCTGGTTCACAGGAGACAACGGGTGCATCGCCTCGCGCAATGAACGTTTGCCTGAACGTCGGCGTCCCGACGCTCCGGGACACTAAACGCTGATACACATGGCTGAGCTGACAGACGCACCCCATGCTGCTGGACAACATCCCGGCGTTTCTGCGAGTCTAATTCTCAGGTCCCTGCGAATCGCCCTTTTTTAGCCCATGCCTGACTTGTATCCACTGCTGTTAGAGCCGCAGTTTCACGAGCGTGTCTGGGGTGCTCGCGATCTGGCGCCCATCTACTCGCGGCAGGTCACGGGCAATCCAATTGGCGAGGCCTGGCTTACCGGCGACGAATGTCGCGTGGCCAACGGGCCGCTGGCGGGCCGCACGTTGGGCGAGCTAAGCCGCGAATTCGGCGCCGATCTGCTGGGCGAAGCCACGGCCAACAAAAACCGTTTTCCGCTGCTCATCAAATTCCTGTTTCCCAAAGACAAACTCTCAGTCCAAGTCCATCCTGACGACGAAGCCGCCGCAGCGGCGGGCCAGCCCTGCGGCAAAACCGAATGCTGGTACGTGCTGAAAGCCGGTTCGGGCGCGCAGATTGGCCTGGGTTTGAAACCGGGGACGACCAAGGCTGAAGTTGAGCGTGCGATCCACCAGGTGCGCATGGAGCAGCTGCTCAACTGGATCGACATCCACGAAGGCGACATGGTTTACGTGGATGCCGGCACGGTGCACGCGATCGGCCCTGGCGCTGTGATCGTCGAAACCCAGCAGAATTCAGATACAACGTATCGCCTTTACGATTACGGCCGTCCCCGCGAGCTGCATGTCCAGGATGGCTTGCGAGCGACGAAAGAGCAGACCCACGCGGGCAAGGTCGTCACCGGACGGCCTCTGAGTGAGAGCGGCAAGACTCAGACCAATCTCGTGACTTCGCCCTGCTTCATCGTCGACAGGTTCCGGCTCGAGCGCGCCTGGGAGTTTCGCCGCCCGCAGCACGGGAAAACAAGCGTGTGGTGCCTGACGGCGCTGCGCGGTTATGGCGTCATGGAAAGTGAAGGCGCTGCTCCGGTAAGCTTTTCGAGTGGAGATGCAGTGGTAATCCCAGCGGCGATTGAGAAATTTACGCTCAGGCCGCAATGGGAGCTGGAGTTCCTGTGCGCTTCCCTGCCGGCGGAAAAAGTCGGGCATCCGGCCACGGTACTGCATGAATTAACCGCCGGATCGCGCACGTAAGGTCCGGTGTGAAAAACGGGCCCATTTTGCGGAAGTCCCGGCCTTTGCAGGCTGGAAAATGAAGGGTAGAGATTGAGCAGGGGCTTCAGCCCCCGAGAGCACTGGTGAGCAGACCTCCTTTTTATCCCGTGATTCTGGCCGGCGGCAGCGGGACGCGTTTCTGGCCGCGCAGCCGGCGCAAGCTGGCCAAACAGGTGCTCGCGCTGGACGGCAAGCAGACCATGATCCAGCAGACCATGGAGCGGCTGCTGCCGCTGGGCAGCGAAAAAGATTTCTGGGTGATTACCAACGAATTCGTCTCGCAGGAGATCCGGCGCCAGCTGCCCAAGGTTCCGGAAAAGCAGATTGTAGTGGAGCCGGAGCCGCGCAACACCGCGCCGGCCATCGGCCTGGCGGCCTTTCTGCTGGAGCGGACCGCGCCGGAGTCGATCATCGGCATGTTTCCTGCCGACCACGTGATTGGCGACGAGAAGAAGTTCCGGAAAAAGCTCCAGCGCGCGATCGAAATCGCCGCCAGAGAAGACCACATTGTGGTGATGGGCGTTCAGCCCGCGCGCGCCGAAACCGGCTATGGCTACATTGAAGCCGGAGACAAGGTCGATTCCGAACTCTCGCGCGTGAAGCGCTTCACGGAAAAACCTAATCAGCAGAAGGCCGAAGAATTTGTGACCGCGGGGAATTATTTCTGGAACAGCGGCATCTTCGTCTGGAGCGCCCGCACGCTGACCCGGGCGTTGCGCGAGCATCTTTCGGAAACCGCGCCGTATCTCCAGGAGATTTCGGCCGCCTGGGGGACCAGGGATTTTGACAAGAAGTTCTCTCAGCTCTATCCCAAGTGCGAAAACATCAGCATCGACTACGCCGTGCTGGAGCCGCGCTCGGCCAAGGGCGAGCACTCATCCAACCTGTTCTGCCTGCGCGCTGACTTCGGCTGGAATGACCTGGGTTCCTGGGCCGCGCTCTATGAGCATCATGCGCCGTTGAGCAAAGATGAGGGCAGGAACGTGGTCGAGGGCAAAGACTTATACGCGGTGAACGCGGGCGGGAACTACGTTTACGCTCCGGATAAATTCGTGGCGGTGGTCGGCGTGAACAATTTGGTGGTGGTAGAGACGGACGATGCCATCCTGGTGACCACGCGCGAGCAATCGCAGGACGTAGGCAAGATTGTGAAATACTTGAATGAAAAAAAACGGACGGACCTGGTCTAAGGAATTCGCCGTGATCGCAGTCATCGCGCGTGATCAAGCGAAGCGGCAAGGCCGGTCCATAAGCCGCGAGGCCCGTACGCGCCAAGCGGCGTGAATTCAAGGCTGATTCCATTCACCAGGAAGAGACTCTCAAAGCGTTTTGGAGCGAAGCGATATCAATGACTGACCAAATCAAATTTGGTACCGATGGCTGGCGCGGCGTGATCGCTGACGATTACACCTTTGAAAACGTGCGCCGCGTGGCCGGCGCCATTGCTGCGTACGTCCTGAAGAATGATGATCCCACGCGCGGGCTGGTCATCGGCTATGACACTCGCTTTGGCTCGCGCCGCTTTGCCCAGGCGACTGCCGAAGTCCTGGCTGCTGCCGGGATTCCGGTAAAGATTTCCAACGACTACACGCCCACGCCCGCCCTCTCCTATGCGGTCAAGAACCTGCGCACCGCCGGAGGAGTGATGATCACCTCCAGCCACAATCCCTGGGACTGGAACGGCGTAAAGTTCAAAGCGACCTATGGCGGCTCGGCCACGCCGGTCATCATCCAGCAGATCGAAAACAACGTGCGTGCCGGCGCCATGCCCAAGGGCAGCACAGCTAAGATCGAGGAAGCCGATTTCAAGGCGCCTTATGTCGAGGCAATATGCAAATTCGCCGATCTCGACAAGATCGCGAAGGCCAATTTCAAATTCGCCATTGACTGCATGTACGGCGCGGGGCGCAACGTGCTTTCTGAAATCTTCAGGAAACGCGGCATTCCGCACGTGCAGATTCGTGCTGAGGTGAATCCGCTCTTTCCGGGGATCAACCCCGAGCCGATCCTGCCGCACGTGCGCGCAGCGCAGGAAATTGTTGTCAAAGAGAAGTGCCACGCGGCGTTCATCACTGACGGCGATGCCGACCGCATTGGCGCCGCAGCTGAAGACGGAAGCTTCGTGGATTCGCACAAGATTTTTTCCATCCTGCTGCAGTGGGTGCTCAAGTACCACAATGACTGGCCGGGCGACGTGGTGCGAGCCTTCAATACAACCCGCATGCTCGATCGCATCGCCGCCAAACATGGGCGCAAGCTGCTGGAGTGCGGCATCGGCTTCAAGTACATCTGCGACCTCATGCTGGAGCGGCAGATCCTGATCGGCGGGGAAGAGTC
>Ga0070730_10001870_pt1 | contig 19689 bp, 18 predicted proteins | sample Coa_R1_3_FD_66447 | JGI IMG/M metagenome (GOLD analysis project Ga0070730, IMG submission 66447) | Surface soil microbial communities from Centralia Pennsylvania, which are recovering from an underground coalmine fire - Coalmine... | ecosystem: Environmental > Terrestrial > Soil > Unclassified ... | reverse complement strand
GCATTCACGGCGCCGACGATGCCGCTGCTCGCGCGTGCCAAGCAGAATGTCGGCCGGCAACTCAACTCGTCGGCCACCGTCAGCGAGGCCGGCCAGAACATGATTTGCGCATACCTCTCGGTAGCGCTCCTCGTCGGCCTGCTTCTCAATGCGGTCGCCGGCTGGTGGTGGGCCGACCCGTCGGCGGCACTTGTCATCGCCGCCGTCGCGCTCAACGAAGGACGCGAGTCCTGGCGCAGCGAGTCGTGCGAGTGCTGCTAGCGCATCAGTAGATGCGGAGAGCGTCGCCCCAGCAAGTCATGCGCGTGACGGCGGCTGGGCGACCGCCGTCACGCGTTTCCAGATTGGGGTTTGTCTGAGCTCGGTTCGAGCTCGCCGGCTTTGGTGATCGCTTACGGGGTGGGTGTGTAGGTGCCGGTCATGGTGGGTTGCCACTGGTCTTCGAATACCACCTGTTGGGTGCAGTTGTTGACGTTCAGTTGGTTGATGACTGTGCCTTGGTGCTCGATCTCGAACTCCCAGTAGCCGTGGTGCTGCTCTGCGTCGCCGAGGGTGGGCCCGCCCCCGCCGCCGCCACCCCCACCGTGCGGCCGAAGGCCCCTCACGAGGGGGTTCGAGACATGTTGAACGCGCCGTGTCCCTGACCTGCCCGCCGTTGGCATGGGCTGTATCGTCGGAGGATGCGGGCTACGCGTTCGCTCACGTTCGTCGGCTGTCACGCCGGCGGCGAGATCGGCAATGTCGTCGTCGGCGGGGTGCTGCCGCCGCCTGGTGCGACCGTCTTCGAGCAGATGCAGGCGCTGCAAGCGGACGATTCGTTGCGGCGTCTGCTCCTGCGCGAGCCTCGCGGCAGCGTGGCGGTGCACGCGAACCTGATCGTGCCGCCGACGCGGCCCGACTGCGATGCCGGCTACATCATCATGGAGCCGACCGAGTATCCGGCAATGTCGGGCTCGAACACGATCTGTGTAGCGACCGTGCTCCTCGAGACGGGGATGGTCGCGATGCGTGAGCCCGAAACGACGCTTCGACTGGAGGCGCCGGCGGGACTTGTCGAGGTGACGGCGCGCTGCAGGGATGGCAAATGCGAGAGCGTCGAGCTGACGAATGTCCCCTGTTTTGCGCAGCGGATCGACGCCGGTCTCGAAGTTGACGGTGTCGGCACGTTGACCGTCGACGTCGCGTTCGGTGGCATGTGGTACGCGATCGCCGACGCGCACGCGCTCGGTTTCGCGCTCGAGCCTTCCGAGGCCCGCGAGCTTTCTCGGGTGGGCGAGCTCATCCGCACCGCCGCGCGCGAGCAACTGCCTTGCGCACATCCTGAAAACGCGGAGATAGCTGGCGTGAGCATCGTCCAGATCGCCGAGCCGTGGCGCGGCATCGGCGCCGTATCGAAGAACGCGGTCGTCGTCTCGCCCGGGCGGCTCGACCGCTCCGCGACCGGAACCGGCCTCTGCGCGAGGATGGCAGCGCTGCACGCGCGCGGTCTCATGCATCCCGGCGATGCGATGACACACGCCTCGGTGCTCGGCTCCACCTTCGACGGCCGAATCGTCTCCGAGACCAGCGTTGGCGGTGCCACCGCGATCGTGCCGGCCGTGCGCGGCAGCGCCTGGATCACCGGCATCACCCAAGTGCTCGTCGACCCGAGCGATCCATTCCCGGAGGGCTACCAACTCTCCGACACCTGGCCAGACACATCCGGAGAGCAAACCGAACACGACTAGCCATGCCGGCGTAAGGAAGGTCGAAACATCCTCTTCCCACACGCTCGCTACGAGTGTGTCGCTCCCGGCTTGAACACCATGAGCGCGATGACCGCGAGCACGAGCAGCGCGGAGAGGTAGTTCACCGCAAGAGTTGCGCGATCGTCGAGCAGTGCCCGCAGCTCGGCGGTGACCGGCGCGCGGTCCGCGGCGAGGCGGACGGCGAGCTTGCGCGCTCGCTTGGGACGCTGCCCGCCGAGCGCGCCGAGGAGGATGGCGGCGAACAGCAGGCCAAGGGCGGCGTCGACCCAGCCGGCGCCGTAACCCCAGTCGCCGAGATCGACAAGCCAGAGGCCGAAGGCGAGCACAAGGAGCGTGCCGAGGGCGACGAGCAGGACGCCGATCCGGCTCAGCCCGAGCAGCAGTGCAACCTCGCTGGTCGTGCGCCGTCGCCGCGCCGCCTCAAAGGCGACGCCCGCGATGGCCGTGCCGGTGACAAACGAGAACGCACCGAGCAGGTGGAAGAACAGCGCGACGTCCTCCATCAGGCCGCCAGGCGGAGGAGAGGTGAACACGGTTTCAGCGTGCCAGACGTGATCAAGAACTTAGTGGCGGCGTCGGCCGGCCGCCGGTATCGGCAGCCTCCATGACGCATTGGGACGCCGAGAGACTTGCGGTGGTCGCTGTTCCGAGGAAGTCTGTACCCGTGCAGCGCTGTCCTGCCTGTGGCCAGGAGAACCCCGAGGTCGCCCGCTTCTGCCTGGCGTGCGGCCGACAGCTCGCCCCGGACGAGACCTCGCGCCGCGAGGAGCGGCGCCTCGTCACGGTCATCTTCGTCGACCTCGTCGGGTTCACCTCGCGCGCCGAGACTCTCGATCCGGAGGACGTGCGGGCGATCCTCTCCCCGTACCACCGCGCGGTTCGGACGGAGATCGAGTCATTCGGCGGCGTCGTCGAGAAGTTCATCGGGGATGCCGTCATGGGTGTCTTCGGCGCGCCCACGGCGTTCGGCGACGACGCCGAGCGAGCGGTGCGCGCCGCGTTCGCCGTGCGCGACGTAGTTCACGGGGTTCGCATCGCCGTCAACACCGGAGAGGCGCTGGTGACGCTCGACGCGCGGCCGGAGCGCGGCGAGGCAATGGTTGCGGGCGACGTCGTCAACACAGCGTCGCGGCTCCAGGCGGCTGCACCGGAGAACGGGATCATCGTCGGCGACGAGACCTACCGTGCGACACGCGACATCGCCGAGTACGAGCCGGCCGAGCCCGTGACCGCAAAGGGGAAGGCCGAACCGGTGCGCGCGTGGATTCCGGTTCGGATCGCCGAGCCCACCGGCGAGCGCGACCTCTCAGGCGCGCTCGTTGGACGCACGCGCGAGCTCGCGATCCTTACCGACGTCTGGAAGCGGGCGACCGAGGATCGCACGCCGCACCTCGTCACGATTCTGGGCGATGCCGGCGTCGGCAAGACCCGACTCGCGATCGAGTTCGCGCACATCGTCGGCGAGCTGGGCGGCTCGACCGTGCGGGGCCGCTCGCTTCCGTACCGCGACAGCAGCGCGTACGGCGCGTTCTCCGCACAGCTCAAGCAGTTGTGCAGCGTATTCGAGAGCGACTCGCCCGACATCGCGTTGTCGAAGCTGCGCGAGTCCGTTGCCACGCTGCTCGAGCCCGCAACCGCCGAAGAGGTCACGGACCATCTCGCGATCCTCATGGGCGTCGACCGACACGGCTCGGTCTCCGATCGCGAGACGCTCTTCTTCTCAGTGCGGTGCTTCATCGAGGCAATCGCGCGCGACCGGCCGACGGTCCTCGTCTTCGAAGACATCCACTGGGCGGATACGAGCCTGCTCGATCTCGTCGAGCTCCTCGCCCAGCGGCTTCGCGATCTGCCGATCCTCATCCTGGCGCTGGCGCGACCGGAGCTGCTCGACGGACGGCCCGCCTGGGGCGGAGGCCTGCCGGCCCATGTGTCGCTGCCGCTCGCTCCGCTCGCCGACCGCGAGGCGCAAGAGCTCGCGCAACAGCGGCTGGCGACCTTCGCCGGCGACGACCGCATCGCCGCTCTTGCAGAGACCGCGGCGGGGAATCCGCTCTTCATCGAGCAGCTCGCGGCGACGCTCACCGAGACGTGGGCCGAAGCGCAGGGATCGCTACCGACGACGATGAAGGGCATCCTCGCAGCCCGCCTCGACGCCCTTCCCGCCGCCGAACGCGCACTCCTGCTCAACGCGGCCGTCGTCGGCAAGGTCTTCTGGCGGGGAGCACTCGCGCGGATGAGCGGGAACGGCGAGACGCTCTCGGATCTGCTCGGCGCGCTCGAGCGGCGAGACCTGATCCGCCGCGAGACGGTTTCGGCGATCGAAGGCGACCAGCAGTTCACGTTCACCCACATGCTCATCCGCGATGCCGCATACGAGTTGATCCCGCGCGCGCAGCGCCGGGCGCTGCACGCCGACGTCGCGCGCTACTTCGAACAGGCGACGTCTCTCGTTGGCGAGGCGGCGACGGCGCTCGGGCGCCACTGGCGCGACGCCGGCGACAACACGCGCGCAATCCGCTATTTCACCGCCGCGGCCGAACAGGCAGAGAAAGGGTGGGCAAAAGGACTCGCAGTGACCCTCTACCGAGAAGCGCTCGATCTCGTCGGCGAGGACGACGGCGAGGCTCGCACCGTTCTGCGGCGGCGACTCGCCGTCGCTCAGCAGGCGCACATCCACGTCGAGGACGCCCGCCTGCTGCGACGAGGCGACTAGACGCTCGGGAAGTCTGCCGGAGTCACGTCGCCGGCGATCTCGTAGAGATGGTCGATCGTGTGCTTGCCGAGCATGCGCGAGTGGTCGCGCACCATCTCCTCGCTCGGGGCGTCGTAGATGCAGAAGGTTCGCACGATGCCGTCGTCGTCGACGACGACGTGACTGTGCTCCCACGTGATCTCCGGGAATCCTTCCTCGGCGATCTCGCGCGAGCGGCGTCCGACCGCCGGCATCTGGTCCTCGCCGACCTCGAAGCTGCGCACGATCATGTACCTCGGCACGGGCGAATCGTATAAGAATCCCCGGCTCCCGCCTGGATTCATGCTGCGAACAGCAGGCGCGCGGCGAGCGCGAGCAGGGCGACTGCAAGCAGCCATTGGATCATTGCGCCGCGCAGGCGGAGCGAGACATGTGCGCCGAGCTGGGCACCGACGACGACTCCTACCGAGAGCGCGAGTGTGCGGCGCACGCCATGGCCGTGGGCGAAGCTGCCGAGCCCGATGTGGGTGAGCGTGCCGGCGCCGGCCATGATCGCGAGCACGAAGTGCGAGGTCGCTGTCGCGAGGTGGACCGGGAAGCCGAGCGCGCGCACAAGCAGCGGCACGTGGATTACGCCGCCGCCGATCCCGAGGAAGCTCGAGATGAATCCGACAGCGAGGCTGTAGAGGGCGCCGCGACGGAGTGGTACCGAGTAGAGGTAGCGCTCCCCTGCGCGGTCGACGAGCTCGCGTCGTTCGAGATGTCCTTTAGGGGCTGGGAGCGGCCAGCGTTCCCCGGCCAGCAGCCAAACAGCGAGCACGCCGAGGACGCCGCCCATGATCCCGTCGAACACGTGACGGGAGACGGCGCCGACCACGAGTGCGCCGCCGACCGCGCCCGGAAGGGTCGCAACTGCAAATACGGCGCCGCTGCGGAAATCGATCCGACGCTGGCGGGCGTAGGCGACCGAGCCGCTCGCAGCGTTGAAGAACACTGCCGCCAGACTGATTGCAGTCAGCGTCTGCGCCGAGTCGTGCGGATAGAGCAGCAGCAAGATCGGCGTCAAGATGAACCCGCCGCCGGCTCCGATCACCGTCCCGAACGCACCGACGCCGACGCCGATCAGGCAGAGCACAACAGCTGTCTCGAACGACCAGCCCACAGCAGATGGGCTACTGGGCTCCCGTGGCGGACGACCGCAGCTGCCGCAGTTGCTCGGCTGTCGGGGACCAGGCGGACTCGAACGCGGAGATGTCCCACCCGGCGAGCCCGGCGGCGGTCTCGTACACCGACTGGAGGTACGCGAGCACGAGCGCTCGTGGGTCGCGCGCGTTGCGCACCGTCTCCCAGGGGAGGATCGCGAGACCCGACGCATTCCATTCGCCGGCGATCAGAGGCGCGTCGCGCAGGCCCGCGGGCTCGGGGACGATGAAAGCGTAGAACGCGGCATCGGGGAACTGCGTCTCGTCGCCCATCCAGAAGCCGAACAGCATCAGCTCGTGCGAGTACGCCTCGCGGTTGACGAGATCGCTCTCGGTCGCGCGGCCCGGGCGGCCGGAGAAACGCGTCAGCGAAAGGTCGAAGCTGTGCCAGAACAGCTGGACGGGGCTTGTCTTGCCGACGAACCAGCCGCTGAACTCCTCGAGCACCGAGGTTGACCAGTCGAGGGCCCGGTGGAAGCGCTCGACCGCGTCGCGGTCCCACGACGCGTGCTCGGTGTCTTCGCGGAACGGCGTCGTCATCGGCACGCCGAACGGCTGCTCTTTGATCGCGACGTCGACACCGAGCTCTGCGAGCGAAGCGTGAAGGCGCTCGTCGAACTCGGCGACCGAGAGACCGTCCGTGAGCGGGAACGTGCGGGTCTTGCCCCCGATGGTCTGCACGACGAGCTCGTGGTCGACGAGGTCGAACGCCACCTCGAACGTCGTGTCGCCGCCGTGGAGCGGGCCGGTTGTCAGCCCCCGCACATCGACATAGAGCGGGACGTGCCACCAGTGGTTGCGTCGCGGCGTCGTCGCAAGCCGCACCTTCCCGACGATCTGTGCATACAGGTGCAGCGTGTCCTTCGTCGCGCGCCAGTCGGCGATGCGAAGCTCAGGGAGAATCATGCGGACTCGAGTCCTACCGCCTCCGGTCTCCACCGCGCGAGCCTACTGACTACTCTTTGGCAATGCGCGTCACGCTGGCGATCGCCGCGCTCGCACTTGCCCTCGCCTCGGGGGCGCAGGCGAACAACCCGCCGCTCTCGCCGCCGAAGCTTTTGAACGTCAGCGGCGTGCGTGTCATCACCTTCGCGCCACACTCGGAGGACCGGCTGCGGTCGTGCCTCGCGAGCCGCGTGGCGCCGCGGGGCGCGGTCGGCCGCGCCGCACGCAAGCTCTTGCCGGTTGCGTGCGAGCAGCCGCCGCGCCCGCAGCTCGCGATCATCGCCCTGATCGGCGGCTAGCCGGGCGGGCGTTCCTCCGTCGGAGCGGAGGTGGTGAGGTCGCTCGTGCCCTGGAGGAACGCATCGCGGTCGATCTCGCCGCGGGCATACCTCATGCGCAGGAACTCGAGCGGGTCGGGGGGCCTGCCGGGGCCGGCGAATGCCATCCGATGGTGCCAGCGATGGTGCCGCCCGGCGGCCGTGCGCGCGATCAGCAGGGCGAAGAACGCGAGCGTGAGCAGCAGGACGAGCGCGAAGGTCGCCCACGCGAGCGCGTGCGGACCCTGGCCGTGGTGCAGGTACACGGGGCCGACATCGAAGCCGCCCCGGTGAAACATGGGAAAAGGCGGAGTCTCGTTCATGCGCCGACCGTACGCCCGTCCGGTAAGTGCGGGCTAAGAGCTATGCGTTCGCGACGTCGCCGAAGACGTCGGCGACGAGACCGTCGAACGAGCGGGGCAGCTGCCCCTGTTCGTCGGCGAAGTCGCGCAGGTAGTACAGGTAGGCGCGCCACTCATCCGCGCGGTCCGGCGACCGCGTCGACGCGGAGGAGACCAGGCGCTCGAGGAGATTGATGTTCCACGCGCCCGGCTTCTCATACGAGGCGCGGCGTGACGACGCTGCCGCTAGTCGCGAGAGAGCAACGTCGATGGCCTCGTCCGGCTTCGGCGCGCGCGACGTGCGGGCGAGGCCGGACGTCCGCTGTTCGAGCTCCTGCTCCCAGGCCTCGAGCTCGGGCACGCGCTCCTCGACCTTCCTGCGCTCGGCGTCGTTCCGCCGCTGTGCCTCTGCCGTTTCCTGCTCGCGCTTGGCGACGCCCGCTTCGCGCGCGTCGAGCTTCTCCTCGCGACGCCTGACCTCGGCGTCGCGCGCGGCGAGCTCCGCGTCCTTCTTCTCCACCTCTGTCGCGAGGGCGACGAGCCGGCGGTCGCGGTCCGCGATCTCGCGGGCCTGCTCCTCCAGCCGCTGGAGCTTCTGCTCCCGTTCGGCGAGCGCGGCCTCGCGCTTGCGCAGCGTCGCTTCTGCCGCAGCGGCTTCGGCGAGCGTGGCCACCGCTGCAGCGAGGTGCGCTTCGCGCGGTTCGAGCTCCGCAGCGAGCCGCGCGAGCCTTGCCTCCTGCTCGTCGGCCGCGGCCTGTCGCGCACGCACGTCGGCGAGTGCGATCTCGGCCTGCCGTTTGCTCTCTTCCGCGTCGGCGACGTTGCGCTCGCGCTCGAGCAGCTCCGCCAGCTCCTGCGCGAGGCGTTCTTCGCGCGTACCGAGGAGCGCCTCCCGCTGGTCGAGCGTCTCACGCTCGGCCGCGGACTCGGCGCGAAGCGCATTGTGCGCCTCCGTCGCGCGCGCGAGCTCTTCCTCCCGGCGCGCCAGCACGCCGCGCTGCTCGCGGAGCGCGCGACGTTCTGCCGCAGCGCCTTCGTTCTCGAGCGCGAGGCGCTCCAGCTCCTGCGCGCGCTCGTTCTGCTCGATCTCCACGGCTGCGACCGCTCGCTCGCGCTCCTCGAGCGCGGAGTCGCGTTCGGCCGCGCGCCGCTCCCACGCGGCTGCGCGGCGGCGCCGTTCCTCGAACTCCTCCTGAGCCGCCGTCAGCTCCGCGGCGTCGGCCGCGTGGCGCTCGATCGCCTCTGCGACGAGGCGGGCCTCGGCCGACAGTGTCGACTCGCGTTCGGCCGCCGAAGCCTCGAGCGCGGCGAGGCGGTCCTCGCGCTCGCGGAGGTCGCGCGCGAGCTGCTGCAGCCGTGCGCCCGCCTCCTGTCGGTCGGCGGCCGCATCGGCGAGCGCGCGCCGCTGCTCCGCCAGGGTCGTGAGCTCTGCGTCGAGGTCGCGTGCGCGGGCATCGAGCTCAGCCTCGCGTGCCGCTGCGGCCTGCAGCCGGCTCTCCACGCGCTCCGCCGCCGCCGCCAGGTCCCGGCGCTCGCCGTCGAGTGCGGCCGACCGAGCCGCCAGCTCACGCTCTCGCTCTCCGAGCGCTGCGCTCTCGCGTTCCAGCCGCGTGCTCTCTTCGGCGAGCTGCGCGCGGCGCTGCGCGGCCGCCTGCTCTTCGGCGCCGGCCGTTGCTGCGCGTCCCTCCAGCTCGCGCTCGCGGGTTCTGACTGCAACTTCGCGTGCGTCGAGCGACGCGGTGCGCTGTTCCGCCGCCGACATCGCATCGGCCGCGCGTGCAGCTGCCTGCTCGAGCGCACGCCCGCGCTCCTCGAGCTGTGCCTGCCGTGCCGCGGCGCTCGCGAGCTGTCCGGCGACGCGCTCCTCGCGCTCGGACAGCTGGCGCTGGGCAGCGGCGAGCGCGCGCTCACGCTCGTCGAGCTCGAGGATGCGACGCTCGCGTTCCTCGAGCACGGCGCGGTCCGTGGCGATCGCCGCCGCCGACGTCGCCAACTCTTCTGCGCGCTGGGCGAGCTCCTGGCGGCGCGTTCCCAACTCCAGCTCGAGCCGCCGCACCGTCACCTCTCGGTCGCCGACGTCCTCCGTGCGGCGCTCGGCCGCCTCGATATTGCGTTCTCTGCGCGTGAGCGCGGCTTCCTGCGCCTCAACCACGCGTTCACGTTCGTCGAGCTCTCGGGCGACACGTTCCTGCGCGACGAGCGCAGACTCGCGCAACGCGAGCTCCGCGTCCTTGGCCGCTGCAAGCCGACCGGCTTCGAGCAAGGCGCTCTCGCCCGTGGCGAGCGCGGACTCGCGCCGTTCGAGCTCGCGCTCTCTGCTCTCGAGCGCGCCGCGCTCGCGCGCGACGGCGGCCGCGGCTGCCGCCTGCCGTTCGGTCTGCTCCGCGAGGCTCTCTGCGCGCGCCTCGACGTCGTCGAGGCGATCGGCGTACGCATTCTCGCGCGCAACGAGCCGTTCCTCACGCGAGCGGATGTCCTGTGCGGCCTGCTGCAATCGCGCGCCTGCTTCGGCGCGTTCTTGCGCAGCCGCCGCGAGCTCTCTGCGCTCGGCGTCGAGCGACGCGATGCGGTTGTTGATCTCACGCATGCGCTCGGCAACGTCCTCGTCGCGCGCGGCGAGCTGCTCCGCGCGCGTCGCGAGCTCCTGCTGTAACGCCTCCGCGGACCGCCGCGCCGCGCTGAGCTCGGCGTCACGGGCCGCGACTGTCTGCTCCCGGCGCGTGAGCTCCGCCGACCGCTGTGCGAGGTGGTCGGCGGCGATCGCCTGCTGCTGGGAGGCCTCGGCGATCGCGCGCTCGCGCGCGACGACGGCGTCCTCGCGCTGCGCGAGCAACGTCCGCGTCTCGGTGAGCTGCCGCTCGACCTGTTCGCGTTCGCGCCGCAGCCGCCGCTCCTCGGAGATGCGCGCTTCGACGTCCTCGAGCTCGCGGCGGCCGGCGTCGAGTGCGGCCTTCTGCTCGGTCAGGCGCTGCGCGCTCGCCTCGAGCTCTGCGCGCGCGGCGGCGATGCGGCTCTCGCGTGTGGCAACCGCACGCTCGCTGGCGGTGAGCTGCTCTGCGCGCTCGCGCAGCGTCGCGAGCATCGTCTCCGCGCGCTGCTCCTGTTGCTCGGCGAGCTCGAGCTGGTCGGACACGAGCATTTCGAGCTCTTCGGCGAGGCCGCGCTCGTGCTGGTGCAGCTCCTGTCGTGCGGCCGAGAGCTCCCAGTCGCGTGAGGCGACCGTGCGCGCCTGCTCGCGCAGCTTCCGCTCGCGCTCGACGAGTGCCGCGAGCTCGGATCGGCGTCCCCTGAAGCCCGCGAGCTCGCTCTCGAGCGCCTCGAGCTCCTGCAGCAACGGCTCGGTCATGGAGCGGGAATGCTACTTCGCGACTCCCGTTACCACCAGGCGCGGAAACGGCAGGGGTCAGACACCCGGACGTGTCCAGGTGTCTGACCCCGCCGTTCGGACCCTCAGGCGCCCGCGGGCTGAGCCGGGCTCGGGGCCTCGTAACCGGCCTCGATCCGCTCGAGCTCTTCCTCGGTGCCTTCGCGCACGGGGCCCTTGAACCAGTTGTGCGCGGACACGATCCACCAGATGCCGACGGCGACCAGCACGCCGCCGACCGTGATCGGTGCGTAGTTGACGACGTCCCAGTTGAAGCCGCTGTGCCACGGGATGGCCGTCGGCACGGTCGGCATGAGGAACAGGATGACGATGAACACGATCCACAAGACCGCGATCGGGTTCACCCACTTGTAGTGCTTGCCGAGCGTCCACGCGCCGGTCTCGAACGCGTCTCCTGCGCGCCAGCGCAGGTAGATCGGCACGCCGTACGCGATGTACAGGCCGATGACGGCGATCGACGTTCCGACGAGATAGCCGACCGCACCGTTCGCCAGTGTCGGGAGCATGAGCGCCCACGACAGGACGGCGATCGCGATGACGGCGTTGACCGGCACGCGATGTGTGCGGCTGACCTTGCGGAAGAACGTGCGCCCGCCGGGGACAGCCCCGTCGCGGGAGAACGCGAACATCATCCGCGATGCCGCCGTCACCGATGCCGTGCCGCAATAGAACTGCGCCATGCAGACGATGAAGAGCAGGAACTCGGCCCACTTGTTGCCGAGCGCATGCTGCCAGATGTACTGCACGTCGAAGGCACCCGCACTCGTCGTTCCGGCAACGTCGGTCACGGCGAACGTGACCGCGACGAGGAGGATGAAGCCGAAGATGACGGACATGACGACCGACATGACGACGCCTATCGCCGCCGCGCGCGAGGCTTCGCGTGTCTCCTCGCTCATGTGCGCCGATGCGTCGTAGCCGGTGTACGTGTACTGCGCCATCAGCAGGCCGATCCCGAACACGAACCAGAAGACCGGGCTCGAGAAGTTGTGGCCGCTGAAGCCCGAGGCGTTCAGCGTCTTCGTGAACACGAACGTCGCCGACTGGTGATGGTCGGGAACGAACGCGAGCACGCCGACGATGATTCCGACACCGACCATGTGCCACCACGCCGACACCGAGTTGAGCAGCGCGAGCCAGCGGACGCCGCTCAGGTTCAGGAGCAGCTGCGCCGCCATGATCGCGCTGAACGTGAGGAACACCGTGTGCGTGTCGGTGCCGACGCTCGGGAACCAGAGGTTCATGAGCGACGTCCAGAAGATCGCCGCGCCGTAGCTGATCGCCGCGGTGACGCCGATCTGGCCGATGAGGTTGAACCAGCCCCAGGCGGGCGAGCCGAGCTTCGACGACCAGTAGTAGATCGCCCCGGCGGTCGGCATCGACGACGCGACCTCGCCCATGCCGAGCGCTACGAGCACGACGAAGAAGCCGACGATGAGCCAACCCCAGGTCACCGCGATCGGGCCGCCGTCGTTGAACGCGATGAAGTACGAGGTCAGACAGCCCGCGAGGATCGAGATGATCGTGAACGAGATGGCGAAGTTCGAGAAGCCGCCCATCTCGCGGAAGAGCACCTGCGCATAGCCGAGCTTGTGGAGCATCCGCTCGTCGTCGCTGATCGAGTGGACCCCCGGCGTCTCGGAACTCATGCAGCCTCCCTGTAGGTGAGTTGTGGGGCGAACCTAAACCCGGTGGTGGACGTTTTCAATGCGTCCGACAGCCGATCGGTGGTTCACCATTGGCAGCGATGGCTTCGCTCGCGACGCCGCTCTTGGCGCTCGTGTTTGCAGGCGGCGCGATCGCTACCTGGGTCGCCGGGACGGCGCTCTCGAAGACGACGGATGTCCTCGACCGGCGCTTCGGCTTCGGCGAGGCCTTGGGCGGGGTTGTCCTCCTCGCGATCGCGGGCAGCCTGCCGGAGCTCGCAATCACCATCTCCGCTGCCGCGAAGGGCAATCTCCCCCTGGCAGCAGGCAACCTCATCGGCGGCATCGCCGTGCAGACGATGGTGCTCGTCATCTGCGATGCCGTCGCCTCGCGCCGCCAGGCGCTGACGTTCCTCGTCGGCTCGCTCATACCGGTGCTCGAGGGATTGCTCGTCATCTTCGTCACCGCGGGCGTGCTCATGGGCTCGCTGCTGCCGGCGTCGGTGAAGATCGGGCCTGTAAGTCCGGCCTCGCTCGGGATCGCCATCGCCTGGATCGCCGGGATCTATGCGATCAACACCGTGCGGAAGGCGCCGCGCTGGAAGGTTGACATGCCGGGTAGCCAGCCAGGTCGGCCACATCGGCGCATCCCGCACCCTAAAGAGAACCTGCCGAAGCCGCTCCTCGAGTCGACGGCGCGCGCGATCACGATGTTCGGCGTCGCCTCGGCGGTCACGCTTATCGCAGGCGTCGTCCTCGAGGTGGCCGGCAACGACCTCGCGAACCGTGCGCACATCAACGGCGTCATCTTCGGCGCGACGATCCTCTCCGTCGCCTCCGCGCTGCCGGAGATCAGCTCGGGCATCGCCGCGGTCCGGCTGGGCGACAACGAGCTCGCCGTCGCCGACATCTTCGGCGGCAACTCCTTCCAGGTCGTGCTCTTCCTCGTCGCCGATCTGATCGCCGGGAAGGCGGTGCTGCCGACGGCGGGCAACCTGAACGCGTGGCTCGCGGTGGTCGGGATCGCGATGACCGTGATCTACGCGTACGGGGTGATCATGCGTCACGAGAACTGCGTTCTTCGTCTCGGTCGAGACTCGCTCATCGCCGTGACCGTTTTTGCGCTCGGCGTCGCCGGGCTGTTCGTCATCCCGCACTGAGCTATAGGCTCGCCCCATGCTCACGCTCGACGAGCTGCGGGCGGACGTCGAAACCGGCGCGGTCGACACCGTCATCGCCGCGTTCACCGACATGCAGGGCCGGCTCATGGGCAAGCGCCTGCACGCCGAGTTCTTCCTCGACGAGCTGGACGCGGGACACGCCGTCGACGGCTGCAACTACCTGCTCGCGCTCGAGATGGAGATGGATCCGGTGCCCGGCTACGCGATCGCGAGCTGGGAGCGCGGCTACGGCGACTTCGGCCTGCAGCCCGACCTTGCGTCCCTCCGCCGCATCCCGTGGCACGAGGCGACCGCGCTCGTGCTCTGCGACGTGACCTGGCACGACGGCTCGCCGGTCGGCCCGTCGCCGCGGCAGGTGCTGAAGGCGCAGGTCGAGCGCGCACGCGCGCTGGGCTACGAGGCGATGTTCGGCTCCGAGCTCGAGTTCTTCCTCTTCAAGGAGAGCTACGCCGAGGCGCATGCGAAGCACTACCGCGGCCTCACTCCGTCGGTGCCGTACATCCTCGACTACCACATCCTCGGCGCCGGCTACGACGAGCCGTTCATGCGCGAGGTGCGCAACGCAATGGTCGCCGCGGGCATGCGCGTCGAGTCGTCGAAGGGCGAGGCGTGGCCGGGCCAGCACGAGATCAACTTCCGCTACGCCGACGCGGTGAAGACCGCCGACGACCACGTCGTCTACAAGACGGGGCTGAAGGAGCTCGCGAACCAGCACGGCATCTCGGTGACGTTCATGGCGAAGCCCGACCACACCTCGGTTGGCTCGTCGTGTCACATCCACTCGTCGCTCTGGAGTGACGGGAACGCCGCGTTCGCCGGCGAGTCGGACGTCTTCAAGCACTACCTCGCGGGGCAGATCGCGTGCGCGTCGGAGCTCGCGATCTTCTTCGCGCCGACCGTCAACTCGTACAAGCGCTACGCGGCGGGGAGCTGGGCGCCGACGACGCTCGCGTGGGGATACGACAACCGCACCTGCGGCTTCCGCATCGTCGGCCACGGCTCGTCGCTCCGCGCGGAGACGCGGATACCGGGCGCGGACGCGAATCCGTATCTCGCGTTCGCCGCCCTGCTCGGCGCGGGCCTCTACGGGATCGAGCACGAGCTCGAGCTCGGCCCGGCGTTCGAGGGCAATGCGTACGTGTCCGACGTGCAGCGTTTCCCGCACGCGCTGCGCGACGCGATCGCGGCGCTCGAGCACGGCAAGGTCGCACGCACGCTCTTCGGCGACGAGGTCGTCGACCACTACCTCAACTACGCGCGCACGGAGCAAAGGCTGTTCGACGAGGTGGTCACGTGCTACGAGCGGGAGCGGATGTTCGAACGTGGCTAGGCCGCTCGTCGGCATTACGACGTACGTCGAGCCGGCGTCGTGGGGGCACTGGAATCTCGACGCCGCGCTCATCCCGTACATGTACGTGCAGGCGATCGAGCGCGCGGGCGGCACGCCGCTGCTCGTGCCGCCGGTCGAGGACGGGGTGGAGGAGATCCTCGACGCGCTCGACGGGCTGCTCTTCTCCGGCGGGGCCGACCTGGATCCGGAGTCGTACGGCGCCGAGCCGCATCCGGCGACATCGGGAACGCGGCCTGCGCGCGACCGCGCCGAGCTCGCATTGCTCGAGGGCGCGCTCGCGCGCGACCTGCCCGTGCTCGCCGTCTGCCGCGGCTCGCAGGTGCTAAACGTCGCGCGCGGCGGCGACCTCGTCCAGCATCTCCCCGACGTCGTCGGCAGCGAGGCGCACCGCGAGGTGGCCGGCGTCTTCTCGGAGCACGCCGTCCGCGTCGATCCGTCGTCGCATGTGCCGGACGTCGGCACCGTGAAGTCGCACCACCACCAGGGGCTCGGGCGCGTCGGCGAGGGACTGCGCGAGGTCGCGTGGGCCGACGACGGCACGGTCGAGGCGGTCGAGGATCCGGAGCGGCGCTTCGCAGTCGGCGTGCTCTGGCACCCCGAGGCGGGCGAGGACGCGCGCCTGTTCGAGGCGCTCGTCGCCGAGGCGGCACGCTACCGCGCGGAGAAGTCGTGACGGCCGTCGTCAACCCGGCGACCGAGGAGACGATCGCCGAGATCCCGTCCGCGGGCGTCGAGGAGACGGACGCCGCGGTCGCGCGCGCACGCGCGGCGTTCCCCGCGTGGCGCGCCGTCGCTCCCGCCGATCGCGCACGGCTGTTGCGCCGTCTAGCCACACTCGTCGAGGAGCAGGACGAGGAGCTGTCGCGCCTCGAGTCGGCGAACGCCGGCAAGCCGATCGCCGGCGCGCGCGGAGAGGTCGGCATGGTCGCGCAGGTCTTCCATTTCTACGCCGGCGCGGTCGACAAGCATCACGGCGAGACGATTCCCGTCGCGGGCGGCGTAGACATGACGTTCCGCGAGCCGCTCGGCGTCGTCGGGCTCATCGTCCCGTGGAACTTCCCGCTCAACATCGCGTCGTGGAAGGCCGGCCCGGCGCTCGCGTGCGGGAATACGATCGTGCTGAAGCCGGCCGAGCTGACGCCGCTCACCGCGCTACGGCTCGGCGAGCTCGCGCTCGAGGCCGGCATTCCGGAAGGCGTGCTCAACGTCGTCTCCGGCAAGGGCTCGGTCGTCGGGCAGCGGCTGATCGAGCATCCCGACGTCGCGAAGATCGGGTTCACGGGCTCGACCGAGGTCGGGCAGCAGGTGATGCGCGGCGCCGCCGGGACGATCAAGCGCGTCACGCTCGAGCTCGGCGGCAAGTCCGCGAACGTCGTCTTCGCCGACGCCGACCTCGAGCGCGCTGCCGCCGCCGCACCGTACGCAGTCTTCGACAACGCGGGGCAGGACTGCTGCGCGCGCTCGCGGATCCTCGTCGAGCGCAGCGTGTACGACCGCTTCGCCGAGCTGCTCGTCGCGTCGACACGCGCACTGAAGGTCGGCGATCCCGCCGACGACGCGACGGAGATGGGGCCGCTCATCTCGGCGGCGCATCGTGAGACGGTCGCGTCGTTCGTCGAGGGCGAGCCGCTCTTTCGCGGCGACGTCCCCGCCGGCAAGGGCTTCTGGTACCCGGCGACGCTCGTCGAGGCGCGGCCGGGAGACCGCGTCGCGCGCGAGGAGGTGTTCGGCCCGGTGGCCGCGCTCATCCCCTTCGCCGACGAAGCGGAGGCGGTGCAGATCGCGAACGACTCGGAATACGGGCTCTCCGGTTCGATCTGGACGCGCGACGGCGCACGTGCGCTCCGGGTCGCGCGCGCGCTCGAGACCGGCGTGATCTCGATCAACTCGAATTCGTCGGTTCGCGTCTCGACGCCGTTCGGCGGCTTCAAGCAGAGCGGCTTCGGCCGCGAGCTCGGCATGCACGCACTCGCGGGCTACAGCGAAGTGAAGAACGTGTTCTACTCAACCGACTGATGGGCCGCCTCGACGGAAAGGTGTGCGTGATCACAGGCGCCGGCGGCGGCATGGGCGCCGACGCCGCGCACCTCTTCAGCGAAGAGGGTGCGCAGGTGTGCGTCGCCGACGTGGACGGCGACGCCGCCGCAAAGGTCGCGACCGAGATCGGAGGGCTCGCGGTGCAGGTCGACGTCAGCGACGAGGAGTCGGTGCAGGCGATGTACCGCGCAGCTGCCGAGCGCTTCGGCGGCATCGACGTCCTCTACAACAACGCCGGCATCTCGCCCGCGGACGACGGCTCGATCCTCGAGACCGAGCTCGACGCGTGGGAGCGGGTGCAGGCGGTGAACACGCGCGGCGTCTATCTCTGCTGCAAGCACGGCATCCCGTATCTCCTCGAGCGTGGCGGCGGCTCGGTGATCAACGTCGCGTCGTTCGTCGCGATCGTCGGTGCTGCGACGTCGCAGATCTCGTACACGGCGTCGAAAGGTGCGGTGCTGTCGCTGAGCAAGGAGCTCGGCGTCCAGTTCGCGCGGCAGGGCGTACGCGTGAATGCGCTCTGCCCGGGGCCGGTCGAGACGCCGCTCCTGCTGCGCATCTGGAGCGAGACTCCCGGCGCTGCCGAGCGGCGGCTCGTGCACGTGCCGATGGGGCGGATGGCGAAGCCGCGCGAGATCGTGAACGCGGCGCTCTTCCTCGCGAGCGACGAATCGTCGTACGTGAACGCGGCGACCTTCGTCGTCGACGGCGGCCTCACCGCCGCCTACGTCACGCCCGAGTAGCTACTCGTTCCCGACGACCTGGACGAGCCAGCGCCGGTCGCGCTCGCGGTCGAGCTCGATGAAGAGCACGCGCTGCCACGTTCCGAGCTGCAGCTCGCCTTCGCGAATCGGCACCGACTCGCCTGCCGTGCCGAGCAGCATCGCCATGCAGTGCGAGTGCCCGTTGCCCTGGTCCATGTCCTCGGGGCAGATGTTCTCGGTACGCCGGTCCCAGTCGTCGTGCGCGTAGTAGCCGTCGTGCGGCACGAGCCGGCGCAGGAGCTCGGTGAAATCCTCGAGGAACCCGGACTCGAGCTCGTTCACGCGGACGCAGCACGTCGTGTGCGGCGAGTAGATGCATGCGATCCCCTCACGCACGCCGCTCTTGGCGACGGCGCCCTGGACATCGTCGGTGATGTCGGTGACGGTCAGGCCGCCGGCGGTGCGGAGCTTGGTCTCTTGCTGGAAGACCTTCATCGCGCCCCTATTCTGGCTGAAACCGCCACCTGGGCAACCCGGAAGGGGGTTGCCTCAGGAGAAACTGCGCTGTACCTTTTTTCGAGGGCACGACCGGTCAAGGGCGGTGGGCATGCGGCGTTCGATCAAAGTCGCGATCGTCATTCTCCTCGGGACGACGGGGTTTCTCGCCGCCGGAGCCGTCGCGAGCACGCCCAGGCCTCTCGCGTTCCAGGCGACGACTGCACCCGGGATCGACCTCTCGAAGTTCCCGCCGTGCGCGCAGGGGCAGAAGCCGACCCAGGCGAAGCCGTGCAAGCCGGCGGGGAACACCCAGCTCGACCTGTCGAAGTTCCCCGACTGCGCGCCGGGACAGGATCCGACGAAGACGCAACCGTGCAAGCCGACGAGCCAGAACGGCCAGATCGACATCTCGAAGTTCGCGCCGTGTGCGCAAGGTCAGATGCCGACGCAGGACAAGCCGTGCAAGCCGGCTGCGGGGACATCGGTCGACCTGTCGAAGTTCCCGCCGTGCGCGTCCGGCGAGCAGCCGACGAAGACGCAGCCGTGCCAGCCGACATCGAGCACCGGGCAGATGGACATCTCGTCGTTCGCGCCGTGCGCGCAAGGGCAGACGCCGACGCAGGACAAGCCGTGCAAGCCGAGCCCGTCGACGCCGATGGACCTGTCGAAGTTCCCGCAGTGCGCGGTCGGCCAAACGCCGACGAAGGATCAGCCGTGCCAGCCCACCGCGTCGACGGGCCAGATGGACACCTCGAGCTTCGCGCCGTGCGCCGCCGGCCAGAGCCCGACGAAAGACAAGCCGTGCAAGCCGGGCGCGTCGACGCCGGTCGACCTGTCGAAGTTCCCGCCGTGTGGGAGCGGCCAGACGCCGACGAAGAACCAGCCGTGTCAGCCGACCTCCGCCACGGGTCAGATGGACACGTCGAGCTTCGCGCCGTGCGCGGCGGGCCAGACGCCGACGTCCGACAAGCCGTGCAAGCCGGGTGCGAACACGAACGTCGACCTGTCCAAGTTCCCGGCCTGCCAGAGCGGACAGACGCCCACGCCAACGCAGCCGTGCCAGCCGACGCAGACGACCGGCCAGCCGGACATCTCGCAGTTCGCACCGTGCGCCGAGGGACAGCAACCGACGGCCGAGAAGCCGTGCAAGCCGGGCGCGAACACGCCGGTCGACTTCAGCCAGTTCCCGGATTGCGCCGCCGGCCAGCAGCCGACGAAGGATCAACCGTGCCGGCCGTCGGGAACGCCGCCCACCGGCGGGCTCCAGGGGGCGCCGCCCGACTTGAGCAAGTTGCCGGACTGCAGCCCCGGTCAGCAGCCGTCGAAGGACAACCCGTGCAAGCCGACCGGCGCTCCGCCCGGCGGGGGAGGCCAGACTCCGCCGAACGGCGGCAATGCTCCGCCGATCGTTCCCTGCGCGCCGGGGCAGACGCCGTCGCAGAGCGCGCCGTGCACGCCCGGTGGAACGCCGCCTACGCCGACCGGGCCGATAGGCACGACGCCTCCGCCCGGCACGCCGCCGCCGAACACGACGCCTCCGCCCGGAACGCCTCCGCCGCCGGGGTTGACGACGCCACCGCCGCCGACGACGACCACCGGGCCGTAAGCTCGCGTCCTACCCGGGCCCGTAGCTCAGCTGGTT
>Ga0070730_10001869_pt1 | contig 19699 bp, 12 predicted proteins | sample Coa_R1_3_FD_66447 | JGI IMG/M metagenome (GOLD analysis project Ga0070730, IMG submission 66447) | Surface soil microbial communities from Centralia Pennsylvania, which are recovering from an underground coalmine fire - Coalmine... | ecosystem: Environmental > Terrestrial > Soil > Unclassified ... | reverse complement strand
GGAATGTAGAGGCCAAAATGGGCGCTATCGCTATTATCAACCACCCCGATGATCGTTAGCTTAACGGCTGTTCTCCCCTGCGTCCCAACGACCCAGACCGGGGCTGCCGCAAATGACGTATCACCCTGATAAACGCCGCTGAGAGCGAAGGTGAAATGCGGATCAAAATTAGGAGGAGTAGCAGGAGCACCTGCATCGCTGGCCGATGGAGAGGTAGGATCATAGATAGGATTAGTATTGATGATATCAGGATTAAAGGGCAGGGCGCTGCTATCGATGAGAGCGTAGTTGGGGTGCGACTGCAAGGCCTGCCAGACGGCACTATCGCTGGAAAATCCCCTGGCACGGGCCGTCAGATGCAGCCCATAGCCCTGCAAGAAGCCGCCGCTCACTACCTGGGCCGGATAGAGCGACCAGCGCGGTGTATCGGCGCTCAGCTGGATCACGCCAACGGCAGTCGTGCTGCGTACACCGATCGCGGAAAAGACAGCAGGATTGATGCCATGAGCGGCCAGTGAGGAGCGTAGATCAGGCAGTGCCTTAAAGTAAGCCGTAGCCTGGATATCATAGCCGCCGGTCTGTGTATTAATATCTACATACGAACTCTGCATAGCATTGGTGATAATGGCCATCACAGTCATCGCGAACACGACGAGCGCGAACATAATCACCGCCAGCCCGGTACGGAAGCGCCGATGCAGCGGATAGGCGGTAGCCAGTTTCGCCAGGACGTAGAAGCCCGCGAAGCGCGCACAGAGCGAGAGGAGTGGTCCGATAAATACATCGGCATTGGCAATGAGGGCCCAGGCCGTGCCCAACACCATCATCACGCCCGCCACAAAGAATACTTCGATACCACCCTGGAAACGTGGCAGTCCAAGGCGCGCCAGGGCATCAAAGGGCAGAGCCCAGTAAGCGCACAGCAGCAGACCAACCACGGCGGCTAAAGGCTTCATCAGTAGACGTTGTCCACGCGAGGCGCGGCTGGTATCCTTATGGCGCAGCCATGTTACCAGCAACCAGACCTGCGCCAGACCCGCTTTTAGTAAGAGAGCGCCGCCGAACACAATGAGCGAGAGGCCAAGCGAGAAGGGGATTACCTGCGTATTCTCCAACCCATTTTGCGCCAACCAGAAACCGGCCAGGAGTGGCAGGAAGCCCAGGTTAGTCAGTTCTCTCAGTAGCCCGACGAAAATATCGGGAATATGCTCCAGCAGGATCCGCCGCACGCGGCGCAGAGCATTGAGCGACCGCAGGGTTCCGGGCGACCGCAAGGGATCGCCCCCGGACACGATAAATCGGTCCCTACCATACAACGAAGCATCTCTGTGGGGGCTGGTGGGCGGGTATAGTAGGGGCGATCCCTTGCGGTCGCCCTGGGAATTGCGGTCGCCCTGTGGGTTGCGGTCCCGACGGGGGCGTACCAGTTGCGCGGCCAGCTGGAGCAGACGTACACCCAGTTCACCTAAGGACAGCGCGGAATAGCCCGGCTCCGGCAGATCGCGCATGGCCTCCACCACGGTCATGCGACTGACGAGCCAGGAGGAGAGTACCACCGAGCAGAAGGTAAAGATAACTCCCAGGCAATAGGCCAGGATCAGGCTGTGGGGCTGAAAAGTAAGCTTTAGCGGGAAATTGAAGCGCAGCAGGAGCGGCCCAATAAAGTAGATGAGCAGGGCGCCCACACCAACACCAACAAGCAGGCCGATAAAGGAGGAGAGCAGATCATACACAGATCCCTCAAAGAGAAACATCAAGATCAGATGACGACGTTGCACGCCAATGGCGCGGGCCATACCCATTTCCGCCCTGCGCTCCGCGGCCAGCAAGACAAAGATCAGGAAGATTAAGAGCAGGCCAATTGCCAGGGCAAAGAGGCTAAAGAGGGCAAAGATACGCGAGAAGATCTCCTGAGCTTTCTGTGAGTTCTGCACCCCCTGCTGCTTCACCTGAATGACATGTACGTCGTCAGGCAGCCACTGGCGCAACTGGCCCGTCACACTATCGGATAGATTGACGCCACTGACGCCTCCACCTCCGTTATTGGCAATAAACATCTGATTGATCTGGCCCGGCATCCCTTCAATATCCTGGAAGGTGCGCAACTGACTCAAAATGAAGGGATTGTCGCCCACCAGCCCATCATTGCTCACAACTGCGGCCACCTGGACGCTATAGCGCTTCCCAGGCCAGCGGGGCGAGTAGAGATACAGGGTATCGCCGGGGTGAGCATTGAGAAACTGCGCGGTGGTCTGGTTGACGTAGACCTGCCCCGGTTTAAGAGCGGCGATGGTCACATGGCGCTGACGATTAATGTCCAGCATGCCACCAAAGCCCTGTTCACTGTCAGGAAGTACGGCCAGCGCGGTCACCTTTGAACGCACCTGGCGGGAGGTTTGATCGGCCACCAGCAAATTCTGCTCACGTAGAGCCGCAGCCACCGCCGTGATGTCGCTGCTCTGTGTGCGCAGAATCTGGTGGACGTTCTGATATACATCTTCTGAATAGGTCCCAAGTGACCCATGCCCGCCCTCAATCAGCTCATCGACATTGCCCAGATTATAGACGGCCACGCTCTGGACCGCGGCCGTCATCACATCGCCCGTGGCCAGCACACTGGAGAGCAGCGTGGTTGAGAGCATCAAGGCGAAGACGATCAGGATCATCTGGGTGCGGCGACGCGCGATATTGCGCGTTCCAATCTTAAAGAAGATCGCGTTGAAGAGTGCCAGTACGATGATGAGCGCGACAATGCCCCCAGTAATCAGGACAAGGGTGCTTGTGAGCTGGTCAATTGGAATGCCAAAGAACTGGATCATACGCTTCCCTGTAACACCTGGTAGAAGATCTCAGCAATCCGCGTGTAACCTAGAGCATTAGGGTGGAAGCCATCATTGCTAATGTATTCGGGATGGTTGGCCAGTTCACGCCACTGCTGGTAGAGATCGACAAGTACTACATGATGACGCTGTACAGTGTCGGCGATCACGCCATTAAAGGCGTTAATACGATCGTGCAACTGATGTTGATCAGAGGATTGAAAGCGAGGTAAAAGCGCAATGTCTGGCACGTTCGCTACAACGATCCGCGTATGAGGTTGAGCCGACTGCAAACGTGTCAGGAGCGTATCCAGATCCTGCGCGTAACTGGTAAGAGGGACATTATCGGCCAGATCATTGACGGCCAGCCAGACGGTAACCAGATCCGGGTGAGCGTCAAGGGCCACAGGCAATTCAACATTGAGGGCATCATGAGCATCGATACCAGGAATGCCGAGATTGATCAGGCGCACCCCATTGCCCAGTTTGCCTGCTAGGTCCACAGGCCAGCTCTGCGAGGATGGATCGTCGGTTCCGGTGCCGAACGTATCAGAGGCGCCGATGGCGACATAGGTCAGACGTGCATGGGGAGTTGGTTGTGTAATGAGCTGACCGGTCGAAGCCTGGGAGTTGCTGCTCCAGGGAGCGCAACCGGCCAGCCAACCAGCCAAAAAGAGCAAAAGTATAGAGAGTGAAGTAATGGGCCTTACCCGGACGCCGCGTGCTATGCGCGTCTGGCGTATTATAGCTACGGGATGGCGGATGATGTAAGGCCAAAGACGCCACTGAGTGATACTACTGGACAGGCGATCCGTGCAAAATGCCAGAAGTAGATCCTTCTTTGAGAACTATTGTTTGATAGCAGCACTCAAAACGGAAAGAAGCGCAAACAGAACGATGAAAACGATGGTCATATTGAAAACCAGGCGCTCTACACCACGTCTGGTTTTGAAGACCGAACCAGCGCTACTGCCACCGAAGGCACTGCCGAGGCCCGCGCCTCGTACCTGCAACAGAATAAAGATTGTAACGGCTACACAGAGAATAATCTGTATTATTCTAATAGCCGGAAGCCATTGAGCCAAGAGTATTCCTCGCTTTCGGGTCTTAGCATCAACCACACATTGGTGGTGTGAGGTTGTTGATGATCAACCCAAACTGTATGAATTCGTGAAAAAATTATACCATACCCGATACTAAATAGTCGAGATGGTACCGATTAGGTTATGATCCTTGCCGGACGGGAAACTCGGGCGCCTCTACAGCGGTAGCGGTTGATGTGGCAAGGCGAAAAGGCTTGCCAAAGCGACGACGTAGTAGCATTGCTAACGCGGGCCAGCCATCTTTCCAGGGAGAGAGCTTCTTCTCCTTGCGCGGCTTATAGCTGATAGGCACCTCAACAATAGTATACCCGGCCTGCACAATGCACGAAGTGATCTCCGGCTCGATCTCGAAGCGGCGACCCTCCATGGGGAGCGCGCGTGCGAGCACGCCAGGCATCATCTTATAACAGGTCTCCATATCGTGGATACGGCAGCCGAAGAGAAGATTGGTGGCTGCTGTAAGAAAACGGTTGCCCCAACGGGTCGTAAACTTCTGCTCGGAGAGGTTACGATAGCCGTAGACCGCGAACTTGCCTTTGCCAGAGCGCGTGGCCTCTTCCCACTTCCGCACCAGAGCCGGTAGATCCTGCGGATCGTACTCCATATCGGCATCCTGAACCGTAACGATATCGCCGCTCACCAGGCCAAAGCCTGTGCGCAAACCAGCGCCTTTGCCCTGGTTCTGCTCGTGGCGGATGTAGCGATAACTGTTAAATGGTTCTTGCTGGCGCAGTTGCTGCAAAATATCCCAGGTCTTATCGGTTGAGGCATCATCCACAACAATGACTTCAAGATCGAGGGGGACGCTAGCCAGTGAGGATAGCACCTGTGCCACCGTCTGCTCTTCATTGAAGACTGGGACAACTACTGATATACGCATAAAAATAGAACCTCGCTTCCCTTGCAGGAGTACAGACTGATCAATCAATCTCGACATTGAGACTGCTCAACGCACAGCCAACACCTGAACAGCCGGCTTGAGGAGCCAGACTCCTGAAGAGCTTTTCCGGGATCGGCTCGATCCCTACTATGAAAAATGATAATGAGTACATAAATAAGCAACGAATGAGAAGTGAAATAGCAACAACCGGTTTTCGTGATAGGAGTTCATCGAGGATCGAGGTTATCCAACATCCTGACCCAGGATCACGAGATGGAACGTCTTTCCTACAAAAATGCTGGCAAATAGGCTAAGCCCTTGTGACTCACTTATCCTTATGGTACAATAAAGTTCGGGCGAGGACATATGTAAGGTCCCCGCCCGAACTTATGTGAGAGAAGTTAAAACACAGCTATATGGAAATTACTTGGCTGGGCCACGCTTGCTTTCAATTACGTGGCAAAAACGTTACGCTAGTTACAGACCCTTTCTCTCCTCAGCAAGGCCCCTCTCAAGGGGAACTGCCCCGGCTGGGTAAGATCAACGCCTCCATCGTCACAGTCAGCCATAACCATCCAGGTCACAATAACGTTACAGCAATAGGGGGAAATCCACATGTTGTACGAGGACCAGGTGAGTATGAAATTAGTGAAGTGTTAATTACCGGTGTCGCCTCCTACCACGATAACAAACGTGGCCAGGAGCACGGTCGCAACACCATCTATGTTATTCACATGGACGATGTGGTTATCTGCCATCTAGGAGATCTGGGTCATACATTACAAGAAGACCAGTTGGAAGAGGTTGCCGATGCCGACGTGTTATTGCTGCCGATCGCGGGCGATAACATCATTAACGCCACACTGGCAGCGGAGGTCGTTAGCCAGGTAGAGCCGCGGATCGTGATTCCTATGCATTATCGGCAGGTCACTGGTGAAGCATCCGCGCCTCTCGACAAATTCTGTCGAGAAATGGGCATCGAGACCATCAACCCACAACCTAAGTTTGTTGTCACACGGAATAGTTTACCTGCGGAGACTCAGATCGTCTTACTCTCGCCACGAGCGGTATAAAAAGAGGAAGACGATCTCTTTGTAGAACTACAAAGCTCCGAGTCCAGGAGTAGCTTACTATTCAGGTGGTCTGTACCGCTTGTGCGTCTAGTTGCGGTCAGGCCATCTGGAAGGAGTGATTTTTTTATGTCAAAATTTATCTTTGTAACAGGGGGTGTGGCATCATCAGTAGGCAAGGGGATCAGCGTTGCCTCGATAGGCCGCCTCCTCAAAAATCGTGGGGTCTCGGTCTCGCTGATGAAACTCGACCCCTACATCAATGTCGATCCCGGCACGATGTCACCTTACCAGCACGGCGAAGTTTTCGTGACCGATGACGGTGCGGAGACGGATCTGGACCTGGGGCACTACGAGCGTTTCACGGATGAGCCCGCCTACCAGGCCAACAACATTACTACAGGCCAGATTTATAATGCGGTGATTGGTAAAGAGCGTCGTGGCGAATATCTTGGCGGTACCATTCAGGTCATCCCACATATCACCAACGAGATCAAAGATCGCATGCACGCCGTAGCTCGTCGCTCGGATGCCGATGTGGTCATTGTGGAAGTTGGTGGCACGGTAGGCGACATTGAGGGCGAACCATTTTTAGAGGCCATTCGTCAGATGCGCAAAGATGTGGGGAGGCGTGATGTGCTTTACCTGCATGTGACGCTGCTACCCTTTATCGGCGCGACGAAGGAGTTAAAGACCAAACCAACACAGCACAGCGTCAAAGAACTGCTGCGCGTCGGTATCCAGCCGGACGTGATCATGTGTCGGTCCGACTACCCCATGAGCGAAGAATTGCGCGAGAAAATCGCGCTTTTCTGCAATATTGAGGCCAAAGCCGTGATCCCCATGCTGACTGCCGACACCATCTATGAAGTGCCGCTGCTGCTGGAAGAGCTGGGGCTGGGCGAATATGTGGTGCAGGAGTTGGGTCTGAAGAAGCAAGAGCCGCAGATGGCGGAGTGGCGTGCCCTGGTCGAGCGCATCAGAGAGCCGCGCCCGGAACTGACTGTAGGTCTGGTTGGGAAATACGTAGAGTTGCACGACGCCTATCTCTCCGTCAAGGAGGCGCTGGAGCACGCAGGTTGGCATCATGATGTGGATGTGCGCATCAAGTGGATCAATTCCGAGGCCCTGGAACAGATGGGGGATAACTACACCGAGGTCCTGGAAGATGTCGCGGGTATTGTCGTGCCGGGTGGCTTTGGTCCGCGTGGTATCGAAGGGAAGATTAAAGCGGCAGGCTTTGCACGGCGCAATAACATCCCCTACCTGGGACTCTGCCTGGGCATGCATGTCGCGGTGATTGAGTTCGCGCGCAATGTACTGGGGCTGGCAGGGGCCAACAGCACCGAGTTCGACCAGCAGAATCCCCATCCCGTGATCGATCTGATGCTCACACAGCGCCAGGTTGCCGATAAAGGCGGTACCATGCGGCTGGGCAACTGGGTGTGTTGCCTCATACCTGGCACCAAAGCATACCAGGCCTATGGAGAGCCGATCGTCTTTGAGCGCCATCGCCATCGCTACGAGTTCAATAATGAATATCGCAAACGCATGGAGACGCATGGGATGGTGGTCTGTGGGCGCTCGGCCGACAACAGCCTGGTGGAAGTCATCGAACTAGCCAATCATCCCTGGTTTATCGCATCGCAATTCCACCCTGAGTTCAAGAGCCGACCAACGCGGCCCCATCCCCTGTTTCGGGATTTTATTCAAGCATGCGTACAGACCCATGAGAAGAACCACAAGGAGGCAAATTCCCATGGGGGCCACAGCAGCACTTTTGAGCTATCAGCGGGCAATGTATTGCCTGATTCCCTGGTTGAGAGGTAAAATTGGTAGGCATTCAGAAACACTACCAGCATCCATAGCGGGATGCGGCCCTACAGAGATGTAGGAATATAAGGGAATCGAAGAAGGAATGTTGTACCTGAGTCAATTGCTTGGCGCGCCTGTGACAGATCAGCACAGTGTACGCGTGGGCAAGATTACCGATGTCCTGCTTCCGGTTGCGCGGAACAAAGCAGAGGAAGCAACGCGCATAGGGCAGGTCGAGCCGATCTACCCGAGCGCGTTGCTGGTCGAGGGAGAGGCAGACCAGCCCTGGCGTATTCCGCTGCATGCGCTCGAACGGCGCGAAGGCTGGATACACCTGCTGGTGCCTCTGGAACAGTTGAGTCCGCAAGCAGCTTTCTCAACTGATCAAGAGATAAGCCTGGCGCACGAAGTACTCGATAAGCAGGTCATCGACGTTAAACGCAAGAAGGCAGTGCGCGTCAATGATATCTGCCTTGCCGATGACTGGCAGGTGCTGGGAGTCGATTCGAGCACATTGGGATTAATGCGCCGCCTGGCACCCTCCTGGTTATTGGGCGCGAGGGGGAGCCATGCGCCTGCAACGCTCATTCCCTGGGAGCGCATTGAACTGATCGGCTCAACTCCACCACAAGATCGTGAGGGAGTGGAAAGTGTCCCACCTCCGCAGGGGGCGCAACAGACCAGCCAACGCCCTCAGAGCGGTCCCCTGGCAGAGTTGCACCCGGCCGATATTGCTGAGATCGTACAGCAGTTGAGCGCAGGGCAGGGGGCACGCCTCATCGAGCGCCTGGACGACGAGACGGCCGCCGATACGATGGAGGAGATCAATACTGAGCGCCAGAGCCAGATCCTCGAAAATATTGAGGTGGAACGCGCCGCGGATATTCTGCAGGCCATGGGACCAGATGAGGCCGCAGATTTACTGGCTCAACTGCCCGAGGAGCGAGCCCAACAACTTTTGCGCCTGATGAATCCTGAAGAGTCGGAAGAAGTACAGGAGCTACTGGAATATGAGGCGGATACTGCTGGTGGGTTGATGACGACGGACTATACCGTTCTCAATCAGACCCGTACAGTTGCGGAAGCGCTGGCCGCGGTACGCAGCGATATTCAGAAGTATGATGTACGCATCGCCTACGTCTATTGCGTGGCTGACGAGACGCAGGACGAAAATCGCGTACTGGGTGTAGTCTCGCTGTGGGATCTACTGGTGGCCCAGCCGACACAAATGCTCCAGGACCTGATGGAGACCGATGTGATCACTGTGCAGGCAGACAGTGACCCGCGAAGCGTTGCCGAGATTATCGCGAAGTACAATCTGCTGGCGGTGCCCGTAGTAAGTACGGAGGGCATCATCGAAGGTGTGATCACAGTCGATGATGTCCTGGATGTGCTCTTGCCGCCGGAGAGAAGGCGCAAACCTCGGAGAATGTACTAAAGCAGGCAATCCCTCTTTCCCAAATGGGAGCTTTCCGTGAAGGGTTTTACCTGGATTGTGCTAGCGCGGCTGACTTCCTCTCAACGATCCGGCTGGTATATTGCTCACCCCAATTCAGCATGTCTAGCAGGATCGGCCTCAACGTCTCCCCAAATTCGGTCAAGGAATACTCCACCTTAGGCGGGATCTGCTGATAGATTTCGCGATGAACGATGCCATCCCTTTCTAACTCGCGTAGCTGGAGGGTGAGCATGCGCTGTGTAATCGCTGGCAGATGCCGTTTCAGATCGCTGAAGCGTTGTGGCCCTTCCAGTAAATGATAGAGAATAACCCCTTTCCATTTGCCACCAATAACATCCAGCGTTGCCTCTACTGGGCAGCTATAGGAGGAATTGAGATATCCCATCCAGTTTTCTCCTCATATTAGTATCTTTTCTGCTACTATACCACATCTATGTATGTACTTATGGCAAGAAAAGGGGTCTCCTGGCGAGGCTGGAAAAATGAGCGTGCCTGTGTCGAGAGAACCGTAGATCAGGCAATACTCAGCACGAGCTTGCCACGTACGTGTCCGCCCTCGCCCAGTTTGTGGGCCAGGGCCACATCCTTGAGCGGGAAGACGGTATCGATCTGCACAGAGAGTTGACCGGCGTCGAACAGGGCCGTCATCTCAGCCATTTGCTCGCCCGAGGTGTGCACCAGGATCAACGCAAATTTCGCACTATGTTGTGGCGCGAGCTGTTCGCCAATTGCCTTTACCCCTTTGTGCCCGGGCAGCGAAACCACCCAACCACTGTGCTTGATTATCTGGAATGAGTGTCTGAGCACATCTCCACCGACCGTATCCAGTACGACATCGACATCCTTGACCACCTCTTCAAACGCTAACTGCGTATAATCGATGACCACATCAGCTCCCAGATCGCGTACAAACTCCACGTTGCGGGTCGAGGTTGTGGTAATGACCTTTGCCTTCTTCCATTTAGCGAGTTGAATGGCGAAATGTCCAACGCCACCCGCGCCACCAGAGATGAAAATAGTCTGTCCCGCTTGCAGATTGGCCGTCTCGAAGAGGGCCTGCCAGGCGGTCAGTGCGGCCAGTGGGACGCCGGCTGCCTGCTCATAGGTCAGGCGCTTCGGCTTGAGCGCAATATCTGCTACAGGCGCAGTGAGATATTCGCTATAGGCTTTGGCCTCCCCCGGAAAGCGCGGCATGCCATAGACCGCGTCGCCAATCGCGAATTGGGCGACGCCCTCGCCCAAAGCCACCACCTCGCCGGAGATATCCCAGCCCAGGATATATGGGAGGCCTGCCGCTGTGGTGATAGGCACTGGCATTTCACGCGATACCCAGTCCACCGGGTTCAGGCCAGCGGCGTGTACTTGAACCAGCACTTCACCCGCCTGCGGCCCCGGTCGCTCAACATCCTCATATTTCAGAACATCAACATCGCCAAACTCATGGATCTGTACAGCTTTCATGGTAGCCATTATGGTCTCTATCTCCTCGTGATATATGCTAATCATCTTTGCAATCGCACACGCTTGTGGTGATACGTTTTGTGATCGGTAACGATCTTACGGTGATAAGTGTAGCCGTTCGCATACATCTTTACAAGTACGCACAATTTTGTGGTGTAGTATCAAAAAGTATACCGATCTGAATACATGTTTATATAACAAACTATAAAGAGGCGATTGTCAAGAGGCGAAATTCCGGGGTCTACATCCTAACCGATGAGACGGTGGTTGGCCTGAATACTAACGGATGGGTTTATGGTTTCGCAAAACCATAAACCCATCTATTCAGAAGAGTGTGCCATGGAGGGAAGTAGAAGTTTACAAGCGTGACTGTAGACGGACCAGCTTTTGTCGCCCGGTTGAGGGAGTGATACCAGCCAGAGAGCGAATAGCGTCAATAGTTTCCTGAGCGTTGCGCACAAACTCGACCCGGGTTGGGATCTGGGCCTTGAAGTCCTCGACCGTCATATCGTCAAGGAAGCGGACACCCTCATTGTCCAGCATCACACGTGGCAGCAACACCAGATCGCCGAGCTTCTCCTGCGCCTGGAGCGTTGCCAGTACATCCTGGCCGCATAGCAGGCCCGCCACGGTCACTTCCTCACCAAAGAACTGATTGATAACTGGTAAGACCTGCACGTCCAGCGCGTCGATTTTGCGCAGATCATGCGCCAGTTCCGTAATAACCGGATGCGCCATCGTGCTGGTGACGAGCGTGACCTTGCGCGGTTGTGGCATGCTGGTTGGCAGGCGGCGGCGGGTATGGCTCCACTGATCGATAAGGTAGCGTGTCATGCCCACGCCATTCTCGATCTGCGAGTAACTGCCGTAGTGCTGTGCGGGTGGAAAGGGGCGATCAGTAATGTAGTACCACTCGTCGGAGAGATAGACAAAGGGATAGCCGTCAGGATCGCTGGCCGCGAACTCGCGCTGGTACGCCTCAACGCGCTCGACCACTGCTACCGCCTCATCGCGAGTGTAGTGGCGCAGGGCTGGTAGCTCGCCCGTCTTAATCATATTGTTGTATTTGGTCAGGCCGACTGGTACTACCGAGATTGACTCGACGATCGGACGTAGTTCGGCCAGATCGCGAATACTGCGATCCAGTGGAGGGCCATCGTTGATGGGAGGGCAGAGCACAAGCTGAGTGTGGCAGGTGATATGCATGCTCCCCAGGCGCTGGATATGGCCGATGATATCGCCTGCTCTCGGCCCGTCGACCATCTTGCGGCGGAGATCGGGATCGGTGGTATGGACCGAGACATAGAGAGGGGTGAGTTTCTGCTCATCCAGACGCTGCCAGTCGTGCTCTTTTAAATTGGTCAGCGTAATAAAGTTGCCGAAGAGGAAGGAGTAGCGATAATCATCATCTTTGATATAGAGAGAGGAACGCATGCCATGTTCCAGCCCTGGCTGTGGCGCGAAACGCTCTGGCAGGCCCTTAATAAAACAAAAGACACATTTATTGGCGCACTGGCGAATAAAGGGTGCGGGCTCCTCGCCAAAGAGCACCCCCAGGTTCTCATCGATATTTTTGGTGACGTGCACCTCACGCTGATCTTGCTGCCGATCAAAACCGATTAAGAGATCTTCATCAGCAACGTAGAAGCGATAATCTACCAGGTCACGAATCATATGACCGTTAATTGTGCGAACAAGATCACCTGGCTGGAGACCGGCGCGGTCTGCGGGACTTTCAGGCACTACCTCACGCACCCATCCATACATTTTTGGCATTGGTTCTTTTCCTGTCGGGACTGATCCTGTAGGGTGAGTATCCCGGCATGGCCTCCCTCGGGGGGCGCGACCCTACAGCATGCCCCTTTTAAACACAGCGGGGCAACCGATATATATCCGATAGATTATAGCCGTTGCAAGCCGACACGTCAAATTTGGGAGCTAGATGGCCAGGGCAATCGGATCTAATGAACCCCATCCACAGGAAAACAAAATGCGAGGAGGTGATAAAAGAAGGATTAAGAAAGTGTGAGGCGATAGGTCAACACCATTGTAGACCTCTATTTATAGACCTAACTTGTCAACAAGGAGAGAGGCACTGAGCAAAGCATGTTCTCGCTGTCCCACTGATAAAGAGTAAGAACATATGGTATTCAGCGCATAATATAGCAGAGCAATATAGTAATCTCGCATATCGTCATCGGCGGCTTGCGGAGCTAACCGACGTGCCAGCAGGCGCAAATGTATGACTAGAGAATAAGCTTTGTTTAAGGCTTGATTCTCGGAAGAGCATTGAGAGAACAAGGTATCCAATTGGCTGAAATGGTCCACGCCAGACAGTGATTGCTCCATGGCTAAACGTTCCTCTAATGTCGCAGCATTGTTTGTGAGCAATTGGTAGCGAATCATCGAATCCAGTTCGGCCACATCATGAAAAATATGGCCCCGCCCCGTCCTTTGAAAATCGATCAACCACATATTTTCCGCAGTATCAACAAGAATATTCTGGGGGTTGAAATCTCCATGGGTGATACAGACATAAGTTGGCTGGACCAGCTTCACATCCGCAGTTGCAGTGAGAGGATTGGTAAAAGTGCGATCAGTGCTTAATGCGCTAAAACGGAGCTTTGTCTTCGTTTGAACCACCTTCAGCCGTTCCAGAGCCTGGTCAAGTCGCTCCTGAGTCAAACCTAGTAGTTGCAGATAATCTGTAGTCAGGTTATGGAGGTGCCGGTGACCTGGATTACTATACCAGGCATTACACGTCTTCATGAAAAGTCGCTCCAAAGCTTCTTTCAGTTGGATAATGCCAGCGCGATCATAAAAGCTGCCGAAATCTTCTAATTTTTCGCTTGCAAGCCCAAGCAGGGAATAAGCAATACCGCCAAGATAGGGAGTGTGGCGGGTATTAAGAATGGTCGTATTGCGTCCACCACCAACAAAGGACTCGACATGATCTTTGAAATTGTTGTGTTCTTTCTGAATTTGATGAACATCACCAAATTTCACAACAACAGTGCGTCCAGCGCCCGTCGCCGGATAGAAGGGGGTAACCAGGAACACGCCAGCGCCACTTTTCCCCCGCATCAATTCCTGTACGAGGATCCCCTCAGCCAGGTAGAAGAGCCGACAAAGAAGATCTATAAACTCATCTATGATGCGTTGCTGAAAAAGGGTACCGTCCTTCACCCGCTGTTTATTCACCAGAATATCTCTTATGGCTCGTTCCGGTCCGTATGGGGCCTGCCAGTTGATATCCAGTTGCAGATTAATTTTTACTTCATTAGAGAATATACGGCGAATATCTTCTACAAAGGTGCGATTGTTAAACTGATCTTTAAAGAGAAAATCCGTGATCTTGTAGTCTTTAAAAACGGTTCGTGTCTGCTCTTTGGTGCCGAATGAGGAGAGCATGATCACTTTTGTCGCATCGGTAAGGCCGCGCTTCGCCAGTTCCTCTAACAGTTTTATACCATCTTCATTCGCTTGATCTGTTGCATCCATACGCAGGTCAAGCACGAGAAGATGATAAAAGTTTTTCTCAAGAAATGCTAAGGCTTGTTCCAGGGTTGGAGCTGCATCTACTAGAAAGTCGCTATGCTGTAGAGTCTCGGCTAATTCATCGAGCCATGTTTCTTCATCATCCATAATCAGAATCCGGCCCTGTCTGGTAAATGTATTCATCGTGCCTTTCCCTCTCTTTTTGATAATGCTCCTTGATATACACGACCTGTCATTTATTCATTTGTTTTAGGCAACTGTAATGCAAACGTCGTGCCCTGTCCTGGCTGGCTTGCAACACTCAATATGCCGCCGTTTCTATGAGCATTACGCCGCGCACTCCAGAGTCCAAAACCAGAACTGCCTTTGGTAGAGAAGGCCAGATCAAAAACTTTCGACTGCTTCTCAAGAGAAATCCCACCGCCAGTATCGTGTACCGTGAGCACTGTGAATGCATCATGGTTATGCACAGATAAAGTGAGCTTCCCACCATCAGGCATAGCTTCAATGGCATTCAGGATGAGATTATGCAAGAGGTCCAGAATAGAGTTACGGAGGACGCGGACAGAACCCACATCGCTCGCGCTCTCGATCTCTAGCTGGATATCTGGATGTTGAGCAAGCCGATCTTTAAACCCTTCAATGGCATCTTCAAACAAGACCTTTGGATGAATCATCATGGGTTCATCTGCCATCACATTGCCCATTTTGATCATTTCCCGTTTCAGATCCCGGCTCAAATCAAGCACTCTGCGAGCGGAGCGTACAATCCTTTCCAGTTTTTTGCTGACGAGACTGCTTTGAGAGCTTTCAGAATCCAACGCCTCGCGGATATCATTGACATAGGATTCGACCAGGCCCAGATCATTATCTACCCGATGTGTGAGTTCATACGCGAGTTGACCAATCGAACTCATTTCCTCTGCCGATAGTGCTCGTTTCTCAGATTCCTGACGCTCAGCAGCAATTTCCAGACGATAAATGGTACTGGCAATTGTACCAGCCAGTTGTTGGGTCAGTCTCTCAAGAAAATGAATATTGGTAGCGCGCAAATAGCCCACATCGTCATGAGTGGTCTCTAGATTGCCATAGTATTTATCACGGAACATGATAGGAGCAATGACGAGTGAGTGCATGGTGAGCAACTCTCGCTTTGAGTAGGTGACACCGGCGGAGGGAGAAGTAGTATCATAGATTACAAGCATGCGTCGTTCTTGCATAACTTGCTCATGGATAGCTTCATCGATATCCACCTGGAGAAAAGGATCATCGGACCTGGGAGAATTACTCACAGGCAGAAGTTTATGGATGGTGTCACTATAGCGATAAATGTTGACATGGCACTGCTCGCTCTGCTCCACCAGAGCGATGATGATCCCATAGATCGTATCAAGTTGTGCTAGCTCGGTGAGTTTTCCTAGCTCCTGCTCTATTTGGTAGAGCAGCTCAAACCGCCGTGCCTCTCTCTGTGTTTCCTGATGGCGTTCAGCATTTTGTAGTGCAATAACGGCCAGATCTGAAAGTCCAAGCATAAGTCGTTCATACCCTTCATCAAAGTTATTAGGAACAGCGCTCTCAACATTTAAGACACCACGCAAATTATCGCCTGCCATCATCGCCACGGTCACTTCCGATCGTGTGCCCGGTAAAAAGGGCAGATAAATTTTGTTCCATGGCGCTTCGGTAGGATCGACATTGAGTAATTGCTTCTTTCTGGCCACGTAGCCTACAACTCCTTGATCCAGGCCCATTCTTTCTATCCTCTCCCCACCCATGCCACGTTCGGTAGCCATCCATAAATCGTTTTGATCAGGATCGTAGAGCCAGAGAGTGCCATAGGCGGAATGCGTCAGTTCAAGAGCTTTGTCAAGGATAAGCTTGAAGACTTCGACCGGATCGAACTGACGAGTGATCTCCTTACTAATTTCATTGAGGATACGGCGCTCGTCTGCGAGTCGGCGTTCACGTTCATAGAGCTGAGCATTTTTAATAGCAAGCACCGTTTGTCCAGCAAGATTGAGCAGGAAGGCTTTATCTTCCTCGCTAAAAGCCCCTTCCCTGGTGCTCTCAAAATTGAGGACGCCAATGGCCTCCTCTCCGTCTAGTAAAGGGACATCAAGCTCGGAGACAATATCTTCAATAAGAGGAAAGTAAATGTCGCGCCAGGTGGGATCATGAACATTGCTGACCAGAGCAGGACGCTTATTCTTCAACACCCACCAGGTAATGCCTCTGCCATCTTGCATATGGATGCGCGCACTCCACCGATCATTGGCAAAAGGTCCCAATGCAGCGGCCGTTTTCAGCAGGGAGGCTTGATGGTCATGGAGCATAATAGAAGCGCTTTCGGCCTTCAGGAGTCTATTGGCCGCTTGTAGAATAGTGTTGAGGATAGGCTCAAGGCCGAGAACCCGGTTGAGTTCGCGATCAATATTCTGGAGGATTTCTAGCTCCGTGGCCCGACGTAAGTTTAAACTGCCATAGACCTGAGTGTTGCGGATAGCAATAGCGGCAAAGGAAGCCAGGCCTTCGATTAAGAGTTTTTGTGTGGCATCAAAGCGTTGAGAGTGATGGAAATTGACGAAAAGAACCCCCACCGGTTCGTCTCGATCTTTCAGCGGTATAGCTGCGACTGATGCGATCTCCTCTCGCCGCTGAAAGTTATCATTCACGATCGTTGCCCCTGCCTGTTTATAGGCATCGATACTTTCTTTCGCGAAGATCGCCTTATCTTTGTGAAGCACGAGTTCTGCAAGGAATGGTTGACTACGAGACATAGAATTGACGGACGCTTCGTGAATGGAGCCGGCCACAATTGGAGGTAACATAAATTGTTGGCGCCTTGCATCATAAGGATAGAGTGCGACAATATCCGCTTTCGTAGCATTCAAGATATTTTGTGCTGTGATGGATAATGCCTGTTCTGAGTCAGGCTGCTGTGTAAGCAAACGGCCCGTCTCATTGAGCTGGCTGAGATTGTTGTGTAGACGCATATTATGCAATGCCAGTGCAATATGGGTTGCCAGCAACTTGAGAATAAAAAGATCATTCTGACCGTAGGCATTCGCTGAAGCGTGTTGAATGGAGAGGACGCCAAGAGAAACACCATGCAATGTAATAGGCACAAAAATTAAGGATTCCTGGAGTTCAGTGCCTGGTACCCTGATGATTTGATATGGCAGATGCTCTCTTTCCTGGCTCAGTCGCTTGATATAGATAGACTCTTGAGTATTAATGACGTACTGGCACGCCCCTCGCGCAGGTCTATTTATTCTGACCGAGCGCCCCTGCTCTTCTCTATAGTAATCCATCTTGCCAGTTTGCTGATGATAGACCACTAACAGGAAAGCGTGGCTTTCATCTAAAATGTTCTTGACATAGGTCTGTAGTTCTTGAAAAAGATCTTCGGGTGTCGAGAGGTTATGATTGATATTTTGTCCGATACGTGCCACCTCTTCATAATGGTGCTCTTGCCATGTTGTTTGTACGAGGAAGGAGGATGCTCGGGCATAGATACGAAACGTTTCGAGATCACTCTCATTAAAGTCGCATGGACGTCTGAAGTAGAAGGTAATAATGCCCAGGGACCTTTTACGGTGTCTGGTACTTAATGCAAGACTAATGAACGAGCGAATAGCTTCCCGTCGCAGAAACGCGCCTTCTTGTTCCGGCAAAGTTTCTACATTATTGACAATCAATATGTCATCTTGCTGTACCTGCTGGGCAACGGCCCCGGTCATTTCTTCGTCAAGTTCTAGTGCCTGTTCGCTGTTGAGAGAATGACCAACAACTCTTGAAGAAATAAGACCATGAGTGATAGGATTGAAGGCAGAGATAGTACAGATGTCTGACTCAAAGAATTCCTGAGCAGTACGAATAATATGCTCTAATGTGCCGTCCAACTCCCCTGGCTTCGATGGAGTTCTTCCCAAAACCTCAATGGCCTGATCGATCTTGTGTGATGTATGAGATATCATCATTGAACCTCAAAAAGCGAATGTGCTTTTACACATTAAGCGACGAGTGGTATGTCAGGTAAGAAGATACACTTTCTAAAGTGACGGGTGGTGACAGTTCTCTGCCGAGTTCAGGTATTATCAAATAAGACGTTTGGTGTGGGTTATCGTAAAAATCTGTCGAGGAGAGCAGCAAAAGCTAAAGAGGGGCTACACTTTTCTTAAAGTTCATAATCAGCGAAAGGCCGTCCTAAAGGATCACCCGGCGCCGCCAGGTGATCCTTTAGGACGGCCTTCTATCAACCGGCCTGTATGGTTTGAACGTGAATGCATATCAAGGATGTTCTTGCTCTCAGGCCAGGGAAAACGTGGTCTTTCCCGCCGTCTTGCCAGTGCGATTATCTATGAAACTGATCTCGATGCTGTATCCTAGAGCATTAAGATAGCTTTGTAATGTCCCTAACTGCATATTGGAGGCCGCTTGCTCCAGGCGGCTGATGGCCTGCTGTTTTAAACCCGATCGTTCTGCTGCCTCACGCTGTGTTAATCCTTGCTTCTGACGGAGCTGATACAATATGTCTGCGAGGTCGAGGGCCACTTCTGCAATCGCTAATTCCTGACGTTCCTCATCGGAAAAATCAGCAATGTACTCGTCAATCTCATTGTAGGGCCTGATCGTATCGCTCATTTATGCCGTTCCTCCCAATCTTTTTTATATTTGCGCGCTCGCTCTAATTCTCCTGTATCAACTTTCTGCTGCTTCTTTACATATCCGTTGGTCATGATAATCTCCTGGCCTTGTCGAAAAAAGAAGAAGACTCGAGCAATGTTTGTATTACCTATCCGTAGCTCGAAAATAGCATGTTTTGGATCTACCAGTTCGGTAAGTGGGGTTCCATGCCTCTCGCTCATCTCGATTTTTTTAATCCCAGCAACGGTGAGTTTGTAAAGCTTGCTATCCCGATTCCTCAAATCCTTTAAGAAGGCGGCAACCGGCTTGTTACCGTCTGTGTCGTAGTAAAAGCTTACACTAAACTGCATCTTCCATCTCTGCCTCCATGCGCATCTTACAACATCTATGTTGTAGTATACACGAGATAGCATTTGCTTGCAATACTTATCTTCTGGTTTCTGGATGAGGCATTTAGGGGTGTATTCTTTGCTATATATGCTGACAGGAGATGTCAGTATTTGCGTGGTATGATACTTCTATCTGGCCCATGTTGGGAACTCACCCCATCTTGCCCTTGATTGCTTCGTAAGTATGTTCTATAATTCAGAAGGAAGAGATTATTGAATGTTTATGCCAAAAATACTCCCTATTTCTTGCGTGCTCACAATACACCTCTTGTGATTACCGGATTTGCTTCTACTGTGAGGAACAAATGCTTAAAAGCTCTATAAGGAGGTCTCCTTTTGTCTAAGCGAGAATTTACCGTTGCCGGTGAATATCAGTATAATCGCTCAAGTCCTGTACGCTGGATTATCTCCCATCTCCTGCGTCATAAACGCTTTGCGTTCGGCTTTATGCTGCTGTCAATTATATCGCAAACACTCTACTCCTCTATCACAGTGCTGACGGGCCAGGCTTTTAATGCCGTACTGCAAGGCGCATATGGGCAGTTGGTGACCATCGCA
>Ga0070730_10001868_pt1 | contig 19702 bp, 19 predicted proteins | sample Coa_R1_3_FD_66447 | JGI IMG/M metagenome (GOLD analysis project Ga0070730, IMG submission 66447) | Surface soil microbial communities from Centralia Pennsylvania, which are recovering from an underground coalmine fire - Coalmine... | ecosystem: Environmental > Terrestrial > Soil > Unclassified ... | reverse complement strand
GCCACGCTCGAATACGGGCATGTCCCGCTCGCGGGGGGTGAGTTGCGCTATGCCATCGATGCTCACTATCAAAGCGCAGTCTTGTCGGGGCTGTCGACCGCCATACCGCCGGTGCCTAGCTTTACGATGCTGGACACGCGATTGAGCTTTACCCAGTCGCACTGGTCCGCCACCGCGTACGTCAATAACCTGACCAACAATTTGGGGATCACGTCCTACCAAGATCCCAGCGTGTTCGGCAATCGCTGGATGGCGATCGTTTCGCAGCCGCGTACCGTCGGCTTCACTCTGGGGTATTCCTTCAAGGGATGGTGAAAAAATCGCCGCTCAACGTCGGCGCGGCGCGCCTCATCGGTACGCGTGAAACCTGCTGCTTGCGCTCGGCCGACGACAACCAATGAGGATGCCGCCAAATCGCGGGACGATCTTCGGTACCGCATCGAGAACGTAGCGCCGCGTGACCGTCATGGCAACTCCGGTAGCGGCTTGTCCTTCAGCGCCGCCGATACGCCCTTGAGGTTCATCTCATGAGCCTCGTGATACGCCCACCAGATTGATACCCAGCCTTTTTTGACGGAATCGCCGACGTATTCCTCCAGCGTTCCCTTCAGATAGTCCGGATCGTGCGCGCGAGTGATGACTTTGCGCAAATAGTTCAAGGTCGCGTCTATCAGCGTCGTCTGATATCCACCGCGTGCGATGACATCCGGATTGCCATGATTGGGGAAAATCCGGTCGATGTTCCACTCCTTCAATTTCCGCATGTTCTGATAGTGGCTGACGACATGCTCCGGCTCGGCGATGAAGGTAACCGTGTCCTCGAGCGTATCCCCGGCGAGCAGGATGCGGTCCTTCGGCAAATAGATGACCAATCCATCCTCGGAATGAATGTTGACGGGCCGCAGTTCGACCTCGATGTCGCCGACGTAATAATGGGTGCTGCTGTCGATCCCGATGTTGGGGATGGCAAGCGGATTGATGGCGGGCAATCCCCATTCCTTGCCGGACTCGATCGCGGCCTTTTCCACCCTCAGCGTTTCGATGGTCCGATTAGTCGCAATTCGATCGGCGTCCGAATAGACGGCATTGCCGCCGACATGATCAAGATGCCAATGACTGTTGACGAGGGTGACGTGTTTGACGCCGCCCTTCGTCAGATAGTCTCGCACCCACTGGGCCTCCTCCGCGTACGGGAAGGAATCGTAAACCAGCGCCTGGTCGCCGCGACGGATGACATAGGTCGCGACGCCCACATCGAGCGCGCCGTAATCGGCCCAGTTTCGCACGCTGCCCGGCTGCGGCGCCCGCGCCGGGCGGCCATCGTAAAAGGCGGTGAGATAGTCGTTGATCGCAAAGACCCGTATGTTCATGTCGCGGGCACCGGCTCGACCCGGGGCCGCGAGCATTCCCAAAACCATCATGGCGCATAGATTCCGCATCATCCGACCTCCTCCTTCTTCCTAGTTTAAAATAAAAATTGCAGACCCTCGCAACGCCGACCACGAAGCCGCAGTCGCCTCGCCTTGGCGTTGGGCTGCCATGCGCAGTGCACGCAAAGCGTGCAAGTTCAAGCGCTGATGCACCAAGATGATCCGCGTTCGATAGTTGTTTACAGAGCCGTCCCGCCACTGCTACAAAAGACACGCTGATATGAACTGATATGGATGCAATCAGCGAGGGACACAGGCGTCGACACCAAGCAAACTATCATGCGCGACGAAGAAGCAGTGATCCCCCACAGCAACGAAGCCTTCGGCATCGAGGTGCGCGGCTTCGATCATATCCCCGAAGCCGAGCGCAATATGACCTTGCGGCAGGTGGACCTGTTTTGGGTGGCGAACAGCGTGAACCTTTTCTCCTTTGCGATCGGTGCGCTCGCCATCGCGCAGGGCTTGGGTCTATGGATGGCTCTCGCCGCCTGCGTGGTCGGCAGCTTGGCCTATGCGTACGTTTCATACGGCTCCATTCTGTCGGTGCGCGCCGGATTGCCATTGAGCACTCTGACGCGCGCGGCGTTCGGCATGCGCGGCAATCTGCCCAATTCCGTATTGTCATGGGTGGCCTCGGTGGCCTTCGAGGTCATCAACATCATCTTCGGTGTCGACGCCCTGCTGGCGCTGTTCCAACTGCTCGGCTGGGCCGACCCCGGCGCCGCCGGCAAGCTATTGGCCGTGTTGCTGCAGCTCGTGCTGTGCGGCGGCATCGCCGTGCTGGGTCACGCGACCATGATCTGGTGCCAGCGCGTCTTCGCCGTGTTGGTAAGCGTGGCGCTGATCGTCGTGATTGCGGTGGTCGTCGGGAACCGCGAATTCACGCCCGCGTCGACACCGCACGTGCTCCTATCGCCCGGCGCAACCGTTGCGGCATTCTTGACCGCTTGCGCCGCCATTGCGTCAAATCCTCTCTCCTTCCTGTTCAATGGTCCTGATTGGGTCCGCTATCTACCATCGGCAACGCCGGGGCGTCCGGTGTTCCGGCACGTGTTCTGGGCCAGCTATCTGCCGTCCTTGGCACTGACTGCGATGGGCGCAATTTGTGCCACCCTCGGCGACATGTCCGATCCGGTCGCAGGCCTCAAGCCCTTCATTCCGAGCTGGCTGTTCATCGTCTATATCTTTGCCGTCATCGGCGGCTCGCTCGCCAACAACATCCCTACCTACTACTCGTCGGGTTTGGCCCTGCAGGCCATCGGCCTCAAGCTGCACCGCAATGTCGCGACCGCCTTGGATGTCGTCGTCTCGACGGCGATCGCACTCTATATTTTGTTCATCCAGGACTTTTCGACGGCGCTCAACAATTTCATTGCGCTGTTGGTCGTCTGGGTGGGTCCTTACGGCGGCGTATGGATTTGCGATGGGTACCTGCGCCGCGGGAAATTTGATTTCCGTGCCATCCACGCCAAGGACGGCCCGGCCGGCCGCTACTGGGGATGGCGCGGCATCAACCTGCCCGGTGGCATCGCCTTATTGACCGGCATGATCGCGGCCGCGCTGACCATGAAGTCGCCCCTGTACACCGGCCCGATCGCGCTCGCGCTCGGCGGCGCCGACATCAGTTGGATGGTGGGATTGCCGGCCTCCGCGCTGATCTACGCCGGTCTGACGCGGTTCAATGAACGCCGCGACCACGCCCTGGGGCTGGCAACGGAATGAGGATGGAGCCGATCGAGGTCCTTCCCTCTGCGCTGCACGCGCCGCTTCGTGATATTAGATCCGTGAGTTCACCGTCAAACTCGGAGGTTCGCCGCTTGAACACCACCGCACAATCCACATCGCGCGGCTTGTTTCGCGACCGGGAAGGGGCAATCGCCAACACGTCGGTACTGGCCTGGGTCACCCTGGGCTGGCTTGCCTCGTTCGCGCTGATGGGCGCCCATTGGCCTGCCCTGAACGTACTAGGGGTGGTGCTCTGCACCCATACCATGGTGCTCGCCGCCTATTTGATCCACGAAGCGGCGCATCAGACCCTCTTCAACGAGCCATGGGCGAACGCCGCGGCCGGCGAATGCATGAACTTCATCGCCGGCTCCTCCTACGCGTCCTTCGAGCGCATCCGGCATATGCACATCCGCCATCATGTGGATCGGGCCGATCTGACGTGCTTCGATTACATGGGCTTGATGCGGCGGCGCCCCGCGATCCGCCGCACCCTGGAAATATTGGAATGGTGCTACGTGCCGGCCGCCGAGATGCTCATGCATTTGCAGGTCATGTGCCGGCCGCTCTTCGTCCGCTCGCAGCGCCGGTATCTGCCGCGCGTGTCGACGATGCTGGTGGCGCGCGGCGCCTTGCTGGCGGTGCTCGGTCTGTGGTCGGTCAAAGCCTTATTGCTGTACTTGCTCGCCGCGGTGCTGCTGCTGCACGTGCTCAATTTCTTCGATGCGTTCCACCATACCTTCGAGCAGTTCTACGTGGAGGCGGACCAGCCGGTGCCCGCACGCGCCCGCGATCGTTCCTATGAGCAGGACCACACCTACTCGAACCTGGTATCCACGAAATACCCGCGGCTCAACCTGTTGATATTGAATTTCTGTTTCCACAATGCGCACCATCAGCGCGCCTCCGTGCCCTGGTACCGACTGCCCGACTACCATCGGAGTCTGTATGCAGACTTAGGTACGGGCGTCATGCCGCTGTTCGACCTGCTGCGCACCTGGCACCGCAACCGTGTGCGGCGGGTGGGCTGCGACGAATACGGAGCGCCGGCCCAACGCGTCGAGCGGGCCGACCAATTCGTGGGCGCTCATGGGGTTTCGTTTCTGACCGTGGTTTGAACGGAACGATGTCGGCAGATGTCGGCGATGTGCGCGGACTGTGGCGGCGAACGATTTATCGGCGCGGCAATGAGGCGGATTCGCCCGCGATGTCGACGCCGTGCGATGCCGGCTTAATTTTTGGTTGGCTGACCAATCGATGACAAGGCTTCGATAGCCGCCTCGGACGTACCGACGGTGCCGAACAGCGTGAAGGGATTGCGAATGATGGCAATGGCCGCCTCTTTGAGTTCGGGCGTGACGGCTTCGGTGCAGTCGGACAGCAGTAGATTGTCGAAGCCGCGGTCCGATGCCTCCCGGATCGACGTATGCACGCAGCATTCCGTCGTCACGCCGACGAAAATCAAATTACGTATTCCCCGGTTGCGCAGCAGGTGCTCCATTTCAGTGCCGTAAAAGCAACCGCTGCCCACCTTGTCGATGATGGGATCGCCCGGCCGGGGCGCCAGTTCGGGAATGATGGCGTGGCCCGGCTCGCCACGAATCAGAATTCTGCCCAAAGGTGACTCATCGCCTACACCGGCACCGCCCAGTCGGCTGCGAAATATCTTGACGGGCGTCAGGTCCGATCCGTCGGCGCGATGCCCTTCGCGCGTGTAGATGACCGGCATGCCGCACGCGCGCGCCGCGGCGAGAACACGCTTTATGGGCTCGATCGGGCGTCGCATCATCTCGAGGTCGGTGCTCGACACCGTTGACATTCCGCCGACTGCACAGAAATCGAGCTGCATGTCGATGACGACCACAGCGGTGTTGCCGGGCGTCAGAGCGCCTTCGCACGGGAAGTCGTAGGCACTTGCCTTGATCCGCAATGTCATGGCGAGCCTGGAACGTCACGCACGCTTCGTTTCCTTCTTGCGTTCGACGACCTTGGATTTGCGCTTCCCGGCAAAAGGCCGCCCTCCTTGCGCCGCGGTCTCGCCAGCGCCAAGATAGCGGACCAACAATCCCTTGATATCGCCGATCGCCGCATCCATGTCGAATTTGGCGCGGATCGAGGAGGCTACGATGACTCCGTCCAGATGCACGGAGATCAACGCCGCCAGGCGCTCGACATCCGTCGGGCGGAAGACGCCTTCACTGATTCCGCTGCGGATGTTCGCTACCAGGATCATGCGCTCCAGTTCGTAGAATTCGCGGATCGCCAGATCGATTCCCCGGTTGCGCACCCTCGAACCGGAGTAGTCGAGCATGATCTTGACCATACATCGGATCCGCTGCGCGGCAACCACGTTGCACTGAAGCCACGCGTGAATGCGGCCCATCGGATCGTCGTGCTCCGACAGCATTTGCAGATATTGCTGATGTGCGCTCGACACCGCATGCACGATGGCGGCGCGGAACAGATCCTCCTTGTCCTTGTAGTAGTAGTAAATCAGCGCCGGATTGATGCCGGCCTTGCGCGCGATCTGTTTGATGCTGACGCCGAAAAACCCATGCTCGGCGAATAATTCGAGCGCGATGGATGCCAACGCTTCGTTGCGCTTTTCCGGGTTCCGGGCGGTTTTCGCCATGGTCAGATGTTCGCCTTTTGCTTGAAGCGCATCGAACCTGCCGGCTCGGCCGGCGCCGCTACCGCGCCGACGCCGCCCGCGGCGATCACGAGACTCAGTGCGGTACGGGTCGCCGTACGCTGCCAGGCGTTCCTGATATGCAAAAGGCTCATCCCTGCGTTTGCCGATGCTTGCCGGATCATAAGTCAGCATTCCGGACTTTGCGAATAATCGGCGCACGCAAATTCCTCGCCAGGAACCGCGCCCAATCTGCGGGCATCGCGTGTGCAATCTTGCTCTGCTCCGGTGCACCGCATTGCGCCGCGCCGGCTCGAGACGAACCGCGCGCGGGCCGATGCAGCGCTATATGCAGGCATTTTCGTCTTTCGCGGGCGTGCCGCCTTGGTTGGCACAGCGTTTGCTCATTCACAATTTAAACGCGCATTTAAATTGATTTGCCTTGGGAAGCGACAGGCCGAATGCAATCTTTGCGTCTCGAAAGCTACGTTGCGCTGCCATCGGTAATTGTTTCGAGGTGAATCCCATTGAATGAGCCCTCGTCCGCGCCGGCCGAGCCACTGCTCGGCATTGAAACTCATTCGATTGATTTCGTGCCCGAGCACGAGCGCCACGGACGCGTCGGCGACCAGGGCTTGTTCTGGTTTCTCAGCAACTTCCAGTTCTTTGCGATAGCCATCGGCTTCGTTGGACCCAGTCTCGGACTGTCGCTGGGATACACGGCCTTGGCGGGTGCCGTGGGCATTGTCATCGGCACGGCATTTCAAGCGTTTCACGCCTCCCAGGGCGCTGAAATGGGACTGCCGCAAATGATCCAGTCGCGTGCGCAATTCGGCTATCGTGGCGTGATCGTGCCGCTGCTCGCGACCCTCGTGAGCGTGGCCGGCTACAACGTGGTTTCCACGGTACTCGCGTCCGAGGGTCTTCATGCACTGTGGCGTGTGGACCGAAGCACGGCGGTCGTCGGCGCCTCGCTACTCGCCACCACGCTCGCAATCTGGGGCTATGACTGGCTGCACCAGGCATTCAGGATCCTGTTTTGGATCAGCCTGCCGTTGTTCTCGTTTCTGAGTCTTGCGATCTTATCCGGCAAAGCCGGCGGCGCCGTTCAAGCGGGCGGCGCCTTCAACTGGCCTGCGTTCGTCACGCAGCTGGCATCGGCGGCGAGCTTCAACATCGGCTCCGCGCCCTACGTCTCAGACTACTCCCGCTACTTGCCGAGCCGGACACCCCGCGTGCTCATCATCGCGAATGTGTTTGCGGGTTCGGCCTTGTCCGCCATCTGGTTGATCGCACTCGGCGCCTGGCTCGCGACCCATGTGGGCATAGACGACGCCTTGCTGGCGCTGAGGCAGGCCGGGGACGTCGTGCGGCCGGGCCTGGGCTCGATTCTGGCGGCCATCTCGATTGCAGCGCTCGTGGCGACCATCGGCATGAACGCCTACAGCGGCATGCTCACCCTCGTGACGGCGGCGGACTCGCTGCGGCCACTCCGCCCGACCCGCGCACTGCGCGTGGCCGTGCTCCTCGCCCTGATGGCGTTTTGGATCGCGGTCGCCCTTTCACTCGGCAGCAAAGCGGTCACCTACGTGAACGGCGTGCTCGTACTCATGCTGTATTTTCTGATGCCGTGGACGGCGGTTAATCTCATTGATTATTTCTTCTTGCGCCGCGGCCGCTATTCGATCGTGGATCTGTTCCTGCCACGAGGCATGTACGGCTCCTGGGGGATTCGTGGTTTGACCGCTTACGCCGTGGGCTTCGTGGCGAGCGTGCCGTTTTTCGTGATCCCCAACGTGTATACGGGCGTGCTGGCGGCTCGCCTCGGCGGAGTGGACTTGGGATGGCTGGTGAGCGCAGTGGTCTCGTCGGGCACCTACCTGCTGGTCAGTCGGCGCTTCAACCCAGACGATGAAAATCTCATGGTATCCGCGAGCCGGCGAGCGCTCCGTCAAGCACCGGCCGGAGCGCCCTGATCAAGTCCAGGGCGTCTTCAGGCCACCTGGGAATGCGCGAAAGCTCCGAATGCGGCCAACACGGCGGAGCTCATGCATCTGGCTCCGGTCTGCAGGTACTCCATGGCTCGCAGCGCGCTGTCATGCGCCGCGACACTCGACCCACCCACGCAGTCCTCCACCACGCGGCAATAATAATTGTGCTGGTGGCCGTCGACGAAGGTGTAGTGGACGCAGACATCGGTCAGGCCGCCGCACATGATCAGAGTCTCGGCCCTGAGGCCCTTCAACAAGATCTCAAGATCCGTTCCGAAGAATGCGGAGTAACGTCGCTTTGGAACGAGGTAATCGCCCGGCCGAAAATCCACGTCCTCGGCGGCGATTTCCGTCGATTTTCGTCCCTCGATGCAGTGCACGTCCTCCTCCCCATCCAACTCCCGGCCGAAATCGACCATGTCTGGACGGTGAACCTCCTGCACGAAGATCACCGGAATGCGGACATTGCGCGCCGCCGTGACCAGGGCTCGAGCCCGAGTTACGCGTTCGTGGGCGCCGCCCGCGCGGGGAATGCCGCCCTCGCTACTGGGCATGTACATGTCGCGCTGAAAGTCGATCATCATTAGGACCGGTCGCCCGACGATGAAGGGCTGCGGCCGCTTCGATGGGTTTAACGCTGTCACCACTCATATCTCCCGAGGTCGGATGATGGAAGCCGAGCGCGCAACTACACACCTCAGCACTTCAGAATACAAGGGATTTCAAGTGAACCCACGGCTTGCGCCAACGGCCCCACCTATGGATCCGCTATGCCTAGCATCCCGGCTTCGAGGCGCTGCGGTACAAAGCCTCGCGGGGGATGAACTTCGAAAATGGCCGCCCAGCCATGGCAGGTCATTGGATGACGTCGACATCGTGAAAGATCTTCGCCGCTGAATCCAGAAAGGCACGAACCTTGGGCGCCATGTGGCTACGGCTCAAGGTAACGAGTTGCACCGGCAGAGGCGCCGGCTCGTAGTCCTGCAGCAACCGCACCAGGGATCCGGAAGCCAATTCATCCGACACCTGATAGGAGAGTACGCGTGCAATGCCGCGGCCAGCCTGCGCAGCCTGCACCTGTGCCTCGACATCGTCGACGAGCAGGCGCGGTGAAAGCCGCACAACCGAGCCTCGCCGTGGCGGGCCGAAGCGCCATTCTCGCGCCGGCGAACGTGCCATGCCGAAGATCGTGTCGTGCGTCGTGAGATCGGCCGGTGTTCGAGGCACGCCGTGCCGTGCGAGATACGCCGGGCTCGCAACGACGACGCGCCGTACGTTGCCGACCTGCCGCGCAACCAGACTTCAATTATTCCTATTTATGGAATTCTAACTTTCACAATTGGCGCGTTTAATACAATAACTGCAATAGTAAACTCTGCCAGGCGAATCGCAAACAACGAGGAGGAAAGCGCCATGTCGACTCCCGAAATCACCCTTCACGGCACGGAATTGTCGGGGCACTGCCACCGCGTCGAACTGATGTTGCGGATGCTCGGCCTCCCTTATCGATATGTAGCGGCGCCGGCCGCAGTCCGCAGTTCACCGGAATTTCACAAGCTGAATCCGCTGCGCCAGATCCCCGTGCTGCAGGATGGCGATCTCACGCTCGCGGACAGCAATGCCATTCTGGTCTATCTTGCCAAGCGCTATGCGCCGGGCAGCCATTGGCTTCCGGAAGAGCCGGTCGCCGCCGCGCACGTGCAGCGTTGGCTGTCCATCGCCGCGGGAGAAGTGAGGTATGGGCCGGCGACTGCGCGTATGGTCGCTCTGTGGGATTTTCCTGGCGATCTCCCGCGCGCGCAACAGATCGCCGCAGGGCTCCTCCCCTTCATGAACCATCATCTGAGCACCCGTAGTTTTCTTGCCGCGGACCACGCAACCATTGCCGACCTGGCGTGCTATTCCTATGTCGCGCACGCGCCTGAAGGCGGCATTGCGCTCGGCGAGTACGAGTCGGTGCTCGCCTGGCTGCGGCGCGTCGAAGCATTGCCGCATTTCAAGCCCATTCCACTGTCGCCGAGACCGGCGCCAACGTGAGGCGGCGATGGACGGCTCGCTTTTCAATCCCGATGAGTTAGCCGCGCAGGTCTTGGCGGGCGGCGGGCCCCGTGGCAGCGGTATCCGGGATTTCATGCCTGAACAGCACCGGCGCTTCTTCGCTCAGCTGCCCTATCTATTCCTCGGTTCAATCGACGCGGCCGGTTGGCCGCTGGCGACCCTGCTGACAGGGCATCCGGGCTTTGTACAGTCCCCGGATCCGGTCACGCTGCAGATCGCAGCTCTGCCGGATGCCGGTGATCCCGCGGCCGAGGCCCTCGCGGCGGACCGCGAAATCGGCATTCTCGGTATCGATTTCTCAACGCGAAGGCGCAACCGCGCCAACGGCCGCATACAGAGTCTCGAGACGGGCGGCATCACCGTCGCCGTCAACCAGAGCTTCGGCAATTGTCCGCAATATATTCAGCAGCGGGTCGTCGCATCGTCCGGAGTCGAACCGGCCGGAGGCGTTTCTACTCCGGTCGAATCCTTCGATCATCTGGATGAAGCGGCGCAAGCCGCGATCGAACGCGCCGACACGTTCTTCGTCGCGAGCCGCTCTCGCCCCGGCAGAGGTCCAGCCTATGGCGCGGATATCTCGCATCGTGGCGGCCTGCCGGGTTTCGTCCGCGTCGACGGCAACGTATTGACGATTCCGGACTTTCGCGGCAACCGCTATTTCAACACGCTCGGCAATCTCGTCGCTGAGCCACGCGCATCCTTGCTGTTCGTCGATTTCGAGACCGGTGACCTGCTGCAACTTCAGGGCAGCGCCGAAGTCGATTGGAAGGCCGCGGCGGCGGAGCAGATTGCGGGCGCCGAGCGCCTGTGGCGCTTCTATGTTGCGCGTGCCTGGCGACGCAAGGCTGGCACGCCGCTGCGATGGTCATTCATTGAACATGCTCGCACAACCCTACAAACAGGCCTTTGGCTACCGAAACGGATTTAGGGAACAGCAGATGCGATGAACGCGGTGCCCATCTCGGCTCGCTACGAGGCGCTCAAGGGGGTCGACCCGGGAAGCCACGTTAAGAAATTCTTAACGTAGATACAGACAATGCATTTGGTCCGCGTGCTCGTGCATCGCAAGCTGATCACGTGAAAACAGCTGTCGAGGTCATGGCAATGACGAACCTTCAAAAAATCGCGATCGGGATTCTTGGATCGCGCGTGATGCGAGACCTTCGATTCATGCTCGCTGCGCTCGCCATCGGTTCGCGAACGGTTGCACTGGCGGATAACAGCCAGCTTCGTCGCGATCTTGGCGCACGTGCCGGGGCGCTATACGGTACGGACGAGGATTAGTGGCTCTGCCACTGGGTAGCGATCGGCAACATCGATGAAGTCACCGGGCTGGCGCCGGATCGCGCTTATCGCAATCGTTCAACGCCTTCGATCTTGGCGAAATCGCGATCAAAGGTGCCGATCGGAATATGCCCCGCCTTCTTCGCTATGCCAAGGACGAGGCAGTCGGAGAAATCCACTGCCGTTCGCCTTCGATAATTCTCCAACGCCTCGGCGACTACGTCGGAGTCCTGCAAGGTGAACTCCCGGTGATTGAGCAGCATTTCCACCGCAATGGTCAATTTCTCGCGTGGCAGGCCGTAGACTGAATCCAGAACCCATGCGGTCTCAGCAAGTACTAGGTGGGGCGGTAATACCAGAGTGCGAAGCCGACGTAGTCGGAGTAGTAGCGCTCAGCGACTTCGATGAAGTGACAAGGTGACAGGGTGTCGCGGCCGCGCATTTCCACTTGAATCTTTATGCTGCCCACGTGCATCTTCTTGGTGCCTGCCGCACCTTTTGGAGCACATTTAACGGGCCCGCGACCATTTTTGTCGGGGAATCGATCAACCGCCTCAGATCCTTTCCCTGCTTTGGATTTCTACAAGAATACTTCGCTCAAGACGGTCTCCTGCCTACCGATACCACGCGAACAGCACTGTTGACCGATTGGGGGATGCAGGTCTTTTGCATCCACATTTTCTTGAGCGAGGAATCTATATGCGAAGATTGAAGATAACGACCCGCCACGCGGCCACGGCCATGGCATTGGCGCTGGGAATGGCTGCAGCCGCCGAGGCGGGCGACGGCATGACAACGTCCATCAGCGGCTACGGTACGGTCGGCGGGACTTTCACCAGCGACAGCAAGTTCGCCTATCACCATGGCGTAGATGAATTCACCGGTGCTTCGACCACTTTGGACGTCGGCCTCGAGTCGCGCCTCGGCGTGCAGGCGGTATTCGACTTCGGCTCTGGGTTCTCCGTGACGGCACAGGAGTTGGCCAAGGAGCGTGCCGACAAATCGTTCGATCTGGGCACCGAGTGGCTGTACGCCCAGTACCAGGCAACATCGGATCTCAAATTGCGCCTTGGACGGGTGGTGTTGCCGGCATTCCTCCTGTCGGATTCGCGCAATGTGGGCTACGCGGCGACTTGGTTCCGGGCACCCAATGAACTGTACGCCCTCGAGCCCTTCCAGAATTTGGACGGCGGCCAGGTGGTGTGGCACCACGGCGTGGGCCCGGTGGCTGTCGGCTTGCAAATGAGCTACGGCACGACCCGGCAAAATTTTCTGGTCAACGGTCTCTCGTTGCCCAGCAACGCGAATTACGGACTCAACGAATCGGCCACGATCGAGTACGGCGATTTCCTGGTGCGGGCGGCGCAGACCAAACTCGTCGTACCGACAACCATACCGTTGAGCGCGACATACGCCATTAGCTACGACGTTGTCGACAAATTCACGACGGTCGGTGTGCAGTACGACGACGGCAAGACCATCGCCATGGGCGAATGGGCCAAGCGGACGCAGAACACCGGCCCCGGACTGCCTTTAGCGCTCGGCAAATCGACGAGTTGGTACATGGCCGGCGGCCGGCGCTTCGGCAAGCTCACACCGATGGTCATCTATGGGAAGGTCGATCAAGGCCTTACTCTTCTCGGCCCCTCAGGCAATTTCGGCGCTTGGTCCGGAAGCTTGCGTTACGACCTCGTGCGCAATGTGGCCTTGAAGGCGCAGCTGTCTCGCGCTCAGGCGGCCGATTCTGTGTACTGGGTTGCCAACGATCCCACATCGACCAAGTATGTCAATGTGTACAGCGTCGGCGCGGACTTCGTGTTTTAAGGTGTTAGTCATGAACAAGAAATTTTCTGCCGTACACTCTCTGAGCCTCATTGCCGCCCTGGCGATTGCAGCGCAGGCCCATGCCGGCGAAGTCGTGGTCGTGATGGGCGCGGGAGGCGCGACCCTGACCAAGGATCAGGTGGCCGGCGTCTACCTGGGCCGCAGCAACGACTTCAAACCGGTCGACCTGCCCGAGTCGAGCCCTGTGCGCGAGGCCTTCTACAAGAAGGCGACCGACCGGGACCCGAGCCAGATCAAGGCAGTTTGGTCTCGGCTGGCGTTCTCCGGTCAAGCGACGCCGCCCAAGGAGCTGGCCGACGCCGCTGCCGTGAAGAAGGCGGTCGCAGCCGATCCCAAGACCGTAGGATATATCGACAAAGCGGACGTCGACGCTTCGGTCAAGGTCGTACTGTCCCTCAACTGATGCAACCGCTTTGATTCATAGAATGCCGCCATGACGTTCAAGAGTAAGATCTGGTCGATTCCCCTGGCCGCCGTCGCAGTCTTCGGCCTCAGTCTTGCCGTCACATTCCTATTGAGCACGCGGACCGCAAGGACCATCGCCGATCTCGGTACCGTTCGCTATCAGAGCGTGGAGCTTACGCAGACTCTGGAACGGGAACTCAAATCGATCGTCGAGGCATTGCAGTCCGCGGTTGCAGAGGGCGACAAAGCCAAGCTCAACGACGCCGATGCGTCGGCAAAACGGCTGCGCCAAGCTGCCGACGCCTTGGCGGCGCTGCCGGGAAACGGCGGGGATGCCAAGGCGGTGCGCGCGAGCTTCGATGCCTACTACGAATCGGCGCTCGATGCGTCCAGCATGATGCTTGGCAACAAGAAGGGAGATGCCACTGCCGCAATAGCGCAGATGCAGGCGCAACACCGCGCGGCTGAGGCGGCGGTGACGGCCGTCACGGTCACGGCACGCGAGAACTTCAAGGCTTCACTCGATGCAGGCAGGGCCGGAATCCGCTACATCGTATGGACGACGGTGGCCGGGGCCTTGCTGGTGATCGGCGGGTTGATAGTCTTGTCGCATTTCATCGTCGGCAGCCTTTGGCGCCAGCTCGGCGGAGATCCGGAGGGCGCACGAGTCTTTGCCGGCAAAATCGCTGCGGGTGATCTGACGGCCCAAATTGAACTTGCACAAGATGATACCAGCAGCCTCATGGCCACTCTCAAGGCAATGGCCGGCCGACTGAAATCCGTGGTTGCGGCGCAGACCGAAATGTTCCGCGAGCATGAAAGAGGGAATATCGATCATAGGATCGACGCCACGACGCTGCCGGGAACCTACCGCGAATTGGCCCAGATGAGCAACGATCTCGTGGATGCTCACATCAAGGCCACATTCCTGTTGGTCAACGTGCTGCGGCAGTACGGGCACGGCGATTTTTCCGTCGACATGCCTCAATTGCCCGGCAAGAAGGGTGATCTCACGCGCGCTGCCGGAGAGGCCAAAAAGAACCTGCTGGCGATCAATACGGAACTCAAACGCATGGTCGATGCGGCCGCGCACGGCGACTTTGCGGCGCGCGGTGACGGGGTTGCGTTCCAGAACGTTTACCGCGAAATGGTCGACGGCATGAATCAGCTGATGGCGGCGTGCGAAACCGGAATAACCGACGTGGGCCGGGTACTCGAGGCGCTTGCCCGAGGAGATTTGCGCACCGAAATGAAGGGACAACACCATGGTCAATTCGCGCGGCTGCAAAGTGACGCGAACGGCACGGTCGCGAAGCTGACGGAGATCATCACGAGCATCAAGGGCTCGACCGGGTCGATCGACACTGCTGCCCGCGAAATCAGCGAAGGCAACAATAACCTGAGCCAGCGCACCGAACGTCAGTCCGCGAGCCTCGAGGAAACCGCGAGTTCCATGGAGGAAATCACCGCGGCCGTGAAGCACAATGCCGAGAATGCTCACCGCGCCAACGAACTGGCAATCGGCGCCTCCAGTGTGGCAGTCAAGGGCGGCCAAGTCGTTGCGCAGGTTGTCGACACGATGAACTCGATTGAAACCAGCTCCAGGAAGATCGTCGATATCATCGGCGTCATCGACGGCATCGCATTTCAGACCAACATCCTGGCGCTGAACGCCGCCGTCGAGGCGGCACGAGCCGGAGAACAAGGCCGCGGATTCGCGGTCGTGGCGAGCGAAGTGCGCAACCTCGCACAGCGCACGGTGACCGCGGCGAAAGAGATCAAGGTACTCATCGGCGAATCGGTCGAGAAGGTCGGCGCCGGCACGGCGCTGGTGGATACGGCGGGCCAAACCATGAAGGAAATCGTGGATGCAGTCAAACGCGTGACCGACATCATCGGCGAAATTACCGCGGCAAGCGCGGAACAAAGCACGGGTATCGAGTCGGTCAACACAGCGATCACCGAAATGGACGAGACGACGCAGCAGAACGCGGCGCTGGTGGAGCAAGCCGCCGCTGCGGCAATGAGCCTCCAAGAGCAGGCTGAGGACCTCTTCCAATTGGTGGCGAAATTCGAGCTCGGCGATGACAAGACGGTGGTCGGCCGGGCTGGAGTCGAAAGGCGCGGGCCCAATCGCGCCAAGAATGTGACGCGTCTGTCGCCGAGAGAAGATCTACACCCGGCGATGCCCGCCGCACAATTGCGCTAGCGGATGCGGCCAGTCGCAATCGCGCTGGCGGTAGGCCGCGATCCAGCGGGTCGGCATACCGCGCTCAGCAGACAACCCAGAACCTGATCCGAAGGGGGATCGAGTGAACGATCGCAATTCCGTGGGATGCGCTACCTCCACCTCATTACTGCCGATTTTGCTCTTCTGCGCAGTGGCTGCATTCGGCCAGAATTCTCAAACCACCATTTCGGTGGACTGGAACGGAAATCATATTCCGATCACAGTCGGTAATTAGACGCGGCTGAAGGCGCCGCCGGGCGCTTGCTCGAGCGTTTGGCGTTTGCGCTTATGCGTGGAAACGATGAGGAGACAGGTCCTGTGCCGTCAATCCTTCGGCCTCAACGTCTGCCGGCAAATGCCGCCGTTCGATCAGCGCCGCCGCAATGCGCGCCATCGCGGGCGCCGTCTGAATGCCATACCCGCCTTGGCCGGCACACCAAAACATCCCCTCGACGTCGGGGTCGTAGCCGATCACGGGAACCCGATCGGGCGCGAATGTCCGCAGGCCCGCCCAGCGGTGGCTGACCCTTTCCACATCGATCGCCAGAGCGGATTGCACACGCTCCACGCCGATGGCCACGTCCAACTCCTCGGGCTGCGCGTCACCGGGCGCTTGGGGGATCTCATCGGCCGGCGACAGCAGTAGCTGGGTCCGGTCCGGCTTGAAATAGAATTCCTCGTCGGCATCGATCACGGCGGGCCAGTTCCGAACGTCGGCGCCGGCCGGCGGGTCAATGAGCAACGCGGTCCGCCGAAGCGGCTGCAGGCCAATCCGGCGCGCACCACAGGCGCCGGCGACTTCATCCGCCCAAGCGCCCGCCGCGTTGATGAGCACCGGTGCACGGATGGAGCCGTCGGCACGGGTGGCGCCGTCCGGCAGATCGAGGGACCAGAGGCCATTTCGCCGGTCGATCCTCGTTGCCGCGGTGCCGGTCAGCAACCGGGCGCCGGCGGCCCGCGCGCTGCGTAAGAAGCCTTGGTGCAAAGCATCGACATCGATGTCCATGGCATCCGCATCAAACGCGGCCGCCGCCAGATAGCCCGCGCGGATCAGGGGCACCCGGGCCATCGCCTCATCGAGGGTGGTCATACCCACCGTGCCCCCGGTGGCGCGGATTCTGTCGACCATTTGATGCAGTCGGATGCTCTGATCCGACCGTGCGATGTACAGGCAACCGCGCGGCGTGAGCAGCGGGTGCTCGCAGAAGCCGGAAGGCGGCCGGTCAAAGAACGCGCGACTCGCCCGGGTCACCGCGCGGATCTCGCGGCCACCGTAGCTGGGAGCGAACAGCGCAGCGGATCGGCCGGTGGCATGAAATCCCGGCCGCGATTCCGCTTCGATGAGACACACGGTGCCGCGGCGCGCAAGTTCGCAGGCCACCGATGCGCCGGCGATCCCCGCTCCAACGACTATGAAATCGTACTGCATTGACGCCGTTCACCTTCCGCGCTGCATTGAGGCCGTGCACCATCTGCGTGGAGGCCGTGCGCCTCCCGGGACCGCCGCGGCATGCGGGGTCACGGTCCGAACTTGACGCCCAATTCGATGCCGATGGTGCGCGGTTGAATGAACGCGGCCAACCCGGTCTGACCCTGACCGCCGCTGTTTGCGTACTCGGTGATGCCGCGCGCATTCGTGAGGTTGCTGCCGAACACCTCGACGCTGTAGTGCCCGTTGTCCACACCGGCCTGCACTTTCAACGTATTGTAGCCCGGCAGTTTGACATGGGACTCAACCGTGGCGACCGAGGAGGAGAACGCCGTATATCGCGTCCCGGTGTAGGTCCAGGAACCGCCGATGAAACCGGCAAAGCGGCCGAAAGCCGGCCGCGTGTAGTCCACGTTGAAAGTATCGCTGACTTTCGGCACATACGGCAGCGCGTCCCCGTTCGCACCGCCGAGCGCCAATGCGTCCGTGGTCAGTTTGGCGTCCGTATAAGCACCCAGCAGACCGAGACTCAGGCCCTGCAAAGGCTGCCAGAGCAGGTTCCATTCCACTCCCCGCGAATCGGCGCTGCCGGAATTGCCGTTGAGACCCACCGGGCCGCTCGGCGTTTGGATGACATCGGTAATCTGGACGTCGCGCCACCGGATATCGAAGACGTCCACATCGACGATGAATCGCTTGTCGAACAAGTCGGCCCGCACCCCGAGTTCGTAGTTTCGGGTCGAATCCGAACGGTACGACGGCGGGTTCAGCAGCAGCGCCGACGGTTGATTGGGGCCGCCCGGGCTGAAGCCGGTCGCCACGCGCGCGTACATCAGCAGATCATCGTTGATGTGCCAACGGGGCGCCACCGACCAGGTCTGGTCGCGTTCCGACGTTTGGTTCCTGGGAAAGGTCGTGTCGGGGCCGAGAAGCACGCAGCAGAAAGTCGACGATTGGGAATATTGCTTGGTATTGGTGCTGCGGCCACCCAACTCCACGTCAAATGCCTTGGAGAAGTGGTAGGTGACGTCCGCAAAGACCGCGGACTCCTTGTAATCCGCCGGCAGTGCGGCGGCGCCCAGCGCGGGCGCCAGAATCGTTGCCGGATCCGCCGCACCGCGCGCGTCGAAGCTCTGATTGAATCCCGTCGTCTCATGGGTGAAGAAGCCGCCAGCCAGCCATTCGAAGGGGTTTGCGAACAGCGTGGCTCCGGGATTGGACGTCAGGCGCAACTCCTGGTTGAGCTTGTGCAGCGTCTCGAACTGATCGCCGAAAATCACCACGGGCGCCGAATAGACTCCTTCCAGCGCGTCGGCCAGCGTCACACCGGGTGCGACACTCAAGTTCGTCGAGTCCGAACTGAACCGCTTCTTGATTTCGCCGAAACTGGTGCCGGACATCAGAGTCGCGACCTTGAGGTCATACTGCAGGTTCAGGGCGTAGTAGGAGAGGCTGTCCTTGATGACATGGGGACCCGCCGTCGCATTGCTGAACCCGCTCACCGGCTCGAATTGGTTCGCCGGCGGTGTCGCCGGCGTCAATGCGGCTCCGACCACCTGCACCGTGTCATCGCCCCTGACGTTCAGCGCCTGATTGAACGCCGTCACGCGGATCGTCAGATCGGCCGTCGGCTTCATCAGCAGCGAACCGCGCAGCGAGTACTTGTCCCCATGATTGACGTCGCGCTGTCCTAGTTCCGGATTATTGATCCAACCCGCAATTCCCTCCTCGACCGCGCTCACCCGCAATGCCGCCTTGTTGTCCCAAAACGGAAGATTGACGACGCCCTTGGCAAACCCCGCCGACTGACCGCCATCGATGGATTGCCCACCCACTTGGACCGCGCCTTCGTAGGCATTGAGGTTGGGGGGATTGGTCACGTATTTGATCAACCCGCCCTCCGCCGAAGCACCGTACAGCGTGCCTTGCGGACCGCGCAGAACTTCCACCCGCTGTAGATCGTAGGTATCCACGTTGGCGCTGAAGAAGACGCCGTTCGATTGCGAGCCCGACATGAAGAACGGAATGTCATCGACCGTCGTGGCGATGGTCGCACCCACGCCGCCCACATTTTCACCGCGCAGAATCACGCGGTTTCTTCCCGGATCGAGGCTCTCGATCGAGAGCCCCGGCACTTGAGCGGCGAAATCGGTATAGCCCAGCTCCTGGCGGCGCGCGAGTTCGTCGCCGCCGAGGGCGGTGATGCCCATGGCGACGTCGTGCAGTTTTTCCTCCCGCTTGGTGGCGGTGACGACGATTTCCTCGAGACCCGGTGTGGGCGCGGCAGTGTCCGCGTAGACCGACCCGCCGGCCAGCAGGAGTCCCGCGGCAACGGCTTCGGTCATGGAGCGACGGATTTGCATCGGCTTTCCCCCGGATGGCGTTAATCAACGGACCGTCGACCACCAGAACAGTCGAAAGACTTAGGCTTCGGCGACTCAGGCTCGATACTCGCCCGAGCGACCCGAGCGACCCGAGTGATCCGAGTGACCCGAGTGACCCGAGCGACCCGAGCGACCCGAGCGACCCGAGCGACCCGAGCGACCTGAGCGACCTGAGCGACCTGAGCGACCTGAGCGACCTGAGCGACCTGAGCGACCTGAGCGACCTGAGCGACCTGAGCGACTCTCTGACTAGATTTCGATGCTGGGCAATATATTTCTATTTTTCATTTTT
>Ga0070730_10001866_pt1 | contig 19712 bp, 19 predicted proteins | sample Coa_R1_3_FD_66447 | JGI IMG/M metagenome (GOLD analysis project Ga0070730, IMG submission 66447) | Surface soil microbial communities from Centralia Pennsylvania, which are recovering from an underground coalmine fire - Coalmine... | ecosystem: Environmental > Terrestrial > Soil > Unclassified ... | reverse complement strand
CCGCGTGCAGGCCGGCCGCGCCTCCAAAGCTCAACAGCGCAAAGCGGCGGGGATCGACGCCGCGCCGCAGGGTCATCAGACGGATGCCGTCGGCCATCTTCAAATTCACCAAGCGGAAGACGCCCGCGGCCGCCTCGTCTCGCGTGATCTTCAGCGTAGCCGCGAGGGCATCGATCGCAGCTTCCGCAGCTTGCGTATCCAGCGGGCGCTTGCCGCCCATGAAGGCGGCCGGATCCAGATAGCCGAGCACGACGTTGGCGTCGGTCACGGTCGGCGCCGTTCCGCCCTGGGCGTAGCAGGCCGGACCCGGCACCGCGCCCGCGCTGTGCGGGCCGACATGAAAGATGCCGCCGGAATCCACCGAGGCGATCGAGCCGCCGCCGGCAGCGATCGAGGAGATGTCGAGACTGCGGAGCGCGATGCGCTCGCCGGCAAGCCCGCCATCGGCCGACAAGGTCACGCTGCTGTCGGCGATCAGGGAAATGTCGGTCGAGGTACCGCCCATGTCGAAGGCGACGAGATCGGGAATGCCGAGCATGACCGCGCAGCGCCGGCAGCCGGACATGCCGCCCGCGGGTCCCGACAACACAGTCGCCGCCGCCAGCCGCGTGGCCTCCTCGACCGGCGCCATGCCGCCGTGGGAAAGGATGATGAAGAGCGCGCCCTTGAAGCCGGCCTCGCGCAGGCGCTTCTCGAGTTGCTCGAGATAGCGCCGCACGATCGGGCGGACATAGGCGTTCACCACCGTGGTCGAGACGCGCTCATATTCCTTGATCTGCGGCAGCACGTCGCTCGAGCGCGAGATACTAATTCCAGGCAGCTCGCGCGCGAGCCGTTCGCTGGCTGCGATTTCATGCGCGGGATTGCGATAGGCGTGCAGGAAGCAGATCGCGACCGAGGTTGCGCCCGCCTCCCTGATCGCGGCGATGGCCCTGCCGAGAGACGCGTCGTCGAGCGGCGTCGACGCTTCGCCATCCGCTTTCAACCGCTCGCGCACGCCGAAGCGAAGTTCTCTTGGAACCAAAGGTTCCGGCGGCGGCGAGCGCAGATCATAGCGATTGCCCTTCAAGCCCTCGCGCATCTCGAGCACATCGCGATGGCCTTCGGTCGTGAGCAGCGCGACCTTGGCGCCCTTGCGTTCCAGGAGCGCGTTGGTCGCGACCGTGGTGCCGTGTACCAGCCGTTGCGTCTGCGCCAGCATCTCGGCGCGGGAAAGATGCAGCCGGCGCGCGAGCTCGTCGAGCCCGGCCATCACGCCGATCGATTGATCCTGCGGCGTGGACAGAGCTTTCGCGAACACGGCGCGGCCACTCTCGTCGATGGCGACGAGGTCGGTAAAGGTGCCGCCGACGTCTACTCCGATCGTCAGCATCGCCTAGTTCGCCTTCGCATCAGTAACGAGGCCCTGCAACAGGTCGCGCTCGCGCGCGGCTTGGGAGCGTTCTTCGGGCCGGCCAAAGCCTCCGCCGCCGGCCGAGCGCACTTCAAGACAATCGCCCGGACGAATCTCGATGCCGGTCTCCTTGGTGCGCAACTCGCGCGGTGGCCGCCCCTCAGACAGCAGACGGTAGCGGTGCGGCGTCGAATCCTTGCCGCCGAGCATGCCGGCCGAGCCGTATCTGACACCCTCGCCCGCGGTGTTGCCGAGCGCGATCTTTTCGGTCTCGACCACGAGATCGAGCGCGACGCCGAGCCCGCCGCGGAATTGTCCGTCGCCGCCGGAGTCCGGCAAAAACTCATGCCGGCGGAAATGCAGCGGGAAGCGCGCTTCCGCGACTTCGATGCTGCCGAATTTCAGGCCGCCCACCGCGTTCCACTCGCCGATCGACGACCAGCCGTCGCCGCCGGGCGAGGCTCCGCCGCCCGGTCTTGCATGGAACATGTGCCAGATGAAGCCGCGGCCGGTCTTCGGGTTTTCGCCCTTCACCGCGATGCGAAAGCGCCGGCCCCATCCCGCCATCACGCGATCGGGGCAGGAAGCCGAAAGCGCCTTGATGATCGCTTCGACGATTTCGTTGGAGGGATGGTTGGTGCACAGCGTGACCGGCCTGCCCGGATCAGCCCAGACGATGGTGCCCTGCTTCGCCACCACCTTCAGCGGCCGTATCGCACCGGAGTTCTTCGGCGTCTCGGGATCGATCAGATAGGCAAAGGCCATCACGACCGCGGCGTGCATGTTGGCATGCGAAGAATTGACAAAGCTCGTCACTTGCGGATCGGATTCGGAGAGGTCGATCTCGATATCGCTGCCGCGCTTGGTGACTTTGGCCGCGATGCGGATGTCGTTGTTGCCGCGGCCATCATCGTCAAGAAAGGCTTCGCCATGGAAGACGCCGTCCTTCCAGGTCTTGACCACCGCGCGCGCCTGCGCTTCCGCCGCATCGAGCACGGCCTCGACCGCGGCTTCCACGACCGGCCCAGTCATCTCAAGAAACAGCTTTTGCATGCGTCGCTCGCCGAGATGGGCGGCGCCGATCATGGCGGCGAGGTCGCCGCGGAAATCGTGGGGGTTACGGACATTGAGCGCGATCATGTCGAGGATGTCGTCGCGCAGCTTGCCCTTCTCATAAAGCTTGATCGGCGGAATGCGAATGCCTTCCTGCCAGATTTCGGTTGCGTCCGGGTTGTAGGCGCCGTGGGTGGCGCCGCCGATATCGCTCTGATGCGCGCGCACGATGGTCCAGAACAGCCGGCGCGGACCGTCGAACACCGGCACGAAGGCGGTGACATCGGGCAGATGGCTGCCGCCGTGATAGGGATCGTTCATCAGGATGACGTCGCCCGGCGCAACATCCGCAAAGCGCTCTTCCACGGCGCGTGTCGCCCAGGGCAGCGCGCCGACATGGACCGGGATGTGGTCGGCCTGCGCGATCAACCGGCTCTTGATGTCGCAAATCGCCAGCGAAAAGTCGCGGCTGGAATTGAGGATCTGCGAATAGGAGGTGCGCAGCATCGCCTCTCCCATTTCGGCGACGATGGAGCTCAGGCGATGCTGGACGACGGAACGCGTGATGGGATCAACAGTGGACATGGGCACCTGGCGCTGAGTGGGCGTCTTCCTAGTTCAGCTCTTCCTAGCCTTCTTGGCGGGCTTGGCTTTAGCGGCTTTGGCCGCCTTCTCCTTGGCGGCCTTCTCCTTCGCAGCCTGCTCACTGGCAGCCTTGACCGCCGCCTGCTCCTCCAATACCCGCTTCATGGAGCGCATATAGGAAGCGGCCGCATTGTCCGCGGTGATCTCGAGCCGCCGCGCCGCGGCAGCCGCAAGCTCGAGTGTGTGCCGAGCGAGATCCTTCAAACGTGCCTTGGCGTCCTTGTCCTTCGCCTTGGCCGCCTGCCCCATCAGCCGGCCGTGCCGCTTCTTGGCGGCGTCCACCAGAACCTTGATCTGCTTCTTCGCCACCGACCGAATGACACCATCCAGATCCGCTTCGGCCATATTCTCTTCCCGCCAAATGAAATCAGCGGGCTTGATACACTGGGTTTTTGGTTCGGGCAAACGGTGCGCAGCAACGCGAAGGGGAGCTGGCCTGACAGCTAGCCGGCCTTACGCAACGCGACGACCAGACCGGGAACGGCTGCCTTGCGGGCAAATTCGTGGACCTCGCGGCTAAGGAGCTCGACGGTCAGCCCGCACGTTGCGGCGGCGCCAGCGATATAGTCGGCGCCGTGCCGGAAACAGCCGCCTTGCGCCTGACCGTTCAGCGTACCGGCAGCGACCGCGCACGGATCGTCATCGTTGGGGAAGACGGTGAAGACGAACAGGCCGCGCGGCCGAAGACATCGCGCGACGGCTTCGAACACGGCATCGAGCCTGCCGAAATGGATGAGGGTCGCGGCACTCGTGACGACGTCGCAGCTATCAGGGTGAGCCGTCAGATACGCCATCAGGTCCGCGCAATGCAGGCTGTCATAAACATTCTTCTGCCGCGCCTGAGCCAGCATCGGCTCGGACATGTCCACGCCGATCAGATGACGGACATGCGGGCGCAGCAATGCGCCGACAAGGCCGGTTCCGCAGCCGACATCGATGACCGTATCGGCCTGAAGCGCATTCAACTGGGGCAGCGCTGCTGCAATGAGTCGATGCCCCTGATATCCGCCCGTTGCTGCGGCCGCCTTATCCCAGCGATCGGCCTGCAAGGCGTAGAGCTCTGAGATTTGTCGGTCGGTTGCGCGGCCTGGCAAGGCGCCGCCAACGGTCGCGAGCAGCATCGCGATTTCATCCGCATCACCGGGATGGCAGGACAGATGTCTTTCGAAGCAGCTCCTCGCGGCTTCCGAGCGTCCGGCGCGCGCGAGCAGGATGCCGAAGGCCTTGTGCGGGAATCCAATCATGGTCTGCGCGCATGCCAGGACTTCCGCCTGTTCGAGCGCCTGAGCGGCCCTCCCCTGATCGGCAAGCGCGAGCCCCAGATTGATCCGCGCGTGGAAATGCAGCGGATCGATCTTCAAGGCCTCATTGTAGTGCCGCTCGGCCGCCTCGTGCTCGGCAAGCTGCGAGAGGCTGAAGGCAAGCGCAGATTGCGCGTCGACGCTTGACGGATTGAGGTCTACTGCATGCCGATGGAACGGAACGGCCTCGGAGAAGCGGAACTGCTCAGCCAGCACCATCGCAAGATTGTGCGCAACGACGGCATCGGTCGGGTTGATCTCGAACGCCCGCGCAAAATGCCTGAGCGCCTCCGACAGACGGCCGGTGTGTCGCAGGATGTTGCCGAGATTGTTGTGGGCCGCATAATGCTGCGGATCGAGCGCAATGGCTTCGCGGTTCTTCACCTCGGCCAGGTCCAGACGGCCGTTCCTCACATGACGTTCAGCGATTTGCGCGAGGCTTTGCGGATCATTCCCGTCTGCCCGGGCGTGTCCACTCTGCTGGTTCATGCGTTCGCCCCCGAAAAACGGGGTATTCACACAGCAATGTGGTTAACAAGCCCTTAAGCCCGCTTCCGCCCGAAGACAGGCGTTTTCGACCTTACGCCCTTCCAGTTGAAGAAGTCGTAGTGGCCGGACCAGGCGTGGACCTCGGTATCGCAGACACTGCAGTTGAAGCTGGAGGAACGCTTCTCGTGCTGCTCTTCGCGCGTCGCCGTGTAGTTCATCCCGCAGCTCGGGCAGGTGAATTCTTCCGTCGTCCAAATGCTGTTAGCCATCCCGTCGGCCTTTTCTTCTGGTATTGTTGCGGTCGAAAGCCGAACTGCGCGGGCCTCTAGCGCGAGTTCGCGCTGAGGACTGTAGCGGCCGCGCATTGACGGACGGTTGCGACGCACGCGCTCACTCCGGGACAGCAAATTAAGACACCGCTAACTCTGGCGGGTCCCGCTGATCCGCCTCGTCACGGCTTCCAGCTCCGCCGCAAGCCCGCGATATAGGTGTCGCGCACCGCGTCGAGATCGACCTTGTCCGGGGCGATCAGCCACTGCGCCATGATCCCGCGCATCGCGCCGGAAATGGCGACGGCTTCGGCGATCGGATCGAGCTGGCTGCGGATATCGCCCTGCGCTTGCGCGGAGCGGATTTGCGCGGCGATGCGGTCGATCCATTCCTGGTTGAGGCGCGCAGCCACTTCCGCGATTACCGGCCAGCGCAAGCCCGCATTCATGACCTCATGGAAGGCGCGCAGCTTCTTCGGCCAGCCGCGGCTGTCATCGAGATAGAAGGCGATCGAGGCGATGAGCGAACGGACGCCGTCGTCCGATGGCACGTTCTGCTCGATCAGGCGCTTGCGATAATTGTTCACCGCATGCTCGGCGACGGCCGCGAGCAAATTTTCGCGGTTCTCGAAATAATGCGCCGGCAGCGCGCGGCTGTAGCCGGCCTCCTCGCCCGCTTCCGCAAGCGTGAGCTGATCGACGCCGCGCCGCGCCACGATGTCGAATGCAGCCTGCACGATCTTGGTCTCGGCCTCGCGCCGCCGTTCGGCGTGCGTGCGCCCGATCTCCGCAGGTTTTCGCAGGGCACCCGCCATGGCTCACTCCGCAGCTTGCTGCAAGGCCTGCTCGACGCGCTGCAGCGGCGGCAACATGATCGGCTTCGGAGGAGAGAAATCCAGCGCGCCGTCCTCGACCGGACCGCGCAGCAAGGTCTTGCGGTCCCAGAAATAGTTCGATTCCGTGATCCACGGAAACGCCGCACCCTGACGCGGCATGCGGCCGGCGGCGCGGCGGATGTAGCCGGAGATGAACGGCATCTTGCGCGCCGGTTTTGCGAAGACGTCGTTGTCCGCGCGCGGCACGACCTGTTTTGCGCCAACATCGTCCATGTGCTTGAGCACACGGCAGGCATAATCGGCGACCAGATCGACCTTCAACGTCCAGGACGCGTTGAAGTAGCCGGTGAAGTAGATCAGGTTCGGGACGTTCGAATACATCAGCCCCTTATAGGTGATCAGCTTGCCGGGCTCGATAAGCTGGCCATCGACGACATACTTCACGCCGCCAAGCGCCTGCAGCACGAGGCCGGTCGCGGTGATAATGATGTCGGCATCGAGATGACCGCCGCTCTTGAGCTTGATCCCGGTCTCGTCGAAATGATCGATGTGGTCGGTGACGATCTTCACCTTGCCGGCCTTGATCGCCTTGAACATGTCGCCATCGGGCACGCGGCAGATGCGCTGCTGGCCAGGCCAATAGTCCGGCGTGAAATGCTTGATGTCGCATTCGCCGATCTCCGCCTTCACCAGATCGATCAGCAATTGCTTGGCGCGCTTGGGGTCCTTTGCGAAGCGCTTGGCGCGCAGCCGGCCGGTGATGATGGTGCGCCAGCGCGTCGCCTGATAGGCGAGCTTTGCAGGCAGAAAAGTCTTGAGGAACGTGTTGAAGGCATCCTCTGACGGACGGCTCACGACATAGGTCGGCGAGCGCTGAAGCTGCACGACTTCGGCGGCTTTTTCCGCCAGCGCCGGCGCGAGCGTCACCGCGGTCGCGCCGGAGCCCACGATGACGATGCGCTTGTCTGCATAGTCGAGATGATCGGGCCAGAACTGCGGATGGACCAGCGTGCCCTGGTAGTCATGATAGCCCGGCCATTCCGGCAGATAGCCCTCGTGATGATTGTAATAGCCGGCGCAGGAGAAGATGAAGGGAGTGCAGAGGCGGATCAGGCGGCCGTCGGCCTGCTCGACTTCCAGCGTCCACAAGGACTCCGCCGACGACCACGAAGCACTGATGATCCGGTGCTGGTAGCGGATGTGGCGGTTGAGGTCGTTCTCGGCCGCCGTCTCCTCGATATATTGAATGATCGCACCGGCCTCGCTGATCGCCTTGGGATGCTTCCACGGCTTGAAGGCATAGCCCATGGTGTGCATGTCGCTATCGGAGCGGATGCCGGGATAGCGGAACAGATCCCAGGTGCCGCCCATGCGCGGCTTGGTCTCGAGGATCACGAAGGACTTTTGCGGCAGGCGCGTCGTCAGATAGCGCGCCGCGCCTATGCCCGAAAGCCCAGCGCCCACGATAATCACGTCAAAGCGTTCGACCGCCATCCGTCACCGCCCGCTTGAAGGGAAACCCGCACCAATATATTTGTTTGTTGGAAAACAAACATATTGAGCGGCCAGTGTCAAGCCGACGCCTCGCGTCGGGCCCGCCGTTAGTTTTACGCCATCGCGGTGTCAGGCCGTGTGCGGGAAGCGAGCTTTCGCCTGTAACCGCGTGATTGTCTCTCGCGACAGCAGGCGGGCGATCTCTTTGGCGGGTCTCGGCTCGCTGAAGAGATAGCCCTGCATTTCGGTGCAGCCCGACGCCTTGACGATCGCTTGCTGGTCTTCCGTCTCGATGCCTTCGGCCGTCGTAGTCATGCGCAGGCTTGCTGCGAGGTCGGTGATTGCTCGTACGATCGCAGCCGATTCGCTCTGGTCTGGGCGTTGCCACGCTTGCGAGCTCCTTCCACGACGAGGGCTTCATCAGGCAGGAAGTTGAGCAAATGTACGGCTGGCTGAGCGCCTGCACGCTGCGCGCCCCGGACGGTGAAGGCGGACGCGTCGGCAAGGACGCTGGACTACGCGCCAAGCGTAAGAGCGTGGACCGAAAGCCGAGGCGATGAGGGAAGAAGGCGCCGTTTTCGCTCAGCCGGCGGAGGTGCCGAATGCGCAATCGTAGATAGGACAATTCCGATGTTCATCGTGCTGCTGAAGTTTTCCGGCAACAAGACCCGGGCCGGCCAATTCATGGACGGTCACAACGCGTGGATCAAGCGCGGCTTCGACGACGGCGTGTTTCTGTTCACAGGGAGCGTGCGGCCGAATTTGGGAGGCGGGATTCTCGCGCATAACACGTCGTTGCCGGATCTTCAGGCCAGGATAGAGCAGGATCCGTTTGTCGTGGAGGATGTGGTCAGCGCTGAGATCCTCGAGGTCGCACCGTCCCGTACGGACGCGCGACTGGCGTTTCTCTGCTGATCTTGCTCACGACAAATGCACTGCAGCAAATTTCATCGCGGCCATTGGATCGGCTAGCGGGACGCATCGATGGTCTTTGTCGGCTTCAGAGCCGACTACGGCCATTAAAAGCCTTCGGCCTTAGGAACCTCCAGGCCAGGCACGCATCTAACGAGTATGTCTTGGTTGCGATAGGAGAATTGCAATGCTTGGCACTGCTCTCGTCATTTTTGCCATCGGCGCTCTCGGCGGCCTTGCGCTCGCCTCGTTCGTCTTGCGGGACCGGCTGGCGCCCTGGCCGTTGTCCATGTTGCACGCGGCGCTGGGGGCCATCGGTTTGATCATTGTCCTCTACGCGGCATTCACCGCGGGCATCTCGAAGGCGGCGCTGACAGCGCTCGTGATTCTCATCATCGCCGCGTTGGGCGGATTTTACCTGGCGTCGATTCATCTCGGCCAGAAAGTCGCGCCAAAACCGGTGGCGTTCGTTCATGCCGGTGTTGCCGTCATCGGATTCCTGACACTGCTAGGTGCCGTCTTTGGCGCCTTCTAGCGCCGAACCCGGTCGACGATCCGATGCGAATTTTTGGCCATCCGATGCATCCGATGCTGGTGCATTTTCCGGTCGCCTTCTGGACCACGGCAACGGTGGCCTACGGCTGGGTGGCCTACGGTACAAGCGAACTGGCGGTGACCATCGCCAAATTTTCCAATGGTGCCGGATTGCTTATATCGATGCTCGCCATGCTCGCGGGCCTGTTGGAGCTTCGTTCCATCGACAATCGCAGCGATGCGATGAACATAGCCATCTGGCACATGATGATCATGGCAACCGTCTGGGTTTTCTTCCTCATGGCGTTGTTGTTGTCGGTATCGACGGGATTTGATCCCGCAACGGCCCACGTTGGCGAAGTTGCCTGCGCTGTCGCGGGATTTGTCTTGATGGCAGTGGGCGGCTGGCTCGGCGGGCGGCTCGTCTACGAGTTCGGCATTGGGTCGCGGAAGGACGCCAATCGCTGACCGCCAGCACCGGCGTCAGACCTCAGCGCAGCGCCTGGTTGACATCCACGTCCTGATCCGCTGGAGCCGCATTGAACGCCGCCTCCCAGATCGCGATCTTGCCATCGCGCAGGGTCCAGACCTCGACGCCAAATCCCTTCATGCGATGAGCGGTGGCGGCGTCTTCCCACTCCCCCTCCCAGACGTTGGTCATGACGTCGTTGACGAGCGAGCGGAACTGCTTGCTCAGCCGATAGCCCTTCTGCTTCGCCCGTCGCGCTTCGAAGAATCTGCGAAGCGCGTCGCGCCCCCGAAATTCCGGGACGACCCCGAAGCGGACAACGCAGTCTTCCGTGAAGCCCGCGACCAGAGCATCGACATTCCAGGGCATGAACAGCGATTCGACGTGTGCCACGAGCGAACGGGCCTCTTCCGCCGTGCGGGGATTGCGATCCCCCTCTTTTCTGACCGGTTGCACCGCCATCTGATGACCTCCGAACGATTGGCAAGTCTTGCGCCGCACCCATGCTGCGTCAAGCATGGACAAACGCATGTGATGCCGCTGTTATCGCGAGTATGGCCATCCCGATGCAGATCGAGCTGGCGTCATGCTGAAGGGAGGTCGGCGTCATGGCATCGGGCCGGGTCCATTTGAGTGTCGCGGATGCGCGCGATCTGGCGGAGGGCGCACTCATGGGCATCGGATATGATGCCGATGAGGCTCGCATCATCGCCGATCACGTCGTCGATGCCGCCTTGTGCGGCTATGAGTATTCGGGCCTTGCCAAGATCCTCAACATCGCCGACAGCAAACACTTCAAGCTGCCGCGCCGGACCGTGACGGTGCTGCGCGAGACCGACGTCTCGATCGCCTTTGACGGCGGCAACAATGTCGGAATGCTGTCGCTGTTCCACGCGGCCGAAGCCACGATCAGGAAAGCCGCCGCGCACGGGATTGCGCTGGTGTCGGTCAACGATGCCTGGATGAGCGGGCGCAGCGCCTATTATGTCGAGATGATCGCCAGGACCGGCCTCGTCGCGATCCACACCGCGTCCAGCTCGCAAATGGTGGCGCCGCCGGGTGGCGCGAAAGCCGTGCTCGGCACCAATCCGCTGGCGATTGCGATTCCGTCGTCGCGCGGGCCCATCGTGCTCGATATCGGCACCTCGGCCTACATGATGACCGAGGTAATGCTGCGCGAGCGGCTGGGCGAGCTCCTGCGCGAAGGCGTCGCCATCGGCTCCGACGGCGCGCCGACCCGAGATCCGGCGCTTGCGCGCCGCGGCGCGTTGCTTCCGTTCGGCGGCTACAAGGGTTTTGGGCTCGCGCTGATGATCCAGGCGCTGGGACTGCTCGCGGGCGCCGGCTCGGACGAAGAGAGCGACTACGGCTACCTCTTCATCGCCTTCCGGCCCGACCTCATCGGGCCGGCGGATGTTTTCAGCGCACGGGTGACAAAGCTGATCGAACGCATCAAGGCGACGCCACGCCAGGCCGGCATCGACGAGATCCGCATCCCCTCGGAGCGAGCCTTCCGCTCCCGCGAACGCAAACTTCGCGAGGGCCTCGACTGCGATCGACTGGTCTTCGATGCGCTGGTGGGCTTACGCGGGCAGTCGCCAAAAGGCTTAGAGGATGGGCGCAACAAATCAGGCACCATGCCGGTTTAACAAGCTATCCGACCGCTGATCTTGACGCTGGCCTCTTGGATCACGCCGCCGACCAATTGGAAAAATCCGCCGCCGAAATAGACCGCCTTCGGGAGCTGATCTCAGGACGACACCGGCCGTATCAGAGGTGAGCAATCGCAGCACTGGGCTAAGGCAAAGAACCAGACGCATCCGGCGTTGAGCCGCGAGTGTCGTGGCGTTGCGCCCCTCTCGTGCTTCATAGGCTGCGGCCTGCGATCATTGGAACCAATTCGAATGCTGGATAACAGCGGTGACACCATTCAGAAACAGCAACAGGCTCATGATACTTAGCTTCAGAGAAAAGCGTACGTTCTCGCTCATCGTCGTACCACTCCATCCTTCGGTCCACGAGGTCTGATCCGCGCGGTCATTTGCTCCCTTTGTTATCCCTTCGCACGCCTGAATTGTTGATCTGCCGCAAAGGAGATGCGTATCGTGAGGTCCATCGCCGGATTGGTTCAAGATCAAAGGACCCGGATGCACCTCCGGCGGGTTGAGGATGGGCGTGGTGAGCGAAAAACGGCGTGCGAGGGTTCCGAGAGCGATGACGCGCCAGCTCCCGCTGGAAGAGGTTCTAGCCGTGAGACCCCCTGAACGCCGCCATCACTTCAGCCAGCATCCGCTGCTGCTCTCCCACATAGCGTGGAGAGAAGTGAAACGGCTCGACGCGGCGCACATTGGCTTCTCGAGCAATTTCTCCGGCTGCCGTGGTCGTGAGATGAGCCCGATGCCTCGCCAACGCGTCGTCCGCTCCTGCAAACGCTGCCTCAATGAAAAGGATATCCGCGTTCTGAACGAGCGCTACGATAGCACCACGGTTGGCCGGCGTATCGGCGACGTCGGTGACATAACCAACTTTCTGTCCGACCGTGACGGTAAGGAGATCACGCAAGGCGCCGAGCGGAACGAGCCGATCGTCCGAAGCCGCCGATCCATCGATCTTGATCAGATGATCGTCCGCACGCCGTTCGATCACGGCCTGCTTGAGTGAGCGCAACCACGGACCGACGGGCAGCCCGCGCTCCAACAACCGGTTCTTCCAGACATTCACGTGCGCCGCTTCCTGCAGCGCAAAGGCAAGGCAGGGCGTACCGTGTTCGAGGATCGCGGCCGACACGCGATGGGTCGGTTCGTCGCAGAGTACGCCGGCAATGATTTTGCGAGAGACTGACGCCTCTGCCTCAAAAGCCCTCCTCAGCCGGAACCGCGTGCTCGAGATGGAATTCGCCGCCGCGAGTTCGTTCACGACAAAGACAAGATCACTCGAATAGGTTTCGACGAGATTCCAGCGATAGGCCTGAAGCTTGTGAAAGACGCGCTCGGTAAAGCCGGATGGACCAAACAGGCGCACGGATTTCTCGTGTCCGACAAGCAAGCGAAGCAGATGGTCGAATCCAACGAAGTGATCGATATGCTCGTGCGAGACGAAGACCTGGTCGATGCGTCGTATCTTCCGTGGCGGCAGTGAAAAGATTTCTCCGATATCGAACAGCAGGCTGCGCTTCTCGAAGAGCGTCTCCACATATACCGTCGGGTCGCCATAGCGGCCGTTGACCAGGTTCGGATGAAAAAGCGGTCGCATACCAAGCCGATCTGCCGCAGCTGCCCGATGGATGTCCCGATCTAAGCAGACTTTATTGATTTCGCACTCGCCAAGATCGAGCTATACCGCCGCAATCTGGTCGCGCTCGTCCGCCATTCCGGCGAGGTCGCGCCGGCTCCGAAAGAACCCGTCAAAGCCCGGGTCCGAGCCTACGTCTCCTGCAAGTGATGGAGGGAGCCATGAAACTCGTTTCAAGCGCCTTCGCCGACGGAGCGCAAATTCCGAGACGGTTCACCTGCGACGGAGAAGATCTCTCGCCGCCTCTGCAATGGTCCGATGCGCCAGCGGGAACGAAAAGTTTTGCCTTGCTCTGCGACGACCCAGATGCGCCCGGCGGCACGTGGCACCACTGGGCGGCTTACGATCTTCCGACAGTCCTGACGGAGCTTGCGGAAGGCGCCACGCGGAACAAAAGTGTGAAGCAGGCGGTCAATGATTTCCGCAAACCAGGCTATGGCGGCCCCTGCCCGCCCCATGGCCATGGGCCTCATCACTATCACTTCCGCCTGCTTGCCCTCTCGACCAGCCATCTTCACGCAAAGGCCAACGCGTCCTGCCGCGACATCGAGCGAGAGGCGCGCAAGTCCTTAGTCGCGGAGGCGACCCTCGTCGGCTGGTATGAGAGATAGCGACAACAGGAGGTGCCCGCGCCGCCTTCCAAAGCTCATCGGCACAACCTGACCATTTGCCGTCTTTCCATATATCAGCGTCGCAGCACGGCGGCGGCCAATGGGAACGTCAGGCCGTTTTCTTGTCCCGCAGAGTGTCATGCGGGTGACGACGATCACCACGCCGATTCGACTTGCGGACGTATGTGATGAGCGCCTCGGGATTCTCAAGCTTCATCTTGAGAGCTGCAAGTAATGCGTCCTCAGCTTCGATGGTGAGCGCCTTGGTACGCGTCGCAAGTTTCAGCCCGACTGTGTAGATAGTCATGGCAGTTTCCTTAATCCAAGTACTAACAATACCTCAAGCGGAGCACGCTTGAAACAGCAAGCGAGGGTGAAGCCGAGGACGTGAGTTGCCCCCGCAGACCGACGGGCGGTTGACGGCTAACGCGAACCTCGCGCGCGGGGAGCCCAAACGCGACCATCCCCCCAACGCGATCGCAGACAATCGTGGGAAAGCTGAAAAATCGCGGGATGGAGCGGGTGAAGCGCTCCGACTCAAAATTTTCGGTCGAATTTTCTTAGCGATATCAATTTCTTACGGTCACCTCCAAAATTTCGTGTTGGACGTTTTGTTGGACGTTTCATTGGACACTCGTTCGCCGCTCAACTTGGCTCGTGTGCCACTCAAAACCAATTCCGCCTCTATGGAAATCCGTGAAGTATTGCTGGCAACGTCTGTATCAGCAAAACGGCGCTTCCGCCTAACACGCTAGCACCCACGACGAGCAGAGACAGGAGGCGCTGCCAAAGCATCTCGTTGCTGGCGACGTCATTCGAGTTTGGCATCTGTGTGCACCCGGTTTCTTCGTGCGACGGAGACGTCATAGACTGAGTCGAAGGGAGGCCGAGCAGCGAAATTTGCCGGAAAATTAACTCGTGATTCACCGACTCGGGCACCCTGCCCGGTTGGTGTCGGTTTGTACCGCGTGTGGATAGAGAGGACCAGACAGAGCCCTAGTCCGAGGTCGGCATCCAGCCCAATCGCATCAGCTCACGACGGAATGTGGATATCATTCCAGATCCACCGTCCTGACGGACGCCATGGCTCAATCTGTCTTTTGCGGCTCAGCCTTGTTGCGCGGAGGCGCAACACCCGATCTTTGCGAAATGGTTCCCAAAACGCGAAAGGCGACCCTTCCGGGTCGCCAGCGCCGATATCGCAAGAATCGGTGGTTGCGGGGGGTTCGCAACACCGATTCCTGCGCTTGGTCGAGAGGGCCATTCCCTGTCTGGCTGCGTAGGTAGATTGACCGTTGTCCTCCGAAGGTGGAGGCCACACGTTCGAATCGTGTCGGGCGCGCCACTTCGGTACAGAACTGGGCACGCCAAAACCTGCCGTTTTTACGCTTTCAGCGGCGACGAGCGTGCGCAGAAGCGCGCTTTTCGATCCCATGATGCGAAGTTCTTTCTGATCGACTTCGACGCGTTGGGCGAGCGCGCGAAGGTGATCGCGGCGGTAGCCTCCGCTCTCGGTCCGCATTCGCTTGCGGGCTGTCCTGGCAAACGTCTTGAGAGCCTGCGGTGTGATCGTCGGCCCACCGCGTTCGATCGCATCCTCGGCCCTCTCTGCGTCAAGGCGGGCCTGATCGCGCGTGGCCTTCAGTTCAGCGATGCGGTCCTTCAACATGGGGTCGGAGAGATCGGCGACGCCATTCTCGATGGCATCGTAGAGCCGCTTGAGTTTGGCATCTGCTTCGGCCGCCCGCTTGCGCAATTCGGCGATGTGCGATTTTCGTCGCTCGGCGCGCTCGCTGCGGCGATCGAGTACGTGCGACAAAAGCTGCTCAAGACGCTTGGGCTCCAACAAACGCTGCTCGATGTACTCTGCGACGAGATTATCGAGTTTTTCCATCGGGACGGTGCGGCCCGGACAGCCGGTCTCGCCCTGGCGGGCTTTGGTGCAACAGGTGTAGTAGCGGTAACGGCCGCTCTTGCCGGTGCGCAGCGTCATCGCTCCACCACAACCGGCGCAAAAGCAGATGCCGGTAAGGAGGGTTGGACCGCTGACGATCCTCGGTGCAACCATCGCCGGGCTTCGGCTTTTGAGCAGCGCCTGGACCGCCTCAAATTCATCCTTGTCGACGATGGCTGGCACCGCCATTTCCACGATCTCGGTCTCGGGCTTGCGCTCGCGCGTCTTCCAGAATTTGGTGTTGAAGCGGTGGCGGCCGACATAGGTTGTCCGGGTCAGTACCTTATGGACGGCGTCAATGCCCCACTTTCCACCGTCGCGAGTCCGGATGCCGCTGGCGTTCAGGTGCGTGGCTATGGACTTGATGCCCATCGGCCCCGAGCTTCCGCTGCCCTCGCGCGCCAGGCGGAAGATCAGGCGCACGGTCTCGGCCTGGACGGGGTCGATCTCCAAATTCTTCTTGGTCCGGTGTCCGCGCTGCTCGGAGGCCTCCACGATCCGATAGCCGATCGGCGGAAGGGCGCCATTCCAGAAGCCCTGACGGGCATTCTCCTTCCTGGCCCGCAAGGTGTGCTTGGCGTTCTCCCTGGACTGGTATTCGTCGAACAGCGCCATGATCTGGCGGATCATGTTGCTCATGGGATCGTCGCCGAGCTCCTGGGTGATCGAGACGAGCCGGACGCCGGCCTTGGCGAGGCGGCGGACGTAGAACTCGAGCTGGAATTGGTCGCGGAAGAAGCGGCTAAAGCTGTGAACCAGGATCACATGGAACGCCGGCGGCTTGGACGTCGCCGCATCGATCATCCGCTGGAATTCCGGCCTTCGATCATCGGTGGCGGAAAGACCGGGCTCGACATAGTCAGCGGCGATCTCCCAGCCGCGCGATGCGCAATAGGCCTTGGCCTGACGGCGCTGATCCGGGATGGAGAGATCGTTGTCGGCCTGCCTTCCGGTTGAGACTCGCAGGTAAAGCGCAGCACGAACCGGCATCGTCATGGCGATCTCCAAACCAAGGGTCAGTGGCGGGTTGAGAACAATTCGTCGAACAGGTCGCCGAACCAGGCCTCGAACACCTCGATCTCGGCCTCGGTGATCGGGACCTCCTCAGGCCAATCGTCGGTCACGGTCCAGTCGGATCGTTTCTTTTTGGCCGGCCGCCCCCTTCGTCGAACTGGTGGCCGCAAATGGTCGTAGAGGTCGTCGGGCAACGGACCCAATGACCGCGTTCGTCTCGGCCGAGATTTTTGATGATGAGCCATGGCGTCCTGCGGCAGGCAGACTCCATCGAGAGAACGGCGCAAGTTTGTCCGCCGAGTCATTCCGACGAGGAGCGGCATATCGCTCGCGCTGAGCCATCAGCGCGTGGCCGTCAAACGCCGGGGCAGGCGAGGCCTGTCAAGGCCGTCAGCCGGCGGAGCCGGGCGCGCAAGGCGCGAGCCTTGACGGGCGTCGGCTGGTCCGGCAGCGCCGTTTCAAGCGATGATAGCTCAACAACGCCAAGTCAGATCCGTCTCGGCCGCACGTTGCACTGACCTCTTGAGCGCAAAGGAGAACCCGGATTCTTGCAATGTGCGGAGATGCCAGAAAAATTGCGATAAGCTTCTGCACTGCCAGACGATCGACCGCGGCGCACCTTGGGCGCTTTATCCTGCTATCAAGCGGTTGCCGAAACTGCGTCCTGCCGTTCCTGCGCCGTCCTTCGCCATGGTGCGATCAGGCAAAAGTAGGGCGAAGCGCTCGGGCAGCAGACCTCGTGCAGACTCATTGCAGCCGTTATGCCGAAGTTTGGTCGATCGCCGTGCGTCATGTTCGCCAAATCGACCGAAGGCAGGACGCAGGAACTGCGGCGGCCGTGCCGGTTGTTTGCAGATCGGACGCAGGGCGGCGCCAGGCAGACGGCTCTCGGTCCGGCGCGGGAAATGTCCGGTGTTAAGGATAGCGGACGAGAGCGCGGACATGGCGATATCGACGCGAATAACCCTTCGCGTCATTTCGTGCAGCAACTGCGTCCGGCGATATCGATCGCGTTGAGCGCTCTCGCAGTCTTGGCGATGACTGCTTTTATCATTCTTTTGGATTTGACAACGGTGTGTCTAGAGCCGGCCTAGACGATTCCAATTCGCGAAGTCGATCGACTTGCCTTCTAAGGTTCGCCGGTAGGTCTGGCTCTTCCCTGAGAGACCCGCGAAGTGTTTCGCCAATCTCTCGAAGGATCTCATAACTGTGCTTGCGATCGATATCGATGCGGTTCCGCATGGCCGACCACGCTGTTCGGCCCCAAGCTACGTTAACACACGATAACGAGAAATGTTCAGGTCTGCTGCAGAAGAAGAGAAGCTCCGCGCGTTCGCCCGGGTATGCGCGCTCAGCCCCCCACGGACATTACGATTGGGACCCTGACGCTCCTTGATCATCGGAGAAGCCGCTGCTGGGAATAATTCTTAGGGATTCTTTCAGTACCCGGAGGCTTTCATCGAGCGCCTCTCTGCTTTCAGCGATGCAATCTTTTACTTGCTCCGTAGCACGTCGCGTGAGTTCGATCCTTATGCGAACTTCTTGAAAGGTGTCGAGGTGTTTCCGCATGGCAGCATCTCGCCAAGTAACAGCTTACAACTCGAATGAGCAGCCCAAGTTCCGCCTAGTGGCTAGGGCAGGCCCGTGGTAGTATATCAATACTGTCGGCAACTTCCAGGGCGTCGACGGCTGAGAGACAGCAAGCGCTCCCGCCTGCCAAGCGAGGGAGCGCAATATGCCTTCTTTCGAATATAGCGAGGAAACACGAGCGCTATTTGAGGCCGCCGATAAGGCCATCGACACGGCAAGAACCTTGGTCGATCAGCATCGGCGCATAGTTTCAAAAGCTCAGTCGGATGCTAGAAGGCGGGAGATCGAGAAGGCCGCTTTCCGTGCTTCGTTTCTAAATGCTTTGTACAGGTGAAGGCCGCCTCAGCAACGGTCCCTTTCATTTTGGATGTCGTCTGTTGGCCCATCGTGTCGATCCTGGGATTGATCGATAGGACCGCTGTCGGAAGGGTAACCGAACGACCCCGCTGAATCGGAAAGACTACCGCGAGGCGTAGCGCAAGATCGCATGCCATCGCAGATTATGAGGTCGGAGCGCCGGGTCGGCCGCAGAATCATAGCGCCACAGCGAAAGAGTATTGCCCATCTTCATCGGCCGTGGCGCGCCAAGTTTCTAAGTCACGCCGAACTAGCGATCCCACTATCAAAAAATCAATCGGTGCGCTTACGATAGCCAGCGCCACTTGCCATCCTGATAGCTCCAGTCATCCGATGAGAACCCTGAAAAGATGCGGTCGGCGGCTTGCGCTTTACCTACCTTGTTCTTCATCGTGAAATCCGTCCTCCGATCCCGCGCTCACAAGCTACGGTTCGGTGACTACGAGTTAACCCGCACAAGAACTGATCCACCACGATGTCGTATGCGATGATGGCGTCGCAGCCGTCTAGAGCCGGACAGCATTTCGAACGCGACCTCTTCGTGGATCGCCGCACAGCTCGGTCTCGATGCCCTGCAGTGCGTTGTGCAGCTTCTTCGGACATCTGAAAAAGCCGGGCGTCCCCTGGATCAAATACCAATCCGTCCGGTCTCTCATTCATCATCAGCGTCAGCGATAACGTGAGGTTTTCCGTGACGCCACCGCCATATAGAACGTCGAACCGACGTGTGCGAAAACGAAAACGTATAATAGGCCACAGTAATCAAGGCGTTAACAGCAGTGCACTTCGCCCACCAGCAACCGCCGCGAGCCTTTCTCCGCGAGAAACTCTAGTCGCAGTCAAACATCGTTGCCGCAAGCCCTTGCGCACGGGCGTAACAGGCTTACGTCAGGAGCGGCTAGCAATCGCTCATTGCGACTGCCAATCCATTAACAATCACAAAAGCCGAGGAGGATCGCATGAGATTCCGTCCGCTCCACGATCGCGTCGTGGTCAAGCGCATTGATGCCGAAGACAAAACCGCTGGCGGCATCATCATTCCCGATACCGCCAAGGAAAAGCCCTCGCAGGGCGAAATCACCGCCGTTGGTCCGGGTGGCCGCGACGAAGCCGGCAAGCTGATCCCGATCGACCTCAAGGTCGGCGACCGCGTGCTGTTCGGCAAGTGGTCCGGCACCGAGGTCAAGATCGACGGCCAGGATCTCCTGATCATGAAGGAAAGCGACATCATGGGCGTTCTCACCGACGTTCCCGCCGCCAAGAAGAAGGCCGCGTAAGCGCCAGCCAGTTTTCCCTATCCTGAGGAGCCGGCGCAGCCGGCATCTCGAAGGATGAGGCCCGCAATTTCATCCCAAGAACCCGCGCAGCCGCGCGGTCTTTGGGATCTGAGCAGTTTGAAACGGAGATCATAATGTCAGCCAAGGAAGTCAAATTTGGCGTCGATGCCCGCGACCGCATGCTGCGCGGCGTCGACATCCTCAACAACGCCGTCAAGGTCAC
>Ga0070730_10001865_pt1 | contig 19730 bp, 15 predicted proteins | sample Coa_R1_3_FD_66447 | JGI IMG/M metagenome (GOLD analysis project Ga0070730, IMG submission 66447) | Surface soil microbial communities from Centralia Pennsylvania, which are recovering from an underground coalmine fire - Coalmine... | ecosystem: Environmental > Terrestrial > Soil > Unclassified ... | reverse complement strand
GCCAGGTGTGGATCGAGCCGGCTCGGTTTCCAGGTGATCCCCGGGCACGGCCTGCCGCTCGACGACGCGTGGCTCCAGCCCAATGACACGTTCACCCGGCAACAGCTGCAAGAGCTCTCCGACTACCCCGCCCACCTCATCTGGAGTTCGTCGTCGATCGCCCCCCGCACCCTGAGCTGCCGCGAGGAGCTTGCGCGGATCGCGTCCGGGGCGAACGGCGCAGAGCAGGCGAGCACCTCTGCCTCCGACCGCAACGCGTCGAGCGGGATCCCGTACGGGCAACGACCGGTCGAGTAGCGGGAACGCGGCTTTCCCCGTGCTCGGGGGGAACTAGAACTAGCCGGCCGGTTTCGCCGCAGCCGGCTTCGTGTCCCGCACCAGGGTCACCGTCGAGCGCCCCCTGCGCCGGACTCCCGGGTTCGGGAGCGGATGCGCTTCCTGGGAGACGTTGCGCATGACCACCGTATTGCGTCCCGCCAGCTTGGCGCGATAGAGCGCCTCGTCCGCGGCCTTCAAGAGCACCAAACGCTGATCACCATCCTCCGGCGCGGCCGCGATCCCGATCGAAACGGTGAGATGACCCGTCGTGCCCGGTGCCAGCGGGATGATGGTCGTCTCGGTGCGCTGCCGGATTCGCTCGGCCACCTCCGCCGCCGCGCTCGGGTTGGCGCCCGGCAGGCAGATGGCGAACTCCTCCCCGCCATAGCGCGCCACGAGATCCTGCTCGCGAAGGCATGACCGCAGCAGGTGCGCAAAGGAGCGGAGTGCCTCGTCCCCTGCCGGGTGGCCGTATCGGTCATTGAAGTCCTTGAAGTGGTCGAGATCGAGCATGAGGACCGAAAGCGGTTCCTGCTCCCCCCGGTTGGCCAACACACGCTCGACGGCCTCGTCAAAGGCACGGCTGTTCGTCAGTCCGGTCCGCCCATCGGTGTTGGCCTGCCCGCGCAGCGCCAGGACCAGGCGGCGGTTGGCGATGGAGAGCGCCGCGTGCTCGCTGACGCGCGTGATCGCGAGGCGAGACTGTAGCGACAGCTCGCGCGTGTCGTCCCAGTGGAGATGCGCGGCGCCGACGGTTTCGCCGAGCGCAATAAGCGGGATGCAAGCGAGGGCTCCCCGCTTCACCGGGTAGACGGGGCATTGGAAGCTGAGGCGAGCGGAGACATCGCGTGTCACGTACAGGCTGCTGCGTCGGACCGCGGGGCATCGGCCAAGCTCGTGCAGCGAGATGACCTCGCCCTCCCGCTGCCCGAGCGTCGCCTGCGGAACGGCCCGGTCCTGTGATGGATTCGAGACATGGAGCGCGGCGTCCTGGGGATGGAGCAGCTCGTCGAGGGCAGCGAGCGTCGCCGAAGAGAGTGACACGTCGTCCTCGGTCAGGGCCGTCAGTTCGGTGAACTGGTTGACAATCGCCGATTCCTGCGCCAGGTCGGCGTTGATGCGGCTGGAAGCCTCGAGGCGTTCGTTCGTGGTGCCGATGTGCGCATTGAGCGCAGCCAGGCGCCGGTTTGCTCGCGAGACCCGCCGGGCAAACCCGGCACTGACCAGGACCATCAGCAGCATCAGCGGCCCGGCGGTGACCGCAAGATTGAGGAGCGCCCGATTCGCGTCGGCGTACAGCTCGCCGACCGGGCTCACCACCGCGACGACCCGGTCCGATCCAGGCACCGCCGTGAAGTTCGCTCGATAGGACTTCCCCGCGTCGTCGAAGGCGACTGCGCCGGCCGTGCCCGTGAGCATCGTCCCGACCGCTGCGCGCCAGGACGCCGATCCGGAGGAGGCGGCCATCGGGAAGGCGCCCGTCTTCGGGTCTGGAGACAGGCCCTGCGCAACCCGGAATGCGGCGACGTCGGGATGCGCGAGCAGCCGGCCGTCGCGATCGATGAGCATCGAGTAGCTCGAGCCCCCAAAGGAGGTCGCGGCCAATTCGGTCGCCAGCCGCTGGAGGGGAATCTCGCATTGGAGAATCCCGGCATGCACCCCGTTGGCGAGGATGATCGGCGTCGCGATCCCGATCACCCATCTCCGGGAGGCGGGTGAGACATAGGGCTTCGACTGGAAGGATGAGTCGTCCGGCAGGGGAACCGTCGGCAGTACCGCTGGATTGTTCGGCCGTCCGTCGGGAGAGAGCTGCGGGACCGGCGCGACCCCGGTCCCGTTGACCCACCGGGCGGTTTCGAGCCCGCTCGCACGGAAGACAGAGACCTCGTCGAGCTGGTACCGATCACCGAGGTAAGTGATCGCCTGGTCGACAGCGATGCGGTCAGCGGGAAGGAGCTGCCCGGTTGTATGGGCGAGCGCCATCTCGAAGACCTGGTTGCGGCGGGCGAGCCGGATGTCGCGCGAGGTTGAAGCCATTAGCTGCTCGAGCGCCGCTGCCTGCTGCGATGTGATCTGGTCGAGCCGGGTGTCGGCGCCTTTTCGCATATCGTCGTTGACCTGCGCACCGACAGCGAATCCGGCACCGATCGCCAGGATCGCGGTGACCACGATGACGGCAATCGTCCTTGCACCGCCGGGCAGGAGCGAACGCCTGCGCTGACTGACCGACGCGGCGTCGCCTGTGACCGGCTCCTGGCCTACCAAACGGTCCTGCCTCCACTTGGGGTCGTATCGGCTCAGCGTCAGGGAGTCAGCGCCGAAAGAACAGAGTGCGAAAGTCCTCCCGCACCCGCACTTTGGGCGGGTGCGGTGCATCTGAGTGATGATGATCAGCCGCTCGCCGGCTGCGAGCACAATGTCGAATCGTTAACCGCTCGTCCCATCCGCGCGTAACGCGCACGGGCGACCATTTCCGGGTCCGCTTGGAGCCCCCGAATGGTCCAGCGCCCGCCTCGGCGCGACGACGAACGATTCGCGACCTCTGGCCGCGTCGCGACCACCGCCCTCATCCCGCTCCGCGTCTTCCTGGGCGGGACGTTCGTCTATGCGGGCCTCGACAAGCTGCTCGATCCGACCTTCCTGGCGATGAGCGGCCCGGGGTCCATCAACGAGCAGCTGCACGCCTTCGCCCTCGACTCGCCGCTCGCCTTCCTGATCAACTCCGTCGCGTTGCACATGCCGATCCTTATTGGGCTCGGGATGGCCGCCCTGGAGATCGCCATCGGCCTGGGAACGCTTGCCGGCTGGTTCTTCCGCCTCAGCGCGGCGCTCGGCACGGCCGTGGCCCTGCTCTTCTGGCTCACCGCCTCATGGGCGACGAAGCCGTACTTCCTCGGGCCGGATCTGCCCTATGCCGCGGGCTGGCTCACGCTCGCGCTCGCCGGCGACGGCGGCGCGTGGACCCTCGAACGGTGGCTCGCCGTCCGCGAGGCACGCCCCAAAGGCGGCTACAGCCGAACCGCCCTCCGCCGCCAGGCGCCGGTCTCCACAGAGCGGCGACGATTCCTGAAGCTAGCGGGCTGGGCCGGGGCCACCGTGCTCCTCGCCGGCCCATCCCTGGTCATCGGCCGCATCGCAGCGGCCACGCGGCCGGAGGTGAGCGTGGCTACCGGGACTCCCAAGGCGACCGCTGCGGCGAGCTCGGTGGCCACCGCGAGCGCCGCGCCGACGCCGGCGGCAGCGGCGGGCACGCTGCTGGCCAAGGGCAGCCAGCTCACGGCCTCGAGCGCCGTGGCCGCGGTGGACCCCGCCACCGGCGATCCGGTCCTGGTCATCAAGCTGCCCTCGGGTTCCGTGGTGGCGTATGACGCGATCTGCACCCATGCGGGATGCACGGTCGAGTACGACCCGGGCAGCGTGACGATCTTCTGCCCGTGCCACGGCGCGCAATTCGATCCGGCTCGAAATGCGGCGGTGCTCGGCGGGCCAACCGTCACGCCGCTTGCCGCCATCCCGATCCACGTCAACTCCAGCAACGGAGACGTCACGACCACCGCCTGACGGGTCCGCCTGTCGAGACTGCGGGCGTGGACCGATGCGGCGCTAGACTGCCCCGATGAAGCGGCAGAGGATCACCGAGCGCGAGAAGGAAGAGGCCGAAGCCAGGGCCCAGCGCCATCGAGATGACCTGCTGGCCGATCTCCAGGCTCGCGAGGCGGCGCGGCGCAGAACGTCGCCAGCACCTGCAGAGTCGGGCGCGACAGCGGCCGAGGCCCCAGCATCGGGCCAGGAGGAGCATCCGACCCCGCCAGAGCCGCCTGCGGCGTAACACCGAGACCGGCGCTCGCCGAGGAAAGGCGTTGCGTGTCCGCCACGCCGGCCTAGCGCCCCACGAGACCGGTACGTTAGTACTACTGGCCGTGTCGTCGTGTTGGCGGGAACGCCCGCCAGGGCAGCCACGATGACACGGCTTTCGCTCATCTCTCGCACCGGGAGGCGGCTTCAGGTGACCTTTCAGATCCGGACGCTGCAGCTGTCGTGCTCGACCTTCTCGGTCGACGCTCGATTCGTGCGCATCAACGGCCGCTGGATCGCCTCGGTGGACACGCCCGAAGGCCCGACCCTCGGCCACGGTCCGACCGCATTCGCCGCCCTGTGGATGGCACTCCAGCCGTTTGAGGGAGTCATCGACGAGCTGCTGGCGAGCGTGCCGACCGACGCACTCCTCAGCTGATAGCGCGGAGGCGGGTTCCCCGCGCCTAGTTCGTCAGGTAGCGGGCGAGCGTCTCGGCTTCGAGTCGCTCCAGGCTGACGACCTGGCGACGGCCGCAGGCCACGCAGGTCGACCGGGTGACGATCGGGTGGGGCCAACCCGATCCGTCCCAACGCATCGCCCCGACCGCACGGTGGCAGTTACCACACCGCAGCGCCTGGCCGTCCCGGATGACGAAGGCGGGTTCGTGCGCTCCTGCGGTCTCGAGACTCATGTGCCGCGGACCATACCCGGGCGGCCTTGCGAGCGACCTTGCAGACCCGTGTCAAATGGCCGACACCCCGAAGCTGGCGTGCCCGAGAGGACTCGAACCTCCGACCTTCAGGTCCGCAACCTGACGCTCTATCCACTGAGCTACGGGCACCCGATCAAGGCGAGCTGGCGGAGAGGGAGGGATTCGAACCCTCGGAAGAGGAAACCCCCTTCAACGGTTTAGCAAACCGCCGCACTAGGCCACTATGCGACCTCTCCGAGCGGCGCCGATGATAGCATCTAGGCACGCTCCGTCATGGGCCGCCGGCCGGTGGCCGCCGAGCGAAAATCGCCTGGATCCAGACCCATGTCGGAGCGCCGCCTACCCATCATCGGCTCCAAGAACGACCCCTCGCCGATCGAGGCGGTGGTCCGTGCCGGTTTCGATGCGGCGGGCCTCGAGGTGGCCGTCGAGCGCTGGGAGCCGAGGCCGCACCTGCTGGGTGAGGCCCTCGCCAGGCTGCGCGAGGCGGGAACGCTCGGGGCGCTGGTCCTGTCGCCGCACAAGGAGCGCGCGGCGTCCCTCCTCACGACGCTCTCCGACGACGCACGCCTGAGCGGGGCTGTCAACGTCATCGTCCACGACGGCGCACGACTGCGCGGCCACAACACCGACGTCGACGGCATCCGCGCCGGGCTCATCGCCATCCTCCCGCGCGTCCAGGGTCGCTGGCCGCGGAACGCGGTGGTCCTTGGCGCGGGCGGAGGGGCACGGGCGGCGGTGACCATCCTCATCAGCTCCGGCTTCCAGCACGTCGCGGTCTTCAACCGGCACCTCCACAAGGCCGAGGCGCTGGTCGCCCACTTCGTTCGCTCAGCCAGGCACATGGAGCTGCGGGCCCGTCCCTGGCACGAGACGATCCTCGAGGCGGAGGTGAGCCGCGCCGGCCTGGTGGTGGATGCCAGCGGACTGGGAGCCGATGCCGCGGCACGTGCGCTCCCGCCCGACGCGCTGCCCGAGGGCCTCTTCGTCCTGGACCTGGCCCTCCACCAGGCATCGACCCCGCTCATGCTCGAGGCCGAGGCGCGGGGCGGGACGGTGGCCAATGGCCAGGCCAGCTTCGCCGTCGCGCAGCAGGCTGCGCTCCGACTGTGGACCGGGATCGAGCCGCCGGTCGAGGTGATTCGCGCTGCCCTGGCGGCCGAGCTCGGATCGCCGGACGGCGAGGTCGCGGTCGCGGGAAACTGATGGCCGATGTTCTACACGTCGGGCTGGGTCCACGTCATCTGCGGCTGCATGTTCTGCGGCAAGACCGACGAGATGCTCCGCCTCCTGCGGCGCTTCGCGATCGCCGGCCGGCAGGTGATCCTCATCAAGCCTCGGCTCGACACGAGGAGCGACGACGTCACCGTGGTCTCTCGGTCGGGCGCCAACCACGACGCCGTCTCGGTTGGCCACTCGCGGGAGGTCGAGGCGGTCGTCGGCGAGGCCGACATCGTGGCCATCGAGGAGGGCCAGTTCTTCGATGAGGGCCTGCCCGACGTCGTCGAGCGCCTCGCCGATGGGGGCAAGCAGGTCCTCGTCACCGGGCTCGACCGCGACTTCCGCGGAATTCCTTTTGGACCGATGCCGCGGCTCATGGCGCTCGCCGACCAGGTCACCAAGCTCACGGCCATCTGCGTGGTCTGCGGCGAGCAGGCGACCCGCACCCAGCGGCTCATCGACGGCCGGCCGGCGAGCGCCGACTCGCCGTTGATCGTCATCGGCGGGATGGGCGACGAGACCTACGAGGCCCGATGTCGCCAGCACCACGAGGTCCCCCCACCCGGATCGTGATGCGCGAGCCAGGCCTGCGCCACCGACTTGCTGATGCCGCGGCGCGACATGGACGGCTCATCCGCTGGGGATTGGCCGCCATCGGCCTGCTCTGGCTGGCGCTGGTGGCGCTCGGCATCCTGCCCTACGACCTCCACCCGAACGATTCGCTCGCGTACTGGGCGGTGCATCCGGCGGACCCGTATCGCGGCGCCGCGCTCGGTGCCCCCGACGCCTTCTTCTACGCCCCGGTGGTCGCCCAGCTGCTGGGGCCGCTGACCGCCCTTCCATTCGACGTCTTCCGGCTCGGGCTTGCGGCCGTCGACCTCGCCGGGCTCGCCGGCTCCGGCCTGCTCTACACGCTGGTCGTGCCGGGCGTCATCGAGGACATCGTGCGCGGCAACATCCACATCCTGCTGGCGCTGGCCATCCTGGCCGGCTTCCGCTTCCCGGGGACGTGGTCGTTCCTGCTGCTCACCAAGGTCACCCCCGCCATCGGCTTGGCCTGGTTCGCGGTCCGGAGGGAGTGGGGCGCGCTCGCGCAGGTCGCGGTGGTGACAGGGCTGATCGTGGTGGTCTCCGTCATCCTGGGTGGCGTCCAACTCTGGGTGGACTGGGTCCGGCTGCTGCTGACGAGCTCGGAGAACCCGCGGACCTACACCTACCTGTTCGGGATCGCTCCCCCACCGCTGGTCGTGCGCATGCCGATGGCGGTGCTCGTGGTCGCGTGGGGCGCCCTGACCAACCGCCGCTGGACGGTGCCGGTCGCCGCCTTCCTGGCCCTGCCGATCATCTGGCCATCGGGGTTCGCCGTCCTGCTGGCCGTTCCCCCGCTCTGGCTCGCCGACCGGCCACGCCGGCTCGAACCGGTCGCACGCGTCGCCGAATCAGCCTGAGCCGCTCCTCGCTCCGGGCGGGTGGCGGAGGGGGTGGGATTCGAACCCACGAACCGTTGCCGGTCAGCGGTTTTCAAGACCGCCGCATTCGTCCGCTCTGCCACCCCTCCGGCCCGTGATTCTAGCGTGGGACATTTCCGAAAAGCTTCGCCGGATCGGGCCCGGAGACGATTCGCGAGCCGGCATGCCACGCCATCCCTCCGAGCGAATGAATGGTGCCAGCGGCGCCGGACGGGTGTCCCCCGGGCACTCCCTCGCGCGGTGCAGGGTCAGGCGATCGCGTCGGCCCCGAAGTGTTGGCGCAAAGCGTCCGGGATGCGGACCGAGCCGTCAGGCTGCAAGTGCGTCTCGAGGAATGCGGCGTAAGTGCGGGCCATGCCCAGCCCGGAGCCGTTGAGTGTGTGAACCAGCTCCGGCCGGGCGTCCGGGGCGGGCCGATAGCGCAGGTTCATGCGGCGGGCCTGAAAGTCGGTGTAGTTCGAGCAGGAGCTGACCTCGAGCCACCGGCCGACCCCGGGGGACCAGGCCTCGAGGTCGTAGCCCTTGGCCTGGGCAAAGCCGACGTCGGCGGTGCAGCGCTCGACGGTCCGATACGGCAGCTCGAGCGCCTCGAGGACCTCCTCCGCGTCGCGGGTCAGCCTCTCGAGCTCGTCGTAGCTGTCGGCGGGATGGACGAGCTTGACCATCTCGACCTTGTCGAACTGGTGGACGCGGAGCAGGCCGCGGGTATCCTTGCCGGCCGCGCCGGCCTCGCGCCGGAAGCAGGGCGTGTAGGCGGCGTGGTAGATCGGGAGCGAGTCCGCCGGCAGGATCTCGTCGCGGTAGACGTTGGTGACCGGCACCTCCGCGGTCGGGATCAGGTAAAGCTCGTCGCGCTCGACGGCGTACATCTGGTGCTCCTTGTCGGGGAGCTGCCCGGTGCCTCGAGCCGAGGCGGCGTTGACCAGGAGCGGCGTCCACAGCTCGGCGTAGCCGTGGTGCCCGGCGAGCTCGAGCATGAAGCCGATGAGCGCGCGCTGCAGCCTGGCGCCGGCACCGGTGTACAGGATGAATCCCGAGCCGGCGAGCTTGGCCCCGCGCTCGAGGTCGAACAGGTGGAGCCGCTCGGCGATCTCCCAGTGGGGCGGCGTCGATTGCGCGGGGCGCGGCTCGCCCCAGCTGCGGATGACCGGGTTGTCCTCGGCCCCCTTCCCGTCGGGGACCGATGGATGCGGCAGGTTGGGGATGAGCAGCAGGTCCCGCTCGATGGCCGTCTCGAGCTCGGTGAGCTGGGCGTCGAGGGCGTCGATCCGCGACGAGAGGCCCGCCATCCGCGCCTTCAGCGCGTCGCCCGCCTCGCCCTGGCCGGTGCGCATGAGCTCGCCGAGCTGCTTGTTGCCCTGGTTGCGCTCGGAGCGGATGCCGTTCGCCTCCGCCTCGATCGCCCGACGGCGGGCATCCGCCGCGAGGACCCGGTCGACAGGCTCGGTCGGCTCGCCCTTGCGGGCGATGGCCTGCCTGACGGCCTCCGGGTCGTCGCGGATGAGGGCGATGCCGATCACGTGGCGAGGGTACCCGCGGCGGCGGCCTCGCGGAGGCGGGTCGCGACGAACGCGCGATCAAGCGAGGCGAGCAGCCAGCCGGCTCGCGGGCCGTTGGGACGGGCGAGGAAGGCGGCGTACAGGGCGGCGAACGCCTGGCCCGTAGGCAGGCCGCGGTCGCGGGCGGCGTCGAAGACCGCACCCTGCAGGACGTCGCCGGTCCACGATGCCGACGTCGCGAGCCGGTCGCCGAGGTCGGCGAGGAAGCTGCGCTGCTCGGCCGTGAGGTCGGTGACCGCGTCGGGCAAGCTGTCCTGGACCTCGACCCTGGCACGGTCCGGCGCGTACGCGGCGAGCCAGGCGCGGGCCGCCCGGGCGCGCTCGTCGAGGAGCGCGCGCTCCGCCTCGGAGAGCGGGGCACCCTTCTCGGCCTCGGCGCTGGCAACGAGGTCGGTGCCGGGCACTTGGAGCAGGAACGCCAGGTGAGCGAAGGCGGGCCGATGGGCCGCCGCGACCTCAGTGACCTCAGCGGCCGAGCCGGGCCGCTCGACGAGGCTCATCGAGAAGAGGCGCTCGTAGTCAGGCGGGAGCTCGCCGCGGAACTCACGGCCCGCGACGGCTGCAGCCAGCCGGTCCGACTCGTCGAAGAGGCGCGGGATGGCGTCGGTGCCATCGGGGTCGAACTCGATCGCCTGGTTCGGGCGCGACCGGAGGAAGAGGAGACGGAGCTGCTCGGGCGGCAGCACCTCGGCGATCTCGTGCGCCGCGGCGCCGTGGCCGCGCGAGGTGCTCATCTTGCGGCCGTGGATGTTGAGGAACTCATAATCGACGCGCAGCGGCGGCTCGCGCTCGAAGACCTCGCGCGCGATCGCCTCGGCGCGATCGCGCGAGCCGCCGGCTGTGGCGAGGTCCTTGCCGCACGGCTCGATCGTCACCCCGAAGACGCTCCACTTCGCGGCCCAGTCAAGGTTCCAGGGAAGCTTGCCATTGCCCCCGAACGGTGAGAGCCGCCCGGTGGTGCCGCAGCCGGTGGCCCACTCGACGAGGTCGGGGAGGCAGCCGAAGGCGACGGTCTCCCCATCCCAGTCGCTCGCCAGCGTCGTCCCGATCCGGCCGCAGGTGGGGCAGATGACGTGGACCGGCACCCAGCCGGCCGGGCGCTCGACGTGGCTCACGCGGCGGTAGATGTCGCGCACCGCATCGGCGCGGTCGAGGGCAATACGGATGTATCGGTCCATGAGCCCGGCGCCGTAGACGTCGCTCATCCAGTAGTAGACGTCCGGCTGTATGCCGAGTCCCTCGAAGGTGGCGGTGAACACCTCCGCGAAGTGACGGGCGTACGAGCCGTGGCCGTCACCTGCCGGGTCGGGGACGTGGGCGAGCGGCACGCCCATCGAGCGCTCGATGGCGTCGGGGGTCAGGAGCGCCTGGGCATCCATCGGGTCGAGGTCGTCCACGCCGTACCGCAGCTCGGTCTCCAGGCCGCGGTCGCGGAGCGCGCGGACGATGACGTCGAGCAGCACCGGCCCGCGCAGCGAGCCGACGTGGACGGTCCCCGATGGGGTCTTGCTGTCATTGACGACCTGGGGGCCCGAGACGCGAGCGGCGAGCTCGTCAGCCCAGAACACGGGCGGGCGCCGTCAGGCGACCGAGACGACCGTGTAGGTGACCGGTCCGGCCGGTGCCTGAACGGTGACCTTGTCCCCCTTGCGCTTGCCCATCAGCGCTGCGCCGACCGGCGACTCGTTGCTGATCCGACCGTCGCGCGGGGAGGCCTCGGCCGAGCCGACGATCGTGAAGCGGTCCTCGCCGTCACCACCCTTGATGACCACGGTCGAGCCGATGCCGACCCGGTCGCCGTTCTTGGTGGCGATGACCTCGGCGTTCTTCAGCTGCGCCTCGAGCGTCGCGATGCGCCCCTCCAGGAACGACTGCTCCTGCTTGGCGTCCTCGTACTCGGCGTTCTCGGTGATATCGCCGTCGAGCTTGGCCTCGTGGATGCGCGCCGCGACCCGCGGCCGCTCGGACGTGACGAGGTGGTTGAGCTCCGCCTTGAGCTTTTCGAGGCCGTCGGCGGTGAGGTAGACGGGCTTGTTGTTCATGGTCGTCTCATAACAAAAAACGCTTCAGGCCTGGCCACCGCGGGACGGTGACCTCCTGAAGCTGGCCGCTCCGTTCTGGGTGGCCAGATCCGTGCTGCAAGGACCGTGCCGGACGGCTCGCCCCCAGCGCCGCGAGATTGTAGGGGTCCCGGTCGCGGACTGTCAAAGAAGATGACGAGGCCGAGCGACCCTCGTGCGGCGCCATCGGCTCTTGGGGTCAGCGGCCGAGCAGGACGAACAGGGCGAGCCCCACGGCGACGAGATATCGGTAGCCGATGAACAGCGCCGTGCTGCGCCGGCGGAGGTAGGCGAGCAGCCAGGCGACGGCGGCAAAGCCCGCGATCAGCGCGGCCAGGAAGCCGACCAGCAGCGGGCCGATGTCTGAGCTCGCCAACCCCCCGCCGAGCAGCTCGCGCCCCTTCAGCAGCCCGGCCCCCGCGATGATGGGGGTGGCCATCAGGAAGCTGAACCGGGCGGCGGCCTCGCGCGTCAGGCCCAGGAAGAGCCCGCCGGCGATGGTGACTCCCGAGCGGCTGATCCCCGGGAAGAGCGCGAACGCCTGTGCCACGCCGATCGTCACCGCGTCGGGCAGCTCGAGGTTCTCGAGCTCGCGACGACGGCTCCCGACTCGCTCCGCGAGCCACAGCGCCGTGGCGCCAACCGCCATGAGGGCTGCAATGAAGAGCAGGCTCTCGCGGCGGAAGAACGTGTCGAAGAATTTCTCGCCCAGCGCCCCGAGCACCGCTCCGGGGATCACCGAAACGAGCAGCAGCCAGGCCAGCCGCCGCTGCGGATCGCGGCCGATCGACCGGTCGCGGATCGAGGCGAGCCACGCGCCGAGCAGCCGGACGAGGTCGCTCCAGAAGTAGACGAGAAGCGCCACCAGCGTCCCCATGTGGAGCATGACGTCGAACCCGGGCGAGTTGAGGAACGGGTCGTTCCAGCCGAGCACGCGCGGCACGAAGATGAGGTGCGCGCTCGAGCTGATGGGGATGAACTCGGTCAGCCCCTGGATCAGCCCGATGAGGGCGGCCTGGACGAGCAGCGCCATCCCCGCGCTACCGGATGAAGAGCGGCGCCATCACCAGGGTGATGGTCGCGAGCAGCTTCACGAGGACGTGGAGCGACGGGCCGGCGGTGTCCTTGAACGGATCGCCAACGGTATCGCCCACAACCGCGGCGGCGTGGGCGGTCGTCTTCTTGCCGATCACGTTGCCGGCGTCATCGGTCAGGTGGCCGGACTCGATGTACTTCTTGGCGTTGTCCCACGCGCCGCCACCGTTGTTGAGCACGGTCGCCAGCATGACGCCGGCGATGGTGCCGACCATGAGCAGGCCCGCGACCGCCTGGTAGCCGAGGATCAGCCCGACGAGGATCGGGGTCGCGACGGCGACCGAGCCGGGCAGGATCATCTGCCGCAGCGCGGCGCGGGTGGTGATGTCGACCACGCGCGCGTAGTCCGGGCGCTGGGTGTAGTCCATGATCCCCGGCATCTCGCGGAACTGGCGGCGCACCTCGACGATGATCGCCGAGGCGGTGGTGCCCACCGCCCGGATGGCGAGGCTCGAGAAGAAGTAGACGAGCATGGAGCCGATGAGGGCGGCGATGAAGACGCTCACGTCGGCGAGGTTGACCGATGCCAGCAGGGTGCCGGGCTGGCGGGTGCCGGCGGCGATCTGGTTGCCGAGGATCAGGTTGACCTTGTCGATGTAGGCCGAGAAGAGGAGGAAGGCCGCCAGGCTGGCCGAGGCGATGGCGTAGCCCTTGGTGAGGGCCTTGGTCGTGTTGCCCACCGCATCGAGCCGGTCGGTGATCTCGCGCGCCTTCGGCTCCGCGTGGCTGAACTCGGCGATCCCGCCAGCGTTGTCGGTGATTGGCCCGAACGTGTCCATGGCCAGGATGAAGGCGGTGGTCATCAGCATGCCCATCGTCGCCACCGCGGTGCCGAAGATGCCGCCGACGTTGGCCCCGGTGGCCGGGTTCACGAGGTTCGCCTGCTCACCGAGCCAGTGGCTGAGGAAGAGCGCGATGCCGATGGTGATGGCGGTCAGCGCGGTCGTCTCGAAGCCGACCGCGACGCCGGAGATGATGTTCGTCGCCGGGCCGGTTTTGCTCGCCTCGGCGATCTCGCGGACCGGACGGTACGAGCCGGCGGTGTAGTACTGCGTCAGGTAGACGAACGCCACGCTGGTGGCGAGACCGACGCAGCCCGCGCCGAAGAAGTAGATCCAGACCGGCACGCCGCCGGCGCCGTTCTGCTGGGCGGTGCCCATCATCACCCAGGTCACGAACGCCAGGCCGGCGACCGAGAGCAGGGTCGTCACCCAGTAGCCGCGGTTGAGCATGTTCATCGGGTTCTCGTCCTCGCGGCCGCCGATGAAGAACATCGAGATGATCGTCGCGATGAGCCCGAAGGCGCGGACGACGAGCGGGAAGAAGATCCAGGCCTCCGGGTGCGGCCAACGGGCGGCGCTCGCGATGCTGTAGACCGCGACGCCCAGGATCATGGCCCCGATGTTCTCGGCGGCGGTGGACTCGAAGAGGTCCGCTCCGCGGCCGGCGCAGTCCCCAACGTTGTCGCCGACGAGGTCAGCCACCACGCCCGCGTTGCGCGGGTCGTCTTCGGGGATGCCCGCCTCAACCTTGCCGACCAGGTCGCTGCCGACGTCCGCCGCCTTGGTGTAGATCCCGCCGCCGAGCTGGGCGAAGAGGGCCACGAAGCTGGCACCGAAGCCGTAGCCGACGATGAGGAACGGCGCCTGGTTCGGGTGCTCGAAGCCGCCGTACAGGGCGAACATCGAGTAGACGCCCAGGAGCGAGAGGGCGACCACCAGGAACCCCGAGACGGCGCCGCCGCGCATGGCGGTCTGCACCGCGCCGACCAGCGAGTTCCGCGCTGCGGCAGCGGTACGCACGTTCGAGCGGACGCTGATGTACATGCCGATGATGCCCGAGGCCATCGAGCAGGCCGCACCGACCAGGAAGGCGAGAGCGGTGCGCCAGCCGAGGTCGAAGCCGAAGATGTCGGTGTCGGCGACCTGCTTGCCCTCGACAAGGGTGATGACCAGGCCGATCACCACCGCTCCACCGATCGCCAGCAGCCCGATGGTCTGGTACTGGCGCCGGATGAAGGCGACCGCACCCTCGAAGATCATCCCCCCGATCTCCTGCATCGCCTCCGTGCCCATGTCGCGGTGGAGGACGTCGTAGGCGAGGTAGAGGGCGAACGCTATGGCCAGCAGGCCGGCGATCGGAATGACCCAGGTGATCGGCTGGAGCTCCATGAATCCTCCGATGGGTCGTCGAGCGGCGGCACTCAGCCGGGCGGTGTGCGCCGGTGACGGGTGGGCTTACACACGGAAACGCCGGCGGCTGCACCGGTGCAGGTACCCGCCAGCGAGGCCGGGCGATTCTCGCACGGCCTCAAGTTGCTGGTCAACTCCGCTCAGGGCAGCCACAGGGCCGACCAGCCGTCCGTACTGAGCTGCACGGTGACCCCTGTCGCCTGGTTGACCAGCCAGATGCCGCCGATGCCGGGTCCGGTACCCGGCGCCGGCGAGGGCTGCGGCTCGGCTGAGGCGCTCCGCGACGGGAGCGCGGTGGGCGTCGGGACCGGGGCAGCGCCGCTGGGCGGCGGCACGCGGGTCACGAGCATCAGGCCCGGCTGTGGAGCGAATGCGACGCCGGACTCCCACCCGTCGCCGGGGAGCACGAGCCGTTTGGCCACCAGCGTCGACGTGGTCGCGATCCAGATTCGACCCGCGGCGATGAGCCGGGGGTCAAGCGACAGGTAGGCGATGCGGCCGGCCGGATCCACGGCGGGGAGCGTCGCGCCCCCGGCCAGCTGCTCCGTGCGAACGGTGGTCTCACCGTCGCCCAGCTCCGCGAGCCGGAGCTCACCGCGCTGCGCGACGGAGAGCCCCAGGCCATCGGGGGTCAGGGGCCGGACCGCGGTCCCGGGGGCGAGCGCCCCGGCGCCGCCGTCGACGCTGAATGAGCCGTCGGCAGCGAGCCCGCTGAACAGGGCACCCGAGTCGTCCGGCAGCCAGGCCGGCGGCGCGACGGCCGCGAAGCGGGCCTCGGTCAGGGCGCCGTCGTGGAGGTCCACGATACCGACGCTGCCCGACATGTCGACGAACGCCAACCGGGTGCCGTCCGCGGAGAAGCGCGCCGCGCGGAGCACCGGCGTGGGGGCGCCCACTCCGCTGGCGGTCGCGGTGGGTGAGGGCGGCGGGCTGGCCGACGGGGTGGGGGCCACGTCCTGCATGGCGATCCGCTCCGCCGTGCCACCCTCGCTCGGGCGGCGCCACAATCCCAGGCCCGATCCGGTCGCGCGGTCGGCTCGACCGAAGACGAAGAACGAGCCGTCGGGGCTGAACGCGGGGTCGAACTCCACCATCCCCTGCTCGGTGAGGACCCGGCGGTTCGAGCCATCGGCGCGCTGCTCGACGAGGCGCGCCCCGTCGCCCACGACGAAGCTCCGCCCGTCGGGCGCAACGGCGTAGGTGGTGATCGGCGAGAGCTCCGCGGAGACCTGGTGCTGGTTCGAGCCGTCGGGATTCATGGCCCACAGGTTGGCCATCCCCGATCGGGTCGAGAGGAAGACGACCTGGTTGCCAAGCGTCGCCGACGGCGAGCCGGTCGTGAATGTCCAGGTCAGCGGACCGGGGAGGACGGCGCCATCGGCTCCACGGACCGAATCCGCGAGGGTGACGGTGAAGGTCGTGTTGGCTGGCAGGGTGCCCGATGGCGTAAAGCGGACGACCCGTCGGGTGGTGTCCTGGAGCGACCCGGCACCCTCGAGCTGAGTGAGCGCCACCCCGCCCGGAACCGAGGGGCTGATGGTCAACGCGCGGTCGTTCACCGCGCCCGGGTCGATGGCTCGATCGAAGATGACCGCGACCGGCGAGGTGACGGCGATCCCCTCGCTGCCGGCGGCGGGCACGACCGCGTTCGTCGCCAGGCGCGGCGTGAGCGTGGTGAACGACAGGTGGAGGGCGTCACTGAGCGCGCTACCGGCCGTGTCGCGGGCCTCGGTTCCGAGCGTCACGGTATACGTTTCGCCGGCCTGGAGCCGGTCGAGCGGCTGGATGGCCAGCTCGTTGCCGTTCCATCGCAACGTGACGCTGGTCTCGGGGACGATCTGCAGTGCCCGCTCAACGCTGAGGGTGTCCATCAGCGTCGAGAAGGTGAGCTCGATCGATGCATCAAGGGCCACGCCATCGGCCGCGTCGGCGGGCCTGGTGGCGACCACGGCGGGGCTCCCGACGGTGCGGAACGCGTAGGGCCCGGCGCCGCTCATCCGGTTGCCCGAGGCATCGGTGATGCCGCCGTGCAGCAGGACCGAGAAGCTCGTCTCCAGCGGGAGCCGATCGACCGGGGTGAAGACCATGGTGAGGCCCGTCCAGCTGAACGTGCCTTGCACCTGGGGCGCGATGGCGAACGACGCCTGGGCGGCGGCATGATCGACCGGCTCGGAAAAGACGACCTCCAGGCTGGCGGTGGTGAGCGCCACGCTGTCGTCACCGGGCAGGTGCTGCGTCAGCACGAACTGGCTCACCTGGGGTGCCCGCACGTCGACGGTGCTGGCGTAATAGAGGATCGGGATGAGGACGGCCACGCCGATGACCAGCACGATGACCGACCGGATGACGACGCGACGGACCCGACCCCCGTGAGCCGCGTCGGTCACGTTCAGGAGTGCCGGAGGCGAGCCGGGAGGATGCGCAGCTCCTCGCGGTACTTCGCGACGGTGCGGCGGGCAATTGCGACGCCGAGGTCCAGCAGCGCGCCGGCGATCTGCTGGTCGCTCAACGGGTGCGCCGGGTCCTCCTCGTCGACCATGGTGCGGATGCGGTCCTTCACGCTCAACGAGGCGGTGAAGAAGTGTGAGCAGGGCACGACCTCGCCGGTCGGCAGCATGACGTACTTCCCGGCGGTCGCCCGGCTGACCGTCGACTCGTGGACGCCGATCTCCGAGGCGACCTCCGCTCGGGTCAGCGGGACGAGATGACGGACGCCGTGGAGCAGGTAGTCGCGCTGCCGCTTGACGAGCATCTCCGCGATCCGCTGCAGGGTCGCCCGCCGCCGACGAACCGCGTCGATGAAGAACCGGGCACGCCCGACGTGCTGCCGCACGTGATCCTTCTCGGCATCGCTCCAGGTCGGGGCGCGCAGGGCCGCAGAGACGCTGGCATATGAGGACGCCACACGAAGGCTGAAGCGCCGCGACTCGACCACCTCTACCTCCAGGCCGCCGTCGACGATCCGGATCAGGATGTCCGGCCGCAGAATCGGGCGGTTCGTGTCACCCCGGGTAGCGGCCACGAAGGCCGACGCCGGGTAGGGGTGCAGGTTGGTCTTGATGAACTCCCAGGCTTCCAGCACGTCCTGCTCGCTCACCCCGAGGGCGCGGGCGATCTCCCGAAAGTGGCGGTCGGCCATGTCGGAGAGGTGATGCGTGACCAGCGGCTCGGCTTCCGCCGGCACCTCGACCCCGCTCTCGCGGAGGTGCGCCAGCTGGAGGAGGAGCGACTCGGCGACGTCGCGGGCCCCCACGCCGATCGGCTCCAAGCCGCGCATCGCCTCCCGCACGCGCTCGACGGCCTCCACGCTGGTCTCGCTTTCGCGGGCGATCTCGTCGTCGCTGGCGGTCAGCAGGCCGTTCTCGTCGAGTTCGCCGATGACCCAGGTCGCGACGTCGTGGAGCTCCGTGGGGAGCAGCGCCCGAAGGTTCCACTCGAGGTGCTCCTGGAGGGTGAACGCGGCCTCGGCGCGAGCGATCGGGTCATCGGCGTCGGGGTCGTCACGGGCCGGGCCAGAACCCGGCTCGAAGGTATCCATGGCGGTCGGACCCTCGGCGCGCGGGCTGCAGGTCGGGCAGGTCCCGCCGAAGGTCGGCCCGCCGCAGGTTGGACAGGTCGCTTCCTCGACAAGCTCCAGGGCGGGGTTGTCGTCGAGCTCGTCGGCGATCGCCTGCTGGAGCTCGACCGAGCTCATCGCCAGGATCCGGTTGGCGACGATCTGCTTCGGCGTGACCTTGGCCTGGACCTGCGGGAGCAGGTCGGTGCCGATCTCGAGCGACATGGCGGTCAGGCGGGCAGGACGTTGAGACGGCGAACGAGCGGTCGGCCGGCGTCGAAGCGGACGATGCTGTAGCCGGCCGGGTCCTGCTCCAGGCGACGCCGATACGCCGCCATCGGCCAACCCAGGAGCGCCGTCAGCCGGAGGCGGATCACATGGTTGTGAGCGACCACCACCGCGACGCGCGCCCGGTCTGCCGCAAGCCAGGCGTCGATTGCGTCGAGGGCCGGGAAGGCCCGTGAGGCCACGTCGGACCCGGACTCGCCCCCGGGGATGCAAACCGTGAACGGGTCGGCCTCCCACGCGGTCCGCCGTTCCGGGTCGCGGGCCAGGCACTCGGCCTCGGTGAGGCCCTCCCAGGCGCCGTAATCGATCTCCACCAGCCGAGCGTCCACCTCCGATGCGTCGGGCCGGCCGATCGCCCGGCCGATGGCGGCCGCCGTCTGGCGGCAGCGTCGGGCCGGAGAGCTCACGAGCCGGAGGACATCAACCGGCAGCTGCTCAAGCTCGACGCGCAGCGACATGCCCAGGCGCCCTGCTAATGCAACTCCCGTGCCGGCCAGCGGCGGGTCGGACGCCTGCCCGAGGTTTCGTCCCCCTGCGCTGGCCCCCGTCGTGCTGTGGCGGACCAGGATCAGATGTCCCATCTGGGGTCGAGTCTACCCCGCCCTGCACCGAACCGGCCGGCCGGGGCCTGGCGAGCGGCCGCGCCGGCACCAGACGCGCGGTGCGCTATGCTGTGCCGGCCCCGCAAGGACCTCGCTCAAGCCCCACCAGACGACGGAGCCTGATGACCTACGCTGCCCCCGATCCGGCGCTCGACCCCTCGACCGCGCCGGAGTCATCGGCTCCTCGTCGAGGCCTCGGATGTGCCCTGGAGATCGTCGAGACGCTCGTCCTGACGCTCGTGATCTACCTGCTCATCCATAACTTCATCGCCCAGCCCTTCCAGGTCGAGCAGCCCTCGATGGAGCCGACGGTGCAGAGCGGCGACTACGTCCTCATCGACAAGGTCAGCCCGCGCTTCACCGACTATCAGCGCGGCGACATCGTGGTCTTCAACCCGCCGCAGGGCGAGGGCGACGTGCCCTTCATCAAGCGGGTCATCGGCCTCCCGGGTGACACCGTGGAGCTCGAAAACGGACGGGTGTACATCACGCCGCCGGGCGGGAACGCGGTCCGCCTGATCGAGCCGTACGTCGAGCAGGATGGCGGAAAGACCGAGCCGACCGTACCGCGTGACCCGAACGGGACCGCGAAATGGACGATCCCGGCGGGCAGCTATTTCGTCATGGGCGACCACCGCTCGGTGAGCGAGGACTCGCGCTTCTTCGGCCCGATCAGTCGCTCGCTGATCATCGGCCGGGCGTGGCTGCGCTACTTCCCGCTCAGCCGCATCGGGTTCCTGAACCGCCCGACCTACGACGGCCTGCCGTCAGGCAGCCAGACGCCGGCCCCCACCCAGGCGAGCGGTGCATCCCGCCTGGGCGATGGGTTCCCCATTGCGGCGCGCCTGCACGGCCTGCTGGC
>Ga0070730_10001863_pt1 | contig 19734 bp, 20 predicted proteins | sample Coa_R1_3_FD_66447 | JGI IMG/M metagenome (GOLD analysis project Ga0070730, IMG submission 66447) | Surface soil microbial communities from Centralia Pennsylvania, which are recovering from an underground coalmine fire - Coalmine... | ecosystem: Environmental > Terrestrial > Soil > Unclassified ... | reverse complement strand
GCCTCGATCCGGTCCTTGTCGGTGAGCGAGAGCAGGCCGGAGACGACGCCGACCGCGCGGCTGGCGTCGAGGACATAGGTGGTCGACCCCGCCTGGTAGGCCGGTTCGATCTTCACCGCCGTGTGCGTGCGGCTGGTGGTCGCCCCGCCGATCAGAAGCGGGACCGAGAAGCCGCGGCGCTGCATCTCGCCGGCCACGAACACCATCTCGTCCAGCGACGGGGTGATCAGGCCCGAGAGGCCGACGATGTCGGCCTTCACCCGCTCGGCCTCGTCGAGGATGCGGTCGGCCGGGACCATGACGCCCAGGTCGATGACCTCGTAGTTGTTGCACTGCAGGACGACGCCGACGATGTTCTTGCCGATGTCGTGCACGTCGCCCTTGACGGTGGCCATGATCACCCGCCCGGCCGTTTCGCGGGGCTTGCCGGCCAGTTCGGCCTCCATGAACGGCAGCAGCCAGGCCACCGCCTGCTTCATCACCCGGGCCGACTTGACCACCTGCGGCAGGAACATCTTGCCGGAGCCGAACAGGTCGCCGACGACGTTCATGCCGTCCATCAGCGGCCCCTCGATCACGTCGAGGGGCTTCGTCGCCGCGAGGCGGGCCTCCTCGGTGTCGGCCTCGATGAACTCGGTGTTCCCGTGCACCAGGGCGTGGCTCAGGCGTTCGCCCACCGTCCCCGCGCGCCATTTCAGGTCGACGACCCGCTCGACGGCCTTGCCGCCCTTGTAGCGCGGGGCGATCTCGACGAGGCGCTCGGTGGCGCCGGGCTGGCCCCGGTTGAGGACGACGTCCTCCACCGCTTCCCGCAGGACCGGGTCGATCTCGTCGTAGACCGGCAGGTCGCCGGCGTTGACGATGCCCATGTCCATCCCTGCGGCGATGGCGTGGTAGAGGAAGACGGCGTGCATGGCCCGCCGCACCGGCTCGTTGCCGCGGAAGCTGAACGAGACGTTGGAGACGCCGCCCGAGACCCGGGCGTGGGGCAGGCGCTGCTTGATCGCCCGCGTCGCCTCAATGAAGTCGACGCCGTAGTTGTCGTGCTCCTCGATGCCGGTGGCGATGGCGAAGATGTTGGGATCGAAGATGATGTCCTCGGGCGGGAAGCCGATCTTCTCGGTCAACAGCGCGTAGGCCCGCTCGCAGATGGCCACCTTGCGGCCCTGGGTGTCGGCCTGGCCCTGCTCGTCGAAGGCCATCACCACCACCGCGGCCCCGTAGCGCAGGCACTTGGTCGCCTGCTCCAGGAACTTGGCCTCGCCCTCCTTCATGCTGATCGAGTTGACGATGGCCTTGCCCTGCACGCACTTCAGGCCGGCCTCGATCACCTCCCACTTGGAGCTGTCGATCATCACCGGCACGCGGGCAATGTCCGGCTCGGCGGCGACCAGGTTCAGGAACGTCGTCATGGCGTGGACGGAATCGAGCAGCCCCTCGTCCATGTTGACGTCGATGACCTGGGCCCCGACCTCGACCTGGTCCCGCGCCACCTTCAGGGCGGCGGGATAGTCCCCGTCGCTGACCAGTTTGCGGAAGCGGGCGGAGCCGGTGACGTTGGTCCGCTCGCCGATATTGACGAAGGTGGGTCGCAAGGGAGGAAGTCCTAAGGGCCTGCTAGTCAGCCTTGAAAGGCGGGAGGTAGGCGGCCTTGAAACGCCAAGGAGCCAAGAAGCCAAGAGGCCCGCGTGACCTCTTTCAATTCGAATGGGTAGTTGATGGCTTTTCGCGCGCGAAGCCCGCCTTCATTTCAGACGCCGCGGTTCAGGGTCGCCGGTGTCGGAGACCCTTCTTGGCGCCTTGGCTCCTTGGCGTTTCAAGGCCGCCTCACGAAAACCGGCCGCTTCACGCGAGTTCGAAGGCTTCGAGGCCGGAGAGGCGCATGGCCTTGGGGCGGTCGGGGACCGGGCGGGGGGGCTTGCCCTCGACGGCGCGGGCGACGGCGGCGATGTGCTCGGGGGTGGTGCCGCAGCAGCCGCCGAGGATGTTGACGAGGCCGGTGCCGGCCCACTCCTGGAGGTGCCCGGCGGTCTCGTGCGGCGTCTCGTCATATTCGCCGAAGGCGTTGGGCAGGCCGGCGTTGGGATAGGCGGCGATCAGCGTGTCGGCGATGCGGGCCAGCTCGGCGATGTGCGGACGCATCAGGTCGGCGCCGAGGGCGCAGTTGAAGCCGACCGCGAACGGCCGGGCGTGGCGGACGGAGTTCCAGAACGCCTCCACTGTCTGGCCTGACAGGGTGCGGCCGGACCGGTCGGTGATGGTGCCGCTGATCCAGATCGGCAGGGGCTCGAGGCCCTCGTCCTGAAGGTCGAGGATCGCCTTGATGGCGGCCTTGGCGTTCAGGGTGTCGAAGATGGTCTCGACCAGGAACAGGTCGACGCCGCCGCGGTGCAGGGCGCGGGCCTGTTCGAGATAGGCGGCGTGGACCTCATCGAAGGTCACCTGCCGGGCGCCGGGATCGTTGACGTCGGAGGACATCGAGAGGGTGCGGCTCAGGGGGCCGATGGCGCCGGCGACGAAGCGCGGCTTGTCGGGCTGGGCGGCGGTCCAGCGATCGGCCGATTCCCGGGCCAGGGCGGCGGCGGCGAGGTTGATGTCGGCGGCCGCGTCCTCCAGGCCGTAGTCGGACTGGCTGAGGCGGGTGGCGTTGAACGTGTTGGTCTCGCCGATGTCGGCGCCCGCCTCGAAATAGGCGTCGTGCAGTTCGCTGACGATGTCCGGCCGCGTCAGGCACAAGAGGTCGTTGTCGCCCTTCAGCGTCATGGGATGGTCGGCGAAGCGCTGGCCCCGGAACTCGGCTTCCGTGAGCCCGCGGCGCTGGATCATCACGCCCCAGGATCCGTCCAGCACGAGGATGCGCTGGCGCGCAGCGGCCTTGAGGGCCTCGATGCGGTCGGCTCGGGACCGGGCTGCTGGGGCGATATTGGTGCTCATGGCGCCTGTTCCCTCACGCCCAGGACCCGGCAGATGGCGTAGACCAGGTCGGCGCGGTTCAAGGTGTAGAAGTGAAAGTCGTCGAAGCCCTCCTCCTCAAGGCGGGCGCACATCTCGGCGGCCACCGAGCCGGCGATCAGGCGGCGGGTGTCGGGGTCCTTGTCCAGGCCCTCGAAGAGGTTGCCGAGCCAGTCCGGCAGGGCGACGCCGTTGGCTCCGGCCATCCGGCACAGGCCCTTGTAGTTGGTCACCGGCATGATGCCGGGCAGGATGGGGATGGTGACACCCGCCTTCCGCACCCGATCCACGAACCGCAGGAAGCCATCGATGTCGAAGAAGAAGTTGCCGATGGCGCGCGTGGCGCCGGCGTCGATCTTGGCCTTGAGCACATCTATGTCGTGCTCGACCGAAGGGCTCTCCGGATGCACCTGCGGATAGACGCCCACGGAAATCTCGAACGGTCCTATCGCGGCGATGCCGGCGGCCAGTTCGGTGGCGTTGGCGTAGCCGTCCGGCCGCGGCGTGTAGGCGCCGCCGATCTGCCCCGGCGGGTCGCCGCGAAGGGCGACGATGTGACGGATGCCGGCGTTCCAATAGTCCCGAATCACCGCGTCCACTTCGGCCCGGCTGGCCTCGACGCAGGTCAGGTGCGCGGCTGGACGCAGCCTGGTTTCCCGCAACATCCGCAGCACGGTGCGGTGGGTGCGCTCACGGGTCGAACCGCCGGCGCCGTAGGTGACCGAGACGAATTCGGGATCGAGCGGTTCCAGCCGCCGGATGCACTGCCAGAGGCCCTCCTCCGCCTCCGGGGTCTTGGGCGGCGAGAACTCGAAGGAGATCTTCGGCGGACGCCGGCCCGGGCGGCCGGCGCGGGCGACCGGCCCCAAGGCGCTGCGAGGGGGATCCGTATGGGGTATGGCAAAGGCGTTCATGCGATCAGCCTCACGCGCCCGGCCTCGCGGCTGGCGCTCCAGATCTTGACGGTGAGCCCGCCCTCGCCGGCCGGCGGCAGGGCGCGGATGGCTAGGGACGAGAGGCCGGCGGCGGCGAGCCAGCGCTCGATCTCGGAATCGAAGAAGCCCAGGCGCCGGTGGCGATGCTCCGCGCGCAGGAACTCCAGCTCGTGCGGTGCGAAATCGACGATCAGCAGCCGGCCGCCGGGCGCCACCAGCCGCGCCGCCTCCGCCGCCGCCGCCGCCGGATCGGCGAGGTAGTGCAGCACCTGATGGACGACCACCAGATCGGCGCAGCCGTCCGGCAGGCGGGTGCCCAGTATGTCGCCGTGGCGCAGTTCGCACGCGGCGAGGCCGGCGTCGGCGACATGACTGCGGGCGATGTTGAGCATCTGGCGGGAGAGGTCGAGGCCGATGGCGGACCTGGCCCGGTCGCCAAGCAGCGTCAGCATGCGGCCGGTGCCCGAGCCCAGGTCGACGATGCGCTCGAACGGCCCCTCGCCGGCGGCCTCCAGGATGGCGGCTTCGACGGCGGCCTCGGCGGTGTGCAGTGAGCGCATCTCATCCCAGCGCTCGGCGTTCTCAGCGAAGTAGGCGGCCGCCTGGGCGCCGCGCTCCTCGCTCACCCCGGCCAGCCGCTCGGCGTCGCGCGAAAGCGTCGGGTCGCCGACCGACACCAGGGCCAGGGCCTGGTCGGCCAGGGCGCGGGCCGCCGTTGCGCTCGTCAGGCGATAGAAGACCCAGGCCCCGTCGGGGAACCGCTCGACGAGGCCCGCCTCCGCCAGCAGCTTCAGGTGCCGGGACACCCGTGGCTGACTCTGGCCGAGGATGCGGCACAGCTCCAGCACCGCTAGCTCCTCGCGCGCCAGCAGGGCGAGGATGCGCAGCCGCGTCGGCTCCGCCGCCGCCCGCAGCACCGCCACCGCCTGGTCGGAGGACATTGTCATGGAGATATAAGGATATCTTTATATGAGAATGTCAAGGCGTTGTCGGCCGCGCAGGAGGCCAGACGCCAACCTGTCATCCGGGTCTGGTAAGGATGCTGCGACCGCCCCGGGGAGCCACGCGCCGCCATGAGCACACAGGACGCCGAATTCGATCTCGAGCTCAGTCGCCGCAGGCTGCTCGCCGCCGCGGGGATCGGCGGCGCGGCGATGGCGGCCTCGCTCCTGGGGGCGGGCGAAAGCCGGGCCGGGCCCGGCGCGGCGCGCGCCGCCGACCCGTCGGCGACGGCGCCCGTCGCCGGGCTGCATCTGCAGTTCGGGGCGGACGCCGCGTCGCAGATGGTGGTGTCCTGGCACACACTGCAGCCGGTTCGGGGCGCCCGGGTCATGGTCGGGCGTCTGGACGGCAAGCTGGAACAGACGGTGGCGGCCGAGGCGGCCAGCTACACCGACGCCAAGTCTGGCCAGGTCGTCTACGCCTATCACGCGAAGATCGCGGGACTGCGCTCGGATACGGCGTACCTGTATGCGGCCGCCCACGACGGGGCCGAGCCGGAATTCGGGACCTTCCGCACAGCCCCGCGGGGCCGCGCGCCGTTGACGTTCACCAGCTTCGGCGACCAGGGGACGCCGACCGTGGGCCGGCTGTTCGCGCCGCCTGCCGGCGTGACGCTCGCCAACCCGCCGTGGGTCAACGACAATCTGGGATCGCCGGCGGCGGGGGACACCACGCTGGGCGTGGAGCGGTTGCAGCCGCTGTTCCACCTGTTCAACGGCGACCTCTGCTACGCCAACCTCGCCCATGACCGGGTGCGGACCTGGTGGGACTTCTGGGACAACAACAGCCGCAGCGCCCGAAAGCGTCCCTGGATGCCCTCGCCCGGCAATCATGAGAGCGAACTGGGCAACGGACCGATCGGCTACCAGGCCTACCAGACCTTCTTCTCCGTGCCGGAGGCGACCGGCCAGACCGAGGTCACCCGGGGGCTGTGGTACGCCTTCACCGCCGGTTCGGTGCGCGTGGTCAGCATCGCCAACGACGACGTCACCTACCAGGACGCCGGCGACAGCTACGTCCGCGGCTATTCGGGCGGCGCGCAAAAGGCGTGGCTGGAGAAGGAGCTGGCCGCCGCGCGCGGCGATCGCGACATCGACTGGCTTGTCGTGTGCATGCACCAGGTCGCCATCTCGACGGCCGACCAGACCAATGGCGCGGATCTCGGCATCCGCGAGGAATGGTCGCCCCTCTTCGACCGCTACGGCGTCGACCTCGTCGTCTGCGGCCACGAGCACCACTATGAGCGTTCGCACCCCATCCGCGGCCGCGAGTCGAACGCCACCCTGACGCCGATCCCCGTGGCGACCGCCACCGACGCGATCGACACCAGCCAGGGGACGGTGCACATGGTCATCGGCGGCGGCGGAACCTCCCGTCCGTCGAACCACGAGTTCTTCACCCCGCCGAAGTGCCGGGTCATCACCGCGGTGGGCGAACACAGCCCGGCGACCGGCAAGCGGCCGCCCGTCTACGTGATGGAGCCGGCCCCCTGGTCGGCCGTGCGCAACGCCGCCCACGCCTACGGCTTTGCCGCCTTCACCCTCGATCCCGGCTCACGCCCCGGCGGCCCGACCACCATCAAGGTCACCTACTACGACGTCGTCGGCCCGGGCGGCCAGCTGGCCCCGTTCGAGACCTTCACCCTCAGTCGCCCCCGCCGGGACTGAGCCGCGCCGGCGGGGCAGGCTCTGCAGTGGTTGCGATTGACGAAGGCCGCTCCTATTCTGCAAGCGGTACAGCCGCAGGGTGACAAGGCGTGGACGCACATCGCTCGGGGTGCCCGATCAACCTGACGCTCGAGGTGCTGGGCGACCGGTGGAGCCTCATCGTCATCCGCGACATCATGTTCGGCGGCCGGCGCCATTTCCGCGAGTTGATGAGCCGGTCCGAGGAGGGTATCGCCTCGAACGTGCTCGCCGACCGGCTCAAGCGGCTGGTCCAGGCCGGCCTTCTCTCCAAGCGCGACAATCCCGCGCACAAGCAGAAGGCCTTCTACAGCCTGACCGAAGCCGCCATCGAGTTGGTCCCCCTTCTGGCTCAGATGGGCGCCTGGGGGCGGCGCCACACGCCGGCCTCGCCCGAACTGTCGATCCGCGCCCAGCTTCTGGAGGAAGGCGGACCACCGATGTGGGAACACTTCATGGCGGAGCTGCGGAGCCTCCATCTCGGGGGCGCCGCGCCCGAGCGGTCGGTCACCGCCGAGTTGCAGGCCGCCTATGCGGCGGTCGTCGCCGCGCAGGGGCCCCGGTCTGCGATCTTGACGTCTTAGGACGCCGCCGCGGTCTCGGCCGGGATCGATGCGCAGCAGGCGGCGGGCGACTGCTCGTACTCGTCGTGGCGGCGGGGCCAGTTGGGGTAGGCTCCATCGTTACGGCCTTCCGGCGTGAGGTCGAGGTAGTGGTTGGCGCCCAGCAGAAAGTCCAGGCCGCGGGCGTAGGTCGAGTAGGTGTGGAAGATCTCGCCGGCGTCGTCCCTCAGGAAGACGCTGACGCCTGGTAGTTCCTCGTCCACATAGCGAGGCTCGGTCTGGATCGTCCCGAAGTTGTAGTCGATCCGGCCTTGCGCCACCTGGTCCTTCGTGAACGACACCTGGAAGTCGTAGTTGAAGTCGCCGCCCAGCGACGACACCCAGTCGAACCGCCAGCCCATGCGCGCCCTGTACGCCAGCAGCTTGGCCAGGGGCGCGCGGGAAACCGCGACGATCCGTACGTCGTGATGGTCCAGGTGCCGCGCCGGCCCATCGATGTGCTCGGCCTGGAACGAGCAGCCCGGGCAGGCGGCGTCCCAGTCGGGCGCATACATCAGGTGGTGAACGATGAGCTGGCTGCGCCCGCCGAACAGCTCGCCCAGCGACTTGCGGCCATCGGCGGTGTCGAAGACGTAGGGCTTTTTGACCTTCACCCAGGGGAGCGCGCGCCGCTCCGCGGCGATCGCGTCGCCCTGGCGCATGTGCGCCTTCTCCTTCTCCAGCAGCGATTTGCGGGCGGCGAGCCATTCGTCCCGGGATACGACGCTGTGCGGCTGCATGATTGATTTTCCTCCGCGGACATCCTGACAAGCCTTCGCCTGCCTCTCGCGAGCGGTTTTCTGCGTAGCTAGACCGGTGCGATATTGCAACTGGTTTTGAGCGGCCGTTGCCGGTGTCGACGTATTGATTTGCGCGCCGCGACCCGTGAAGGGAGTGCAGGCCGACGGAATGGGACGCGCGCATGCGGGAGTTGATTTTGGGGTTGGGACTGGTCCTGGCGACCTTCGCGAGCCCCGCGATGGCGCAGGACGAGGCGGGGCGGCTGAAGGCCGAGGCGGCGGCGGTCACGATCACGCGGGACGACTGGGGGATCGCCCACGTCCACGGCCGCACAGACGCCGACGCGGTGTTCGGGATGATCTACGCCCAGGCCGAGGACGACTTCGGGCGGGTGGAAGCCAACTATCTCACCTCGCTGGGCCGGACGGCGGAGGCTGAAGGCGAGACCAAGATCTGGCAGGACCTTCGCCAGCGGCTGTTCATCGATCCCGACGACCTCAAGGCGCAATACGCCGCCAGTCCCGCTTGGCTGAAGGCGCTGATGGACGCCTGGGCGGACGGGCTGAACTTCTATCTCGCCACCCACCCCAAGGTAGCGGCGCGGGTGATCCGCCACTTCGAACCGTGGATGGCGCTCAGCTTCAGTGAAGGAAGCATCGGGGGGGATATCGAAAAGGCGAACCTGGCAGACCTTGCCGCCTTCTATGGCGGCAAGCCGGAGGTTCACGCCGAGGTCGATACCGCCCTCAAAGAGCCGACCGGCTCCAACGGCATCGCCATCGCACCGGCCATTACGGTCGGCGGCCATGCCCTGCTCCTGATCAACCCGCACACCAGCTTCTTCTTCCGCTCCGAGCTGCAGATGACCAGCGACGAGGGGCTGAACGTCTACGGCGCGGCGACCTGGGGACAGTTCTTCATCTACCAGGGCTTCAACGCCCACGCCGGGTGGATGCACACCTCCAGCGGCGTCGACAACGTCGACCGCTTCGCCGAGACCATCGTCCGCAAGGACGGACGCATCTTCTACCGCTACGGCGCGGCGCTGCGGCCGGTGACGGTCTCGAAGATCGCCCTGTCGTACAGGACGCTGGGCGGAGGGCGTGCCACGCGGACCTTCACCGTCTACCACACCCACCATGGGCCGATCATCGCCGCCTCCGGCGACAAGTGGATCAGCATGGCCCTGATGAACACCCCGACCGCGGCGCTGGAGCAATCGTTCCTGCGCACCAGGCAGACCGACTATGCGTCCTACATCAAGATCGCCGAGCTGAAGGCCAACTCGTCCAACAACACCCTGTTCGCCGACGACAAGGGCGAGATCGCCTATCTGCACGCGCAGTTCGTCCCCCGTCGCGACGACCGCTTCGACTACACCAGGCCCGTGGACGGGGCCGACCCGGCGACCGACTGGAAGGGCCTGCACGCCCTCTCTGAGTTGCCCAGCGTGGTCGACCCGCCGGGCGGCTGGGTCTTCAACACCAACAACTGGCCCTATTCGGCGGCCGGGCCGGACAGCGCCAAGCGTGAGGCCTACCCGAAGTACATGGACACGGCCGGCGAGAACGCGCGCGGCCTGCACGCTCTTCGCGTGCTGACCGGCCGCCACGATTTCACGCCTTTCGCCCTGATGACCAGCGCCTACGACAGCTGGCTGCCCGCCTTCGCCCTGATGATCCCGGCCCTCGGCGAGGCCTGGGACCAGCTGCCGGCCGGCGATCCGCTGAAGGCCAGGCTGGCCGACCAGGTCGCGTTCCTGCGCACCTGGGACGACCACTGGGGTGTCAATTCCGCCGAGACCTCCCTGGCGGTGTTCTGGGGCGAGGCGCTGTGGGCCAAGGCCTCGCAGGATCCCGACGCCGAGGGGGTGCCGGTCTACGAGCACTTGGCTCATCGCACCTCGGCGGCGCAGAAGCTGGCCGCCCTGGCCGAGGCGTCCGACCGCCTGACGGCCGACTTCGGGAGTTGGAAGACGCCCTGGGGCGAGATCAACCGCTTCCAGCGCGTCACCGACGACATCGTGCCGACGTTCAGCGACGCGAAGCCCAGCATCCCAGTGCCGTTTACCTCGTCGCAGTGGGGCTCGCTGGCCTCGTTCGGAGCCAGGCGCTACCCGGGAACGAAGCGCTACTACGGGACCAACGGCAACAGCTTCGTGGCGGTGGTGGAGTTCGGGCCGCGCGTGCGCGCGGTGGCGGTGACCGCCGGCGGGGAGAGCGGCGATCCAGCCTCGAAGCACTTCGACGACGAGGCCGTCCGCTACGCCCAGGGCGACCTGCGCGAGGTCTACTTCTATCCCGACCAATTGGCCGGACACACTGAGCGGACTTACGCCCCGGGGGAGTGAGGTCCGCGGGCGGGTGATCCGCCGAGGATTACACCTTCAGGACGCGTGTGAAAAAGGTCCGATAGCGCTGCAACGCCTGACGGAGATCTTCCGTCGAGACATCCTGGCCCTTGCTCCATTGGGCCTCGAGGTCGGCTCTCGCCGCGGCGAAGATCTCCGCCTGCCGCTTCAGCGCTTCCGCCACCAGAGTGTCGGCCTGTTCCACCGCGCGGCGCGGTTCGTCCACGAAACTGACCTGCACGGCGTCCCACCGACTCTGGAAGTTCTTCGCGTCCTCGGCGGGAAATAAAGAAACACTCTGGTCTTCGGCTCGCAGACCGGCGCCCTCGTCGCGCCGCGGGGCGGCTTCTCTGGCCAGGTCGGCCGTGGTCAGGCCCTGATCGGCGGGCTGCTCCCCTTGGGTCTGCTTGCTGGTCGACTGCTCGAGCGTGTCCATGTTCATACACTCCGTTACTGGGCCGGCGCGGGTTTGCGATCAGCCGGCGGGGATCGCGCCTCGGCGGGCGTGATGGCGCGGTCGGAGGCGAGTTCATCGAACAGGGTCCGGAAGTGGATCATCGCCTGGCGAAGATCCTCGGTGTTGCTCTGGCCACGCCCGTGGCGAAGGGCGATCTCGTGGGCGGCCCGATAGTTTTCCACCACGACCGGATGGTCCACCGACAGGTCGGCGGCCTGCTGCTCGAAGTCACCTACAGGGTAGCCCCGCTTCAGCATCACCTCGCCGAGCAACTGGTCGGCGCGGGTCACCGCGGTTTCGGGATTGTCGACGAAGTTGGCCTGGATATCGCGCCAGGACGATACGAACCGGTCCCGTTCCGTGGCGCTCAGGGGACGGATGTCGAACTTCGAGACCCGCTTCTCCAGCTTGTGCAGATCCGCCTCGGCCTTGCCGCGGCCGCCACGTTCCTCCACCGCACGATCATACTGGGGACCGAAGCGCGAGCGAAGGTGGCTGCTTCGCCGATTTCTGGCGTACAGGAACCCTCCGACCAGCACGGCGACGACAACGGCCGCGACGATAATAAGTAACGTTTGATTATCCATGTCGCTTCCTCGCCTCGATTGTCGGCGTAAGTAAGGATTGACTGGACGCCGACCTTGCCGGCCACGGGATGGCTCCGAGCCTCAAACGCGGCGGAAGCTTGCTTGTTCCAGGCGCGATGGCCGAGCGCGACTTGCTCCCCGGCGCGAGGTCCGTACTATCCGGCTACGGCCCGAGGAAAACGCCATGGACATCCATCCGGACATCGCCGAGCTCGTCGGCGAGATCGACTTCGATCCCGACGCCCTGCGCGCGCGCTACCTCGCCGAGCGCGACAAGCGTGTTCGCGAGGACGGCAACGCGCAGTACGTCGAGGTCAAGGCGGAGTTCTCGCGCTACGTCGAGGACCCCTATGTCGCGCCGGGGTTCGCCCGCGAGCCGGTGTTCGACGAGGTGCAGTTCGCCATCATCGGCGGCGGCTTCGGCGGCCTGATGATGGGCGCGCGCCTGCGGGAAGCCGGCGTCGAGAGCATCCGCATGGTCGAGAGCGCCGGCGATTTCGGCGGAACCTGGTACTGGAACCGCTATCCGGGCGCCATGTGCGATGTGGAATCCTACTGCTACCTGCCGCTGCTCGAAGAGCTCGGCTACATGCCGAAGCACAAGTATTCGTTCGCCCCCGAGATCCTCGAGCACAGCCGCAGCATCGCCCGCCACTACCGCCTCTACGACGACGCCCTGATGCAGACCGGCGTCACTGAGCTGCGCTGGGACGAGGCGGCGGCGCGCTGGATCATCAGCACGACGCGGGGCGACCGGTTCATGGCCCAGTACGTCGCCATGGCCAACGGCCCGCTGAGCCGGCCCAAGCTGCCCGGCATCCCCGGCATCAACGATTTCAAGGGCTACACTTTCCACACCAGCCGCTGGGACTATCGCTACACCGGCGGCGACAGCTACGGGAACCTCACCGGCCTCGGCGACAAGCGCGTCGGCATCATCGGCACCGGCGCGACGGCGATCCAGTGCGTCCCGCACCTGGGCGAATGGTCGAAGCAGCTCTACGTCTTCCAGCGCACGCCCTCGTCGGTCGATGTGCGCAACAATGCGCAGACCGATCCGGCCTGGGCGGCCAGCCTCACGCCCGGCTGGCAGCGGCGGCGGCAGGACAACTTCAACATCCTGGTCAGCGGCGGCGACCAGGACGAGGACCTGGTCCACGACGGCTGGACCGACATCTTCCGCAACCTCACCGGCACCGCCGCCAAGCTCGCCGCCCGCAAGCTCGGCCGCCCGCTCACCCGCGACGAGCGCGCCGAACTGATGGTGCTGGCCGACTACCGCAAGATGAACCAGGTCCGCGCCCGGGTGGACGCCATCGTCAAGGACCCGGTCACCGCCGCGGCCCTGAAGCCCTGGTACCGGCAGTTCTGCAAGCGCCCGTGCTTCCACGACGAATACCTGCAGACCTACAACCGGCCGAACGTCACCCTGGTCGACACCCACGGCAAGGGCGTCGAGGCGTTGAGCGAGCGGGGCGTGGTGGCGAACGGCCGGGAGTACGAGGTCGACTGCCTGATCTTCGCCACCGGCTTCGAGGTCGGCACCGCCTACACGCGGCGGGCCGGCTACGACATCGTCGGCCGCGGCGGGCGAACCCTGTCCGAGCATTGGACGGACGGCCTGCGCACCCTGCACGGCCTCACCGCCCACGGCTTCCCGAACTGCTTCTTCCTCGGCTTCACCCAGACGGCGATCACCATCAGCGTGCCGATGGCGCTCAGCCAGCAGGCCGACCACGTGACATACATGGTCAGTGAGGCGCGCGCCCGCGGCCGCCAGGTCCTCGAACCGACCGTCGAGGCCGAGCAGGCCTATGTCGACGAAATCCGCAGCCTCTCGCGGATCGGCGAGCGCTTCTACCGCGAGTGCACGCCCGGCTATTACAACAGCGAGGGGGCCGTCGGGAACCGCAACGGCTTCTTCTCCGACATGTACGGCGCCGGCTCCTTGCGCTTCTTCGAGGTCCTGAACGCCTGGCGCTCCAACGGCCGCCTCGAGGGCCTGGAGCTGCGCTAGATCTTCTTCTCCCAGAGGGAGAGGTGTTCTACTCCACCACCGGGTTGACCAGCGCCTCGCCCTTGAAGAAGCGACGCAGGTTCTCGAGGGTCAGGGCCACCATCTGCGGCACGGCGGCCGAGGTGGCGCCGGCGGTGTGGGGGGTGAGGAGGGTGTGCGGGACCTCCGCCCAGCGCTCGGGCGGCGTCGGCTCCTGCACGAACACGTCCAGGGCGGCGCCGCCGAGCCGCCCTTCCTTCAACGCTTCGATGAGCGCCTCCTCGTCGACCACCTGACCCCGCGAGACGTTGACCAGCAGGCCGTCCGGTCCCACGGCGTCGATGATCTCCGCCGAGATGAGGCCCCGGGTCTCCTCGCCGGCCCGGGCGGCGACGATCAGGATGTCGACATCCCCGGCCAGCGCCTTCAGGCTGTCCGCGCGCGGCCAGGGCGCTTCCGGCTTCTCCCGCGGGCCCCACCACGACACCTGCACATGGAAAGCCTCGCACCGGCGCGCGATGGCGGCGCCGATGTCGCCCAGGCCGACGATGCCGACGCGGCGCCTCGTCAGGCTCGGGCTGGCGAGCTTCTCGTGCGGCTTCCAGCCGCCGGCCCGCACCATCCGGTCGCCGATGGCGATCTTGCGCCAGGCAGCCAGCATCAGGCCCATGGCGTGGTCGGCGACATCCTCGTGGTTGACCCCCGGAGAGTGGCTGACCTTCAGGCCCCGCCCGCGCGCCCAGCTAAGGTCCACGCCGTCGTAGCCGGCGGTGAAGCAGGCGATCAGGCCGAGGTTCGGCAGGCTCTCGGCGAGGGCCTTGTCGACGGGAAACTCGCCCGCGACGACCAGCGCGCGGATCACGCTCACCGCCTCCAGCGGCGGGCCCTCCCAGAAGCGCCAGACCGTGAAGTCCGCCTCCAGGATCGGTGAGAGGAACCCCAGGTGGGGCTGCAGAATCAGCAGCGCCGGTCGCGTGTTGGTCATGGCTCAGCTCCCGCCGTTGCGGAACAGCCACACGAGGCTGATCTGGGCGATCACGATGGCGACCAGGGCGACGGCGAAGGCCGGCATGCCCCAGGCCTGCCTGAACGCGAAATAGGCGACGGCGAAGGCGAGCGCTGCGGCGCCGAGGACGCCCTGCAGGATCATCAAGCTCACGAAACGGCGGCGCAGGCGCTGCAGTTCCGGCGGCAGGATCGGTGGGTTCATCCGGGTCCCTCGTGCGTCCCATCCTACGGGATGCGCGCCGGGCCGTGAAGCGGACGCACCGGCTTGACCGGGGATGGGGTCCCCCGCATTGCGGGCCGATGCAGCGCATCGCCATCGTCGGATGCTCGGGGGGCGGCAAGTCCACGCTGGCGCGGGCGGTCGGCGCGGCGCTGGGCCTGCCGGTCGTCCACCTCGACGCCCTGTTCTGGCGGCCAGGATGGGTCGAGTCCGCCCCCGAGCCGTTCCGCGCCGCCGTCGACGCCGCCCTGGCCGGAGATCGGTGGGTCAGCGACGGCGTCTTCACCAGCGTCGCCCACATCAACCTCGCCCGGGCCGACACCATCGTGTGGCTCGAGCGGCCGATCCCGCTATGTCTGTGGCGCGCGTTCTGGCGGGCCCTCACCAGCCTCGGGCGGACCCGGGCCGATCTGGCCCCGGGCTGCCCGGAGAGGATCGACCTCGCCTTCTACCACTACATCCTGACCTGGAACCGGGCGCCGCGGGCACGGCTGCAGGACGCCATCGACCTCTTTGGCCGGCACGCGCGCCTGATCCGTCTGCGCGACGACCGGGAAATCGCAAGCTGGATGGACGAGATCGCCGCCGCCGCGGGGTGATTGATGCGACGGTGACGGTTTTTCGCAACCAGACGGGCGGACGAGCGTTTCGCGAGAGATGACCCGGCGCGGGCCTGCGCGCGGGAGTGCTCGACAATGGAGACAAACCCATGAACCGCAAACTGCTCATTCTCGGCGTGGCCGCTATTGCCCTCACGGCGACCGGGGCGTCCGCGGCGACCCACAAGCATCACCATATGGCGCGCGACAACTACGCCGCGCCGGCGCAACCGATCCCCTACGCCGAACTCGATTCCTATGTGGGCGGCTCGCACCACAGCAAGATGGCCCAGGCCGGCGGCGGCTCGTCGATGGCCAACATGAGTTCGGCTGCGCCCGCTCCGAGCGCCGCCCCCGCTCCCGCCGCCCCGGACGCGGCCGCACCGGCCCCCACGGCGACGCCCCCCGCCCAGCCGAGCGCGCCGCCCAGCGCGACCCCCGGGGCCGCCCCGCCTCCCCAATAGGCGTTCAGGGGTATCCACGTTCACATGATTCCATGTGAACGTGGATTGCTCTAGCCGGCGCCTGTCGCGTCAGGCGGCCGCCTGCGCTTGGCCGCCGGCAAGAAAGTCCATCTTGCCGAGCGGCACGCCTTTGGCGCGAAGCAGGCCGTAGGCCGTGGTGACGTGGAAGAGGAAGTTCGCCAGGGAGAACTGCATCAGGAAGTCCGGCGCCGTGAAGGTCATCGTGCGCCCCGGTAGGGCGAGTTCGATCATGGCCCCATGCCGCGCATCCACCTGCGCCTTCGAGATGGTGTCCAGGAACGCGATGGTCTTGGCGATCCGCGCCTTCAGTTCCGGGAACGTCGTCTCGATGTCCTCCATCTTCGGCGCCTCGACGCCGGCCAGGCGCGCCGCGCCGCCCTTGGCCGTGTCGCTGGCGATCTGCACCTGGCGCGTGAACGGGTGCATGTCCGGGGCCAGGCGCGCCTCTGTGTAGGTGGCAAGGTCGGCGCCCTGCGCCTTGGCGTGCGCCTCGGCCTTGTCCAGGAAGCTCGCCAGGTTCTGCAGCCCGCGGCGATAGGTCGGGATCGAGATGTCGTAGAGGGAAACGGACACGCGTAGGGCTCCTTGGCGAGGGTTGAGGGCCCCTCATAGGCCCGCCTTTCAGGGCGCGCCACTTCCGTCGCGTTTCTCGAGGACGCCATCGGAGAGCGCCCCGGAGCGCGGGGTTTGTCAGCCCGCATCCTCCTTGCTTCCTCCAAAAAAGAGCGGGCTGGGAGCCCGCGCTCAGGGTAAGCGTCTTGCCAGGCGCGGAATTTCGGCCTGGAGTGCCCCCACCCGTTTGAGCCGGCTTCCCCGAGGAAACACCATGGACGATCTCTCCATCGAAGCCCCGCGTCCCGCCACCGCTCCCGCCCGCGCGGCGGGCGGCGCCGCCGAGCACTTTGACGTCCTGATCGTCGGCGCCGGCATCTCGGGCATAGGCGGCGCCCACCATCTCAAGGACCAGTGCCCGGACCGCAGCTATGTCGTCCTCGAGGCGCAGGACGCTTTCGGCGGCACCTGGAACAGCCACCGCTTCCCCGGCATCCGCTCCGACAGCGACCTCTACACCTTCGGCTACCGCTTCAAGCCGTGGATCGGGCCGCCCATCGCCGTGGCCCCGGAGATCCGCCGCTACCTGGGCGAGGTGATCGCCGAGAACGACCTCGCGCGGCACATCCGCTATGGCCACAAGGTGCGCTCCGCGGTGTGGTCGAGCGGCGACAACCGCTGGACGATCACCGCCGAGGCCGACGGCCGGGAGGTGCGCTTCACTTCGGGCTTTCTCTTCATGTGCCAGGGCTATTTCCGCCACGAGGAGGGCTACACCCCCGAATGGCCCGGCATGGACAGCTTCAAGGGCGTGATCGCCCACCCCGAAAAATGGCCCGAGACCCTGGACTATAAGGCGAAGCGGGTGGTGATCATCGGCTCGGGGGCCACCGCCGCCACCATGGCCCCGGCGATGGCCGACGACGCCGCCCACGTCACCGTGCTGCAGCGCTCGCCGACCTATTACATCCCCCAGCCCAACGCGAACGAGATGTACGACCAGCTGAAGCCCCTGGGGCTGGACCCGCTGCTGGTGCATGAGATCGTCCGCCGCAAGGTCGTGGTCGACATGGACACGATCACCCGGCGCAGCTTCGAGGAGCCGGAGGTCCTCAGCCAGGAGCTCCTGGCCGGCGTCGAGGCCTTCGTCGGGCCCGAGCAGCGGGCGAAGCATTTCACGCCGACCTACCGCCCCTGGCGCCAGCGGATCGCCATCCTCCCCGACGGCGACATGCTGGCGGCGATCCGCGCCGGCAAGGTCTCCATGGTCACCGACCACATCGACCGCTTCGTTCCCGAAGGCATCCTGTTGAAGTCGGGCGAGGTCCTCGAAGCCGACATCGTCGCCACCGCCACCGGCTTCAACCTCAGCGTGCTGGGCGACATCGACTTCACCATCGACGGCAAGCCGCTCGCCTTCCACGAGACGGTCACCTACCGCGGCATGATGTTCACCGGCGTCCCCAACATGGCCTGGGTGTTCGGCTACCTGCGCAACAGCTGGACGCTGCGCAGCGAGCTGATCGCCGACTTCGTGTGCCGGATGCTGAACCATATGGCCGAGCGGGGCGCGAAGCGCGTCGAGGTCGCCCTGCGGGGCCAGGACCACAACATGCCGCTCGGCCCCTGGATCGATCCCGAGAACTTCAACGGCGGCTACATCATGCGGGGCCAGCACCTGCTGCCGCAGGCCGGCGACAAGCCCGAATGGCGGCACACCCAGGACTACTGGCGCGAGAAGGACGACTTCCCGGCCATCAACCTCGACGACGAGGTGTTCCGCTACACGTGAGCAAAGCGTGGCCCTAGCAATTTGCAGGGCGACGCACCATCTAACGGTGGCGCCGTCGGGCGTGTGCCGCCACTCGAGCGGTCGAACCTTCCCGGCGCGGCGTCCTCGAGAAGCCGACCATGATCACGCTCTTTGCAGCGTCCGCGCTGTGCGTCCTGGGCGCCCTCTTCCTGCCGGCCCTGTTTTCCCTGCTCGGCTGGAGGCGGAGCCTGTGACCGGCTCCGACCGGAATGAGCGCTACGCCCGCGAGGGCGCCTACACGCGCCTGCTCGCCTACTTGCGCCGGGACGAGGCGCAGCTTCAGGAAGACGTGACGGCTATCGTCGCGGAAGTGGCGAGCCTTCGCCATGCGGCGGACAGCCTCGATGGCCGGCCGTTCGCGCCCCCGGCCGGCCCCCCGGGGCCCGGCCAGTGATCCCCGCGCTCAAGAAGCAGGTCAAAGCGGCCGAGTATCGCCGCTTCGCCGCCCAGGCCACCGCCCTCGCCGCCGCCAGCCCGCTGGACCATGTCCGCGAGAAGCACCAGCTGGCCGCCGACCGCTGGGGGGCGCTCGCCGCGCTGGAGGAGGCTCCCAGCGACGCCGGCGTGGTCCGCGCGCCGTGGCCCAGGCGCGACCGTGTCACGCCGAGAATCCCGCCCCCCGCTGAGGACGGCTGCGTCGCCTAGCTCGGATTCCCGCTTTCACTTGTGGGTGACCGTGAACCGTCGCAGCTCGTGCTTGGGCAGGTCCCAGTTCGGAGCCAGCGCCTCGGCCTGCTTGTAGTCCTGATAGGCGGCTGTCTCGTCGTCGAGGTAGTCGTGGGCGATCCCGCGATAGTAGTAGGCCTTGGCGGCCTCCCGAACCCCCAGCTCGATCGCCTTGTCGAGGTCGGCGAGCGCCTCCTTGTAGTGGTGCTCGCCGATGAACACCGCCCCGCGGTTGAAGCGGGCCTCGCCGGATGCCGGGATCAGCGGAATGGCGGCGTCGAAATCACTGTGCGCGGCCGCCAGTTCGCCCCGCCGCATCCTGATCACGCCCCGGTTGACCAGCGCGCCGCCACGCTCGTCGGGCTTCAGCAGGCCCTCGAGCGCTATGTCGCAGAGGCGTACGGCGCCGGCGTCGGCGCGGGTCGAGCGTGAGGCTTCGAAGCAGGCGTGCGCGGTCTCGTCGCCGACCACCATCTCCGACGCCCCCGCCGAGCACGCCCAGAGGCACACCGGCGCCAGCATCGCCGCGGCGCCCATCGCCGCCACAAAGCCCTTCATCGTCATCCTCCCCGCTTCTTGGCGACACGGTAGCGACGGTCGGGCGGCGATGTCGAGCGGCAGGGCGGTGTTGTCGCCCTACGCGCTCACGACTCTCTAGACGGCGGCGACCGCTCGGCGGCGACGGACCATGGCGCCCAGGCCGAAGCATCCGAGCAGCATCGTCGTCCAGGCCGCCGGCTCGGGCACGCTGAGGCCGACAGGAAGCTGGCCCTGAATATTGATCTGGCCCTGTGCGTCGGTGTTCAGCAGTTGCGGCAGCGCCGGCGGGCCGAAGTTCAGGCCGAGATAATAGTTGAGGCGGCCCTCCAGGTAGGAGGCGCTGTCGGAGCCGTAGGGCTGGTCATATTTGGACGCCGTTATGCCATATTCCTCGATCCAGATTGCGCCCTGGATCACGCCCGCGTCGGCGTTGTCCCCAGCCAGATAGGCCTGGTAGCCCAGCCTGGCCAATCCGCTCATGTTGTCGATGACCTGTGGGCTCAGCACCGGATTGGTCGCCGGGTTGTCGCCGGCATTGTTCTGG